>Ga0247819_10000077_pt1 | contig 58298 bp, 44 predicted proteins | sample 13C_Xylose_Day6_FD_193428 | JGI IMG/M metagenome (GOLD analysis project Ga0247819, IMG submission 193428) | Soil microbial communities from agricultural site in Penn Yan, New York, United States - 13C_Xylose_Day6 | ecosystem: Environmental > Terrestrial > Soil > Agricultural land | place: USA... | reverse complement strand
TAAAATTCGTTACCAGACGCACAGGCAATGACCCGCTACCGTTGGCTACAGGCAACGGGTATCAAGTTCACAACTGGGGCTTCTTGACCGAAAACGGTTCACCTCTGTAGCAGCTGCCGGAGGCTGCGTTCGGCTGCGCAGCAGTCGTAAACTTTGAACCTGACCGTCCTGATGAATCGCGGAGCATGATTTCGCGGCTGCTGCGCAGCCGTACGCAGCCTTCGGCAGCTGCTACAAGGATCGCGTTGCCCCTTGAGCAACGGCATTGGACAACCCCCCATCCGGCTGCTTTATTCAATACCCAAGTGATAAACAATCTTTACAACTGCCACGTGGTCAGCGTGAGTTGTCCTGGGAGGAAGCGATGTCCTTCAAAGTCATGATGGTGTTCGGCACACGACCGGAAGCCATCAAGATGGCCCCTCTTGCACGCGTCTTGCGTCAATGGCCGGGTATCGAACTGAACATCTGCTCTACTGGCCAGCATCGGGAGATGCTTAAGCAGGTTCTTGATTCGTTCGAGTTGGCGGTAGATGAAGACCTTCAAGTGATGACGCAGGGGCAGACCCTCAATGGCCTGTCGGAACAACTGCTGGAACACCTGGACTCAGCCTATGAGCGAGTGAAGCCGGATATCGTATTGGTCCATGGCGATACCACCACCAGCTTCATCGCCGCCCTCGCCGCGTTCAACCGGCAGTTGCCCATCGGCCATGTCGAGGCCGGATTGCGTACCGGCAACTTGCGTGCACCGTGGCCCGAAGAAGCCAACCGGCACCTGACCGGGGTGATCGCCGACCTGCATTTCGCGCCCACCCAGAAGAACGAAGACAATCTGCTGCACGAAGGCGTGCCCAAGGCCAATATCGAAGTCACCGGCAACACAGTGATTGATGCCCTGGTGTGGATGCGCAATCACCAACAGGCGACCCAGTGGCATCCCGCTGCGGATTCACCGCTGGCGGTACTGGACGACGACCGGCGCATGGTGCTGATCACGGGTCATCGCCGGGAGAACTTCGGCGGTGGCTTTCGCAACATCTGCCTGGCCTTGGCCACCCTCGCCGAGCGTTACCCGGATGTGCAATTCGTCTATCCGGTGCACCTCAATCCGCAAGTGCAAAAAGCGGTCTACAGCGTGCTGTCAAACAAACCCAACATCTACCTGATCGCACCGCAGGACTATCAGCATTTCGTCTGGCTGATGGGCCGCGCGCATTTTATCCTGACGGATTCCGGCGGTATCCAGGAGGAGGCACCGGCGATCGGCAAACCGGTGCTGGTGTTGCGCGATGTCACCGAGCGGCCTTCAGTGCTCGAAGGCGGGACCGTGTTGCTGGTGGGCACCGATACCGATCGCATCGTCAAGGAAGCCAGCCTGTTGCTCGACGACCCGTCCACCTTCGAGCGCATGAGCCGCGTGCACTGCCCGTTCGGCGACGGCCATGCCAGCGAGCGGATCGCCAATCGCCTCGGCGTTTGGCTCAAGCACCGCGAGGCGGCGGGTAAAAGGGCATGAGTCTTGGCCTGGTCGACTTCTTCGCCTATGTGCTCTTCGGCCTTAAATATTTCGCCATTATCCTCGCCCTGTTGATGTTCGTGCTGGGGCTCGATGACTTGTTCATCGACCTCGTGTACTGGACCCGCAAGCTGATTCGCCGCTGGCGCTACTATGAAAAATTCAAGCGTGCCGACGAGCAACGCCTGTACACCATCGGCGAAAAACCGTTGGCGATCATGGTGCCGGCGTGGAACGAAGTCGGCGTGGTCGGTGAAATGGCGCGCCTCGCAGCCTCGACCATCGATTACGAGAACTACCAGATTTTCGTCGGCACCTACCCCAACGACGCTGAGACCCAGGCCGATGTCGACGCGGTTTGCCTGCACTACCCCAATGTGCACAAAGTCATCTGCGCCCGCCCCGGCCCCACCAGCAAGGCCGACTGCCTGAACAACATCATCGATGCCATCCTGCGTTTTGAAAGCGAGGCGAAAATCCAGTTTGCCGGTTTCATCCTGCACGATGCCGAAGACGTGATTTCGCCGATGGAACTGCGCCTTTTCAACTACCTGCTGCCCAACAAAGACCTGATCCAGATTCCGGTCTACCCCTACGCCCCGGAATGGAAAGGTTTCACCGCCGGTCACTACGTTGACGAGTTCGCTGAAAACCATGGCAAGGACGTGATCGTTCGCGAGGCGTTGACCGGCCAGGTACCCAGCGCCGGGGTTGGCACCTGTTTCAGTCGCAAAGCCGTGAGTGCGTTGCTTGAAGACGGCGACGGCATTGCCTTCGATGTGCAGAGCCTCACCGAAGACTACGACATCGGTTTCCGCCTCAAACAGAAAGGCATGAAATGCATCTTCGCCCGCTACTCGGTAAGCGACCCGAAACTGGCACTCCAGCAGCCTTGGGTGTTCGGCATGAACCGCGCATTTTCCCAGGTGATCTGCGTGCGCGAACATTTTCCTCGGGACTTGCAGCACGCGATCCGGCAGAAATCGCGCTGGATCGTCGGCATCGTGTTCCAGGGCACCAAGAACCTCGGCTGGAGCCCCACGGGCCTGCTCAATTATTTCCTGTGGCGTGATCGTCGCGGGCTGATTGCCTATCTGCTGAGTTTCCTGGTCAACCTGCTGTTACTGGTATTGCTGGCGATGTGGCTGGTGACGGTTATTTCCCCCGACGCCTGGCGTTATCCGTCGATCCTTACCGACAGCACCCTGCTCACCACGCTGCTTTGGCTCAACGGTCTGATGCTGCTCAACCGGCTGTTTCAGCGCGGCTGGTTCGTCACCCGTTATTACGGAATCGTCGAGGGCATGCTGTCGGCGCCACGGATGATGTGGAGCAATTTCGTCAATTTCTTCGCCAATCTGCGGGCCTTGCGGCAAGTCATGGAAATGGGCGACTCGCGCCGCGTGGCGTGGGACAAGACCACCCACGAATTTCCGGCACTGACCCAAGCCAAACGCACACCGCTGGGGCATCGCCTGGTGGAAAAAGGCCTGCTCAGCGAAGAACAACTGGACGCCGCCATCACCAACCCGGTGCGCCGGCGTCTCGGCCATGAGCTGTTGCTGCGCGGTCACATCGACACCACCCAACTGGTGCAAACCCTGGCCGAACAACTGGACATGGAATGGGCGCCGCTCAACCCGTTCAAGCTCGACAAACGCCTGATCGACGCAGTGCCGCGCAAGGTCGCCACGCACTATGGCGTGCTCCCCGCCGCCGAAGAAGGCTCAACGCTGGTGCTGGCCTCCGAAGGCCCGGTCAGCCAAGTGTCGCTGGGCGCCATCAGCCGTCAATTGAAACGCCCAGTGCGGTGTCGCCTTGCTCCTCAGGGGCGAGTGACATTGGGGATCCGCTATTGGTATCCAAGCCCTCGGCAAAGTGCCGATGTGCACCACATGCTCGAAGTGCTTGAGCAGCATCAGGACGATGAAGATTTGCTTGAACGCGTCAGCCACCATCAAGTGCTGCTGGGCAATTTGCTGCAAGTGCGCGGCATGGTCCCGCCGTCGCTGTTCAATCAGGCATTGATCGACTTCGATGCCGAGCGCATGTCGCTGGGCGAACACCTGATTTCGCGCGGCATCATTACCCAACAAGTGCTCGAACAGGCGCTGGAAGATCAGGCCGCCGAACAGCAGGCCGCTTTCGCCATTGCCAGGGAGGTCGAATGAAACCCGGCAATCGTCAGCACCTTATCGTCTCCACCCTTTTGTTTTGCCTGAGTTCCCCTGTGTGGGTGCAGGCCGAGCCGTTGACCGATTTTGAGCAGTTCCGCAGTTTCCCCTACATGGACCGCAGCTATCGCGAGGCGAAAAAAGGTAACTGGGCCGAAGTTGAACGCCTGATGCGTCACCTGCTTGGCAAAGTGCCGAAAAACGATGAAGCGCGAGCCTTGCTGGTGCAGGCGCTGGCCAAACAGCGACGCTACAAGGACGCGGTGCAGGCGCTGCCCGACAACCCGCAAAACAGCGACGCCCTGCTCAATCTGCGCCTGACCTGGATCGAACAGGATCCGCCGGGCAGCGAACAGGTCGAACAGTGGATAGCCAGCAGCAACCTGAACCAGCGCATTCGCCTGTGGCAGGCCTACAGCCTGAGCCTGGCCAAGTTCGGCGGTGCGGCACGGGCGCACGACTGGTTGGCGCAACTGGCGCCCAAAGGTGATCGACGAATCCTGCAACTGGCCAAGGCCAACTGGTCGGAGCAGTTGCGCAACTGGGACGACACCATCAAGGAACTGGCGCCGTTGGCCGCGAACAAGCAACTGGATGCACAAGGTTGGCAGCGGCTGGCCAATGCTTACGTACAACGCCTCGACGAACAGCCGTTGCAGCAACTGTTGCAACAAGCGCCCACGCCGGAAGCCGCGCGCAAGGCTCGGCTGGCCATGGTCGACCGGGCGATTGCCATGGGCCACATCCAGCAGGCGCAGCGCTGGATGCAATCGCTGCCAGCCGCCGACCTGGCCGATCCGGCGCAGCGCCAGCGTTTGTGGGAGCTGGCGCGGCAAACCGGCGACAGCGCCACCGTGCAACGCTTGAGCGCAGAACTGCAGCGCCCGTGCCTGGAAACAGCCGAATGGCTTTCGCGCCAGGACCCACAAGCGGCGCTCACTCAATTGAAAAGCTGCCAACCCGAGGACGATCCCCAGGCCTGGCTGATCCTTGCCCAGCGTTTGCAAGCCACTGACCTGTTGCAAAGCACTCGCTTGCCCGAGCCTTGGGACACGCGGCGCCGCGAACGTCTGCTGGATGTCTGGCAGGACGAAGGTCGCAGCGACAAAGTCCTGGCGTACCTTGCCGACCAGCCGCAAACCGCCGAGGTGGTCAAACGCCGCGCCGAAATGCTCCAGGCTTCGGGGCGCAATACCGAAGCCGCGGCGCTTTGGGAGCGGCATTATCAGCAGACCGGCAGCCTCAATTCGCTCAATCAGGCGAGTTATCTGTCACTCAATGCCGGCCAGCGCGAACACACTCAACAATTGCTCGAAAGCGCCTACGATCGCCACGGCGGCAAGCTGCCGCCCGCCGTGCTGCAACGCCTGGCCGGCTTGTATGCCTCATCGACGCCGTCGGCTGCGCAGCAGCAGCGCATGGTCTCGCTGCTCCATCGCGTCGACCCCGCAACGCGCGGCCAACTGCTTGCGCAACTGGCGGAGAACGGCCAGTGCACGGCGGTGCAACAAGCCATCGGCGATCACCCGCAAAGCGTTGGCGACTACCGCGCACTGGGTCGATGCGCCATGCCGCAGCGTCCCGGTGAAGCGGTGGTGTATTACCAACAGGCGCAAAAGCTCGGCGACCTCGACAGCCGCCTGCCGCTGGCCTACGCGCTGGAAGCCGCCGGGGATTCAGCCGACGCCGTTGCGATTTGGCGCAGCATCCCACCGGGAGAATTGAGCGACAACGCCCGACTCACCGCCAGCCGCAGCGCCCTCAACGCCGGCGATGCCTCCAGCGCTGAGCGCTACTGGCAGCAAAGCCGCGCGCGGGGTGCCAATGAATGGGCGCTGGGCGCAGCCATTGCCGATGCCCGGGGCGATCATGCGCTCGCCTTGCAACGCCAGCGTTCCGCGCTCCAGCAGTCGGCGGATGCCGGGCATTTCTACGCGGCATCGGTGACCGCGCAAAAGGCTGGCGACCTGCCGCAAAGCACCGCGTGGCTGGCCGAAGCCGTGCGCCGCGCACCGGACAACCCGCGCTACCGCGCCGATTACGGCATGCGCCTGGCCGGTGCCGAAACCCGGGAAGAACGCGCCCGCGCCGTCCCGTATCTGCAAAGCGCAACCCGGGATTTTCCGGAGGATTATCATCTCGGCGAGACCCTCGCCTGGCGCTACGACGAAATCGAAGACAGCGCTTCGGCCCGCAAAGAACTGCGCCGAGTCATCGATCTGGAGCAAAACCCGGTAGCGGCTGACGACTCAGAGGGCAGCCTGGAAGCGCGCCGTTATCGCCAGCGCCGCGCCCACGAAACGCTTTCGCGCCGTGACACGCGCACCCTCGCCAGCACCTGGTCACCGGCCGGCGTCTCGACCAACGATTTCCTGCTGCCTGACGACACCACCGGTTCCCGACGCCGTGCCAGCTCGCAGAACGTGCAGCTTGCAATGTGGGACCACGCACTCGGCGAAGAACCCAGTCGCGCCGGCAGTACGTTGTCGGTCTACGGGCGCGTGTTGCTCGGCGGCGTCGGTCGTTCAAGCTACGCTGAATCCCTTGGCACCGGTGTCGGCCTGCGCTACAAGCCTTGGGGCACGGCGAACATCAACTTCTACGGCGAGATCTACAAGCAAAGCCAGTTCGATGATCAGGACAACCACGGCTTGAGCCTGGGGCAGATGCTGGTCCCGGAAAAGCTCGCCGATCAGGTCGAGGATCACCGCAAGGACGGCCACACCACCACCGATTACCTGCTGCGCGCCACGGCTTCATTTCTCGATCAGGGGCGATTCCGCAACGATTGGCGGGTCGACGAGAGCGACTGGGAGGAACGCTTCCTCTATCTCGACGCAGCCTGGTGGACCAAGGCCGGCGACCACCAATGGATGTCCCGCTTCCAGCAAGGGCATACCTGGAAACTGCCGTTCAACGGCGCGCAAACCCTGATGCCTTATGGCTTTCTTGAGTTCGCCAGTCAGGACCCGAGCAATGACTGGCGCCAGGACCTGCGCACCGGTATCGGCCTGCGTTGGCAATGGTGGTTCGATGACGACGTCTACAATGCCTATCGCGCTCACCTGTCGGTGCGCACCGAATATCAGCAGTCGTTGGGCGGCAACTTGTATGAAGGCGGCAATGGGGTGCTGTTGGGCGTGGAGTTGAATTTCTGATGCGGCGTTACCTTTTTATTCTGTGCCTGTTGCTCAGCAGCGCGGCGGCCCACGCTGACGAGCGGATTTTCTATCAGCCGCTGAACGTCGACGCCAACTTGAGTGAATCGCAATGGCGTAACGTCTGGCAAGACACCGTCAAACAGGGCACCCACACGGTCATCGTGCAATGGACCGCTTATGGCGACTCCGACTTCGGTGGCGCCGGTGGCTGGCTGGCCAACAGCCTGAAACTGGCGCAGGAACAAGGCCTGAATTTGGTCATGGGGCTGTACATGGACCCTGCCTATTATCAACGCATCGATGAACTCGACAGTGCCGGGCTCGCGAGTTATTGGCAGGCGCAATTGGGGCAATCGCTGGCGCAACAGCAGCGGTTGCGCAGTACGTGGAAGCTGCCCGTCAGCGGCTGGTATGTGCCGATGGAACTGGATGACCTGCATTTTCTGGCGGCTGATCGCCGGCAAACCCTGCAGCGTCAGCTCAAGGATTTCGCCGGTAAACTCGATGCACCGCTGCATGTCAGCGGTTTCAGCGCTGGCAAACTTGCGCCGCAAGTGAACGGCCAGTGGTTGGGTGAACTGGCGAACGCGGGGATTCAGGTCTGGTGGCAGGATGGCGCCGGAACCGGGCGCTTGCCTTTGCTGGTGCGCAACGGTTACACCGCGGCATTGCCCTGCTCCATCGGCATCGTCCACGAAGCGTTCCGCCAGGTCAGTGCCACCGGGCAACCTTTCCGGGCAGAGCCCGCCAGCCCACAAACGTCATCGGCGGGCTGTCATCCCACAGCGGTTTTTTCCCTGCGTTACCGGCCTTGGGGCAAGGTGATTCTCGACAACCAACGCACGCACAAGGGCAACGATGTACAAAACCATTGAAGATGACGTCCTGAAAAAAGCCGCGCCAGCCGCGTTGAAAGCCGAATTTCTTCAGCACGAATTCGAACGCCTGCACACATTCTGTGTGTTGATTTACCTCGCCAGCATCGCGGTCTGGTTTGCCTACGACCTGATTCTCAGCTTTGTCGGTAACCAGAACTTCACGTGGCGCTCACTGGTGTTTATCGGCGTCTTCACAATCCTGATTGTCGTTTTGCTGTTTACCCGCAGCGCCCGCAAGTTCCAGAAGCTGAACCTGTTGTTCGTCTTCACCATCGCCTTAGGCACGCGCTTGTTGATCGAAGGTGTGCCCGAAGACCACCAGCCGGCCTGGATGCTGCTGGCGGCATCGACCACGCTGTTTACCGCCTCGGTGTTGCCGCTCAGTCGCTGGGCGTTCTTCGCCGCGCAAATCATCACTTGGGCATTCCTCAATCCCTTCTACGACACCGGGATCGAAACGCAGGAACTCAAGGGTGTGATGGCCCTCAGCTATTCGACATTCATTTGCGCACTGACCATCTACAGTTTCATGACTTTGCGTAAAGCCAAACTCTACAATTTCATCATGTCCAAACTGCTGCTGGACCAGGCGTACATTGACACGCTGACGGAAATCCCCAACCGCCGTTCGTTCATGACACAGGCCGACAAGCAACTGCACGCGGTTCCGCGAGAGCCTGACCACTACCTGGCGATGATCGATATCGACAACTTCAAGAAGGTCAACGACGTCTACGGTCACGACATCGGCGATGAGGTGCTCAAACGCATTGCGCAGAACATCAAAGCGGAAATGGGCCAATTCGAATACGCCCGATTGGGCGGCGAGGAATTTGCGATTTATCTGGCGGGCGTGCGCCGGGAAGATGTCGAGGCCTTGGCCGGTGAGCTGTGCCGGGTGGTACGCGAACAACCAACCCAGCATCCGGTGACCATCAGCATTGGCCTGGCTCAAGTACTGGAGGAAGACACGTTGAACCAGGCGCTGATCAAGGCGGATGCGGCGTTGTATGCGTCAAAACATACGGGGAAGGATCGGTATACGTTTCACCGTTGAGATCGCCATCGCTGGCAAGCCAGCTCCCACAGGATTTACGCTGAACCTGCAGGAGCTGGCCTGCCAGCGATGGGGCCCTCAAACCCACCGCCCAATCACCCTCCGATACGCGCCAACAGCACCCGCTTCACCCGCCGCTCTTCCACCGACATAACCGTCAGACGCCAGCCTTCCCACTCATGACTGTCACCTTTCATGGGCAAGCGGTCCAACAGGCTGACCACCAACCCGGCCAGGGTTTGATAATCCTCGGTAGGCTCGGCAGCAAACCCGGTGTGCTGACGTACCCGCGCCAGGTTCAATGCGCCGCTGACCACGAACCCGCCCTTCTCCTCGACCACGTCCGGGCCTTCGATTTCGCTGGCGTCGGGCAATTCGCCGGCAATCGATTCGAGGATGTCGGTCATGGTCAACACGCCGACGAAGTCGCCAAATTCATTGACCACAAACGCAATGTGCGTCGACGCCTTGCGCATCTGCTCCAGCGCATTGAGGATCGAATAGCTCTCCAGCAGATTGATCGTCTGGCGCGCCAGGTGTGCAAGGTCCGGTTCGTTGCCGGCCAAAAACTCCTTCAACAATTCCTTTTTGTGCACGAAGCCCAATGGTTCATCCACGGCACCGTCGCGGATCAGCGGCAGGCGCGAATAGGACGAATGCATCAGACGCGTGCGAATCGCCTCGGGGTTGTCCGCCAGGTCGATGTGATCGACATCGGCACGCACCGTCATCAATGTGCGGATCGGTCGCTCGGCCAGTTGCAGCACACCACTGATCATCACGCGTTCGCGGCGATCGAACAGTTCCTCGCTGGGCGCCTCGCCGTTGTCGAGCATGTCGGCGATTTCTTCGCCGACTTCTTCCACCGCCAGCTTTCGCCCGCCCAGCAGGCGCATCACCGCGTGGGCAGTCCGTTCGCGCATCGGCCGCAAACCCTGCATCGAGCGTTTGCGGCGGGCCCGGGCGATCTGATTGAACACCTCGATCAGGATCGAGAAACCGATAGCCGCATACAGATAGCCCTTGGGAATGTGGAAACCCAGGCCTTCGGCGGTCAGCGCGAAACCGATCATCATCAAGAAGCCCAGACACAGCATGATCACCGTCGGGTGCGCGTTGACGAAGCGGGTCAGCGGCTTGCTGGCGACGATCATCAGGCCAATGGAAATGATCACCGCGATCATCATCACCGCCAGTTCATCGACCATACCCACGGCGGTAATCACCGCATCGAGTGAGAACACCGCATCAAGCACGACGATTTGCGCGACGATGGGCCAGAACAGCGCATAAGCCGTGTTGGAGGAACGCTGGCCGACGTGACCTTCGAGGCGCTCGTGCAACTCCATGGTGGCTTTGAACAACAGGAACACACCACCGAACAACATGATCAGGTCACGACCAGAGAAGCTCTTGTCGAACACCTCGAACAGCGGCTGGGTCAGGGTCACCAGCCAGGAAATACTCGCCAGCAAGCCCAGGCGCATCAGCAATGCCAGGGACAAACCGATGATCCGCGCTCGATCGCGCTGGTGCGGCGGCAACTTGTCCGCGAGGATCGCGATAAACACCAGGTTGTCGATGCCCAGCACCAGTTCCAGCACAATCAGTGTCAACAAGCCCAGCCATGCGGTGGGGTCAGCTAACCATTCCATAAAAACGTCTCGATCTCTTCAGTGAATTCAGAATGCCGGGCACGGCAAAGCGCGGCGCAGGGGCCGTGGAGCTGCACTGTGTTGGATAATCTGAAACCGGAAGACCGGGTGTTTCGCGTGCGTCAAGACCGCGCACTGGCGCGAGGGGAAAGGATAACTGGGGGGCTCCGTGAGGGTGTTCATGCAAGTCCTGAAAGCAAAAAAGGACTTGAATCGTACAGGCGATAGCGCCGATTCCTACAGCTTGAAATCATTTCAAAATCTGTAGCAGATCAAAAAAACGCATTCCAAGGTAGGAGCTGCCGAAGGCTGCGATCCTTGGGGATTAACCCGAATGCTTGATCTGCTCGATGTAACGCACCACGGCCGGCGACTTCTCGAACCGCCGATGAATCAATGCCAGCCACGAGGTCGCCTGGCAATCGGCGATCTGCCGATATATCACGTTCGGCAAACTCACATGCCCCACCACCGATTCCGGCACCATCGCCACACCCTGCCCCAACGAAACCAGTGCAATCACCGCCACCAATCCACCGGGCTGCGCGCCCAGCTTCGGCACAAACTCGCCCTGAGCGGCGACTTGCAAGGTGCCCACCACTTGCTCGGGCAGGATGAAATTCTCGTTTTGCAGGTGCATCGAGTTGATCACCGGCAAACGGTTGAGCCATGAATCAACTGGCAGTGCCAGGACGAAGCCCTCATCGTTGAGCCGCAGGCTTTCGATTCCGTCGGGCAACGCCAAGGGGCAGCGGATGTAGCCCAAATCAAAGCGCCCCTCGAGGATCATGTTCGGCAGGCTGGCCATGGGACTTTCCCGCACATTGAGGCTGACATCCGGAAACTGCGCGGCAAAATTCTGAACCTGTTTTTGCAGCACGCCGGAGTACACCGCTGAAGCGACGTAACCCAGTTCGATATGCCCGACATCGCCGCGACCGGCGCGCTGGGCATTACGCTGGGCAGATTCGAACTGGCGCACCGTGGCCTCGGCCTCAATCACCAGCGCCGCACCGGCCTCGGTCAGGCTGACGTCCCGCGACTGACGCAAAAACAGGCGAGCGCCCAACTCCGTTTCCATGTCCTGAATTTGCCGGGTCAGCGTCGGCGGCGCGATGCCCAGTTGTTCGGCGGCGCGGGTGAAATTGCGATGGCGGGCGACGGCGAGGAAATAGCGGAAATGGCGGATGTCCATGGGTGCATTAGCTCAAAGGTAATGAAGTGATCAATCGCGCCTAACAAAGACACCGTCAGCCAGCGATAAGCTGCACGAACCGCCACAGTAGAGATCCTTTACCATGCCCGTCAAACCCAAGGTGAGCCCGCGCCTGACCTTACTCACTGCCTCCGCCGTGTGCTCGCTGATCGTCCTCGACACCAACATTGTCGCCGTTACCTTGCCCAGCATTGCCCGTGATCTGGGGGCTAATTTTGCCGACATCGAATGGGTGGTCAGTGCCTACATGCTGGCGTTCGCCGCGCTGCTGTTGCCGGCCGGTAGCCTCGCCGACCGGTTCGGTCGGCAGAAAACCCTGATGTGGGGCCTGGGGATTTTCATCCTCGCGTCACTGGGCTGCGGGGCGGCGCCAAACGCGCTGTTTCTCGATATCGCCCGCGCGATCAAAGGTGTCGGCGCGGCGTTGCTGCTGACCTCGGCACTGGCGTCCATCGGCCACACCTTTCACGATGAAGCTGAACGGGCCAAGGCCTGGGCGTTCTGGGGCGGCTGCATGGGCGTCGCCATGACCGCCGCGCCGACCCTGGGCGGCTTGATTACCGAATACGTGGGCTGGCGCTGGATTTTCTACCTCAACCTGCCAGTCGGCCTGTTCCTGATGTACATGGTCTGGCGCGCGGTGCCCGAATCGCGCGATGCTCAAGCCGCGCGCCTTGATCCGTGGGGCAGCCTGGCTTTCAGCGCGAGCCTGTTGTGCCTGATCTGGGGTTTGATCGAAGCCAACCGCATCGGCTGGAACAGCCCGCTCACTTACGCTCGCCTGATTGGCGGCGCGCTGCTGTTGGGGTTGTTCGTGGTGATCGAACGGTTGCAACAGCGTCCGATGATTGACCTGCAACTGTTCCGCCACCCGCGTTTCATCGGCGCCCTGCTCGGCATGTTCGCTTATGCCGCGTGCGCTCAGGTGATGATGACGATGCTGCCGTTTTACTTGCAGAACGGACTGAGCTTCACCGCCGTCTCGGCGGGTTTGGGCATGCTGCCGTTTGCCGTCACGATGCTGATCTTCCCGCGCATCGGCGCGCGGCTGACCGGGCGCATCAGCCCGGCAAACATGATGGCGATCGGCTTGACGCTGGTGGGCATCGGTAACTTGCTCAGCGCCTGGGCGGTCAACAGCGGCGGCTATCTGCCGTTTGCCCTGGCGATTGCCGTCACCGGTGCCGGTGCGGGCCTGCTCAACGGCGACACGCAGAAAAACATCATGGCCTGCGTGCCCCGCGAACGCACGGGCATGGCTTCGGGCATGAGCACCACCATGCGCTTCAGCGCGGTGATGCTGGCCATCGGGGTCTATGGCGCGTTGCTCGCCGGCCACACCGAACAGCAACTACACATGGGTTTGTCGACGCAGGCGCCGGCGTTACTCGAGCAATCGAAGGACGTCGCCTCACGGGTGGTGGCAGGTGACATGAGCGCGGCAATGAGCCTGGTACCCGAAGCGACGCGGGCACTGATCGAACCTGTCGCTCGACACGCCTTCGTCGCAGGTTTCAGCCTGTTGTTGTGGGTTGCGGGGTTGGCGGCATTGCTCGGCGCGCTGGTGGTGGGCACGCTGATGCGCAATCCGATCCCTGCGCCCCAACCGTCCCTAGTGCTTGAATGAGGCCAGCACCCGTTCGGCGTTCGCATCACAGGCCATGCCTTCGGGCCGGGCCTGGATGTTCTCGATCAACCCCGGCAACTGCGCTTTGCTCTGGGCGAGGTGCTGTTGCATCGCTTCGATCTGCTCGATCTTGCGTTGCAGGGTATTCAGGATTGAAGGTGACTGACACGCCGGTGTCGTGAGCAGGCTCGTTCACAGGAGAACGCTTTTCCAGCGTAGGAGCGAGCCTGCTTGAGATAGCGTCAGAACATTCAACCCACAACCAAAGCCAGGCATTAGCTAAGCACCACTACGCCACCCGGCAACTCCGTGCACTTGACCCCATACGCATCACGAATCAACAACGCCACGCCCGCCAGTTGATCGAGGCTGAACCGCGCCTGCACCTTGCGCTTGCCCAGCTCGCTGTTGAGCAACAGCAACATGCCGGGACGGTAGCGGTTGATTTCATCGATCACCGACGCCAGCGTCGCATCGTTGAACACCAGCACTTGCTGACGCCAGGCAATCACCGCCGCCGTGTCGACCGATTGCAGCGTCCCGACCTTCCGGGTGTCGTAGGTCAGTTGCTGACCGGATTCCAGGCGAATGCTGTGGCCCAACGCATCCACTTGCAGCGCGCCTTCCAGGCAAGTGACGCACACACTCTGATTGAGATTGCGCAAATTGAACCGGGCTTGACTGGCGCTCAGCCAACCGCCTCCGGCCTCAACTTTGAGGGGTGTATTGGCGTGTGCCAGAACTTCGACTTCACCGCTGAGCAATTCCAGGGCCTGGCTGCCATCGGCGCTTTGCCGGCGATTGATGCGCGTCTGGGTGTTGAGTTCCAGGCTCATGCCGTCGGCCAGATCAAACCGGCGCTGCTCGCCGACTTCAGTGATGTAGTCCGCGCCCAGCCCGGAGACCCCGCCCGGTACGGTCGCGCGAATCATCAAGAACGCCGCCGACGCCGCGATGGCACCACCAAGAAACGCCCGGCGTCCCAGGTGCCGCGGCGCCTGCAATTGTTCGGTCGCTGGTCGTAATTGCTGCCACAGCAGCTTGGCCTGCTCAAACGCCCGGGCATGTTCAGGGCTTTGCGCGCACCACTCGCGCAGGGCATGCGCATCGGCCGCAGTCGCCCGGCCGGAGGTCAACAGGACCAACCAACCCTGGGCTTCGCGGGTGAGCCGGTCCTGAGGCTCGGCCTCGGGCGGCGTAATTCGAAAGATGTTCAAAGCGCGGGGGTACTCACGGATTATTCGGGACTCTACTCTCAAGACGGTTTTCCCGCGCCGGGACCGAACCTCTGAATGACTTTTCTTTCCAGGCGCCCGGCGCAATGGCCCAACGCGGCTTTGATTTCCTTCTCGACCATGCGTGTCGAAATGCCGAAACGCTGGGAAATTTCCAGGTGTGGCGCCTCTTCCAGGCGGGCGGCGATGAAGATTTTTCGCCGCCGCGCCGGCAACTCGTACAGCGCGCTGAGCAGCAACTGGATTTCTTTCTGGCCACCCACGACACGCGCCGGGTCGAGGGCTTCGTCGGACACCTGCAACAGCTCCTCCACTTCGCTGCCCGTCAACAAGCGAGCATCCGACTGGCGCCGGTCGGCGGCGATGTTCAGCGCCATGCGATACAAATAGGCATTGGGCTGGGCGATGTCCGGCGCCTCTTCCATGCGGTCGACCCGCAGGTAAGTTTCATGCAGCACATCGTTGGCCAGGTCTTCCGAACCCAGACGTCGGCGCAGGCGCACCCGAAAGTCGTCGTAGGACGTCAGAAACAGCCTGACCATCGATTTTTTTCCGGTGTCTTTCATCCCCCGGAAACTCCTTTCCCTTTTAAGCAGTCCATGCGTTTTCCTGACGATTCCGGTAACAAAAGCAGCGTGACCGGCTGGCTCAGAGAGCTGGGTGCCGGGCGTTCGATATCCAGGTTGCGCAAGCTTTCCACCAGCGCGGCATCGCGCTGAACATCCCCCGTCGAACTGACCAGACGGCTGTACTGAACCACTCCGTCGCGGCCGATCCACAGTTGCAGCAACGCGCGAAAACTCCCTGGCCGGATCAATGACGAGCGGCACAGGCTGCGTTCAATCGCGCTTTGAATCGATGCTGCATAACTGCTGCCCGACAGCGCCGTTCCCCTCTCAACATGCGCCGCCGCGGCCGGCACTGGAGCGACCGTCGCCTTTTGCAAAGTGAAGGCATCCGCCCGCGCATACCGGGCCATCAACCCACTGCCGCTGAGCATCTGGCTCAAGGCATCGGTGGCGCTCAAGCGACCCTTGACCGCCAGCGAGCGTCGGCCGCGGGTCAATTGCCGATCCACCAACACCGCCATGCCGGTCGTACGGCTGAACTGTTCAAGGGCGCTGGCCAGTTCCTGGGCCGGAATATCCAGCACCTGGGGTGTCGCGGCATCCAGCGGTCCAGCCATGGCTAACGAAGAAATCAACCCGATCAGCAGCGCCAGGCACACCTGCCGGACATGTATCAGCGAAATCTGGCGCGCGTCCCTGACTCTGCCTCGTTGCACGACTGACTTGCCCCTGAAAACCGTCATCCTGATGACTGTTTATGAATCTGGTGTGACGGGCCGTGCAAAAAAACCATCATGAGATATCAAATCGCTATGCATTAGACTCAAGCGCATGCACGGCCCGTCCGGGCTGGACAGGAGGTCTTCAATGAACAGGTTATCGAGTGTCGCAGCGGGCGTGCTGCTGATGAGCGCAGTCTCACTGTCGCAGGCTGCGCAGCCCTCGGGTTGCGTCGAGGTATCGGTGGGTGGCTACAAGGCGCCGGACTACAACTGCCTGAGCCAGCAGATGGGGAACAACCCTGAAGGCGCCGCCGCTGCGCAGAAAAATCTGGAAGCGATGAACGTACCGGTCAACAAGCGCCCGCCCAATCAGGTTGGCCTGGCAACCCCGGCAGCCACCAGCACGCGCATGGGCAACACCTTTGGCACCTCGGTAAAACCGCAGCGCCCTGCAACTACGCCTTGAAAGCTCCCGCAGGAGCTGTCGAGTGAAACGAGGCTGCGATCTTTTGATTGGATAAAAGCCAGATCAAAAGATCGCAGCCTCCGGCAGCTCCTACAAAAGCAGGGCTCAGGTGCTGGGCGCTTGCCGAAAACTCACCGCCAGACGATTCCAGCTATTGATGGTGGTGACCGCGATGGTCAGGTCCACCAGTTCAGCCTCGCTGAATTGCGCCCGCGCCTGTTCAAAGACATCGTCCGGCACATGGCTTTGCGAAAGCAGGGTCACCGCTTCGGTCCAGGCCAGGGCTGCACGCTCACGCGGGTTGAAGAAATTGCTGTCGCGCCAGACCACGATCGAATACAGCCGTCGGTCGGTCTCGCCCAGACGCCGGGCATCCACCGAGTGCATGTCGGTGCAGAACGCACAGCCATTGAGCTGCGAGGCGCGGATCTTGATCAGGTGCAGTAACGCCGCTTCGATACTCAGGCTGCTGGTCAACGCCTCCATGGCGATCATCGCTTTCATCGCTTTGGGTGAAGCGCTGTAGTAATCCAGGCGGGGGTTCATGGCGCGGCCTCGTGCAGCGAAGAGATGCCCTTCAAGGTAGTCGTTGATGCGCGTGCGTTACAGGTCCAATTCTGCGAAAAAACCGTGGACCACACGGCGCCAGACCAATTCACCCTTTTTGCACCACGCAACTTCTGCACCCACACCGGATGAGGGTAATCTGGCGCGACGCACACGCGCCTCAATTGCTCCGGAGCCTCGCCGGTATGGAACTACATGTTGTCATCAATGGCCGCAAGGACCTGGCAGGCCAGTTGTACAACCAACTGCGCAGCGCCATCGAATCGGGCCGTCTGGCGGCGGGGACACAGCTTCCACCCAGCCGCTTGCTTGCCGAGCAACTGGGTATTTCACGCAAGACCATTTCCGATACGTACGCGCAACTGACCTACGAAAACTTCCTCACCGGCGTGATTGGCAAAGGCACGTACGTCAATGCGCGCACCTCCAGGGTCGAACGCAAGCAAAGCCATTCGGAGCTTGCAGGTTTCGAGGTGATCGAGTCCTGGCGCAACCTGCCGGTCTTTCTGCGCCACCCGACGCTGGAAGGCTCGCTGCGTTATGACTTCATTGGCGGCGCCACCAGCAAGGGCCAGTTTCCCCAGGACGACTGGCGACGCTGTACGTCCCACGCCTTGCGCCAGATTGCAGCGTCCAAGGGTTTCTACAGCCTGCCCGAAGGCCTGCCGGCGCTGCGCAACGCCATCGCACGGCACATCGCGTTCTCCCGCGGGGTCAACTGCCAGGACGAAGACGTGGTGGTGTGCAACGGCGCACAACAGGCGCTGGACCTCATTTCCCGAGTACTGACGCGTCCGGGCAGCATCGTCGCCATGGAAGACCCGGGTTATCCGCCCGCGCGCCTGCTGTTCGGCACCCACGGCGCCACAGTGGTCGGTGTGCCGGTGGACGCCGAAGGCATTCAGGTGGACAAGATTCCCCTCGGCACTCGACTGATCTACGTCACCCCTTCGCACCAGTTTCCCCTGGGCATGCCCATGAGCCAGGAACGGCGGATCGCGCTGCTGGCCAAGGCCCATGAGCTGGGGGCGATCATCATCGAGGACGACTACGACAGCGAGTTTCGCTACGAAGGCCGCCCTACGGACTCACTGCAAAGCATGGATGAGCGCGGGATCGTCGCCTACGTCGGGACGTTCTCCAAAACGTTGTTGCCGGAACTGCGCCTGGGTTACGCGATCCTGCCGCCGGCGATTCTCGAAGCCGTGGTGCGTGCCAAGCAGCTTACGGACCTGCACACCTCCACCCTGCCCCAATGGGCACTGGCCAAATTCATTGCCGAAGGCTGCCTTCTCAAGCACATCCGGCGCTGTCATACGATTTATGCGGGCCGACGCGAGCGCATTCTTTCGCGCATGGCCGGTGATCTCTCGCCATGGCTTGAACCGGTGCCCAGTACGGCGGGTTTTCACATGGTGGTGATGTGCAAAGTGCCCATCGACATTCCGTTGGTCATCGAACTGGCGAAAAAAGTGGAAGTCGGGCTTTACTCCATCGAGGCCTTTTTCCACCAGCAACCGGCAAAGGCCGGGTTTCTGATGGGCTTTGGCGCCATAGAAACCCTGGACATCGACACCGCCCTGGATCGCCTGCGAGACATTTTGCAGCAAGTCGCCTGACGGATTGGTCTGCGGCTTTATCCGGCGATTGGCTATTGGTGGTCCGGGGGTGCAGGCCTATCCTGCATAGGCGTTATCCCTCAGTGAGCAGGATTCGTCCGGCCTGATTCAGGAGTGTGAGCCAATGTCCAACGAAGTGATCAATACCGTAAAGGTGCAGGCCGTCAGCGGCCGCTCGGAAGAGCTGGGCAAGCAACTGCAAAAGATTGTCGAAACCCTGCGCGAGTTACCGGGCTGTGATTCCTATATGGTCGACCGCTGCCCCGAGGACAGTAACCGCTGGACCGTCAGCGCCCACTGGCAATCGGAAGCGGCCATGCAGTCGCACTTCAACAGCCCGCAGGTGCAAGGCTTCATCGACCTGATCGATTGCCAGCTGGCCAACGCCGTAGACTTCAACAGCTTTCCGATTCGCTAAAAGAAAGATAGAAAGATCGCAGCCTGCGGCAGCGCCAACAGGGGTTTATGCGTTTCCCTGCAGGCGCTGCCGCAGGCTGCGATCTTTTTCTTTGTACGGCTGAGATTGGTCACCTGACCTTCCCGAATATTGGCTGTTTGATTAGCGCCCGCGGCGACTTAGATTGGTCCCAGACCACTCACCCACCGCAGGTAATGAACCATGAACGTTTTGCGCATCTGTGCCGCTCCCTTTGTTGCCCTGACCTTGACCGTTTCTGCCTCGGCATTCGCCCATGAAACCGGCGCGCCTTCGGAGAAGGTCACGGTGCTTCAGGAGCAACTGCTGAAAAACGTCCCGGGCAAAAAAGCCCTGATGATCGAAGTCGACTACAAACCCGGCCAATCGTCCATCGCTCACAAACATGACGGTACGGCCATGGCCTACGTGCTATCGGGCGCCATTACCTCGCAAGTGAAAGGCGAAAAAGCAGTCACCTACAAGGCTGGCGAGTATTGGTACGAAGCGGCCGGCTCCGAGCACCTGGTGTCAAAAAACGCCAGTGCAACCCAACCGGCCAAGTTGCTGGTATTCATGGTGTTGTCGCCGGACGAGCCGGTGCTGGTGCCATTGAAAAACTGATGGCTGAACGTACAGCCATAAATGAAAAGGCTCGAAACACTGTTTCGAGCCTTTTTATTGCTTCAAGTCATTAACCACGATTGTTTAAACCAAACAAAACTATTGGCAGCCAGATAACTAAACATTTGACCGTTTCATCGAGCCATTCCCGGTTTAGTCTGGAATAACTGCCGGCTCATTCCGGCGATATAAACTTTCCGACTGATGTTGTTTCACTGGAGAGACACCATGAAACTTGCGCTTGTCAGTACGTTAACGATAACGGCTGTTTTGGCTGGCTGTTCGATTCCTACCGCGCCTTCCGCGGTGTCTTCGCTGGACGGAATCTTTACCGAACCCGTGGGCCGCAGCAACGTGACCCGAATTCCCAATGGCAGCCAAGTGTCGCTGGGCGTGGTGTACAGCCGCAATACCCAGGCCAACCGCGCTTACCTGCAGGATTACCAGGCCAACGCCGGCACCGGTTTCGGCCAGAGCCTGCTGGTACAAACGATCCACGATGCCTACGTCGCCACTTCCAAGCCCGACCTGGCCGTGGACTGGGTCAAGGCGTCGCTGCAACGCCAGTTTGGCTCGGTCACCGTGTACCCGGACATGCAGAGCCTGAAAGCCGCCAAGCCGGACGTAATGGCCATCGTCGACAGCCGCAGCCAGTTGATCACCTCCCGCAGTTCAGATGTCGAGTCCAAAGTCAGTGCCGACTTTTATGATCGTAACTTTAATTACATCGGGACGGCTCAAGGTCATGACGCCAAGGCGCTAAGTCCGGTATGGGCCGACTTCAAACGCAGTGAAGAGATCGTTGCCGATATTAACGAACAACAGAATGTGCAAGTAAGGGCGCTGCAGAAGTTTGACCAGTCGCTCAACAATTTGCTGACTAGTCCGACAAGTAATGTGTCGATGATTGATAATCAAACAAGTCAGAAGTTGTATTGACTTCAAAGACCGACCACAACAAAAATCCAAAAAAAACCCCGCATCTTTCAATGCGGGGCTTTTTCATTCAGCGCCTGATCAGGCCGCTGGTTCCAGCTCGGCGGCGACAGCGGCAGGCACCACCGCCTGCCCGCTCAACGCCAGGTCCAACAGTTCACGGTTGGCTACCGCGTACATGGCGTAGTCGGTGCCGCTGGCGGCACGGATTTCCACCAGCATGGCACGCCAGCGTTCGATCATGCTTTCGTGCTGCGCCATCCACAGCGCCAGGCGTGCTTCCACGTCCTGGGTGCCGTCACCCTGTTGCAGGACCGAGATGGTGATCGCACGCTGCTGCCAGTCGACGTCATCGCGGAACGCTTCACGGGCCAGTGCCTGCCAGTTGTTTTCAACCGGCAGAGCGCTGATCTGTGCCAGGTACCAGGTGATATCCAGCGCGCTGCCAACGGCGAAGTACGCCTTGGCCACGTCCGCCGGGTCCTGACCGGTCACGTCGGAAGCCTCGATGATCGGCAACAGCGTGTACAGGTGCGAAGTGCCAGCCACCATGCGTGCCAACAACTCCGGCACACCGGCTTCGACGTACGCCTGATAACGGGTCTGCCAGGTTTCGCGGATCTCGCCACTGAGCAGCTCGTCGAGCTTGAGGCCCAGCTCCTTCAGGTGCGGACCGAAGTGCGCGACGTCACGGGCAGCGTTCTGCTCGTTGCGACGGGCACGCAGGAACCAGCGCGTGGCGCGACGGCCCAGACGCATCAGCTCATCCATCAGCTCCAGTTGCACGTCAGCGGACACCTGATAATCCAGGGCTTCGATCTGACGGAACCAGTGCGGGAGATGGAAAATGTCGCGCACGATCACATAAGCCCCAGCCACGTTCGCCGGGCTCATGCCGGTCGACTCTTTGAGTCGTTGAACGAAAGTGATGCCCATGTGGTTCACCAGATCGTTGGCGATCTGGGTGCTGACGATTTCGCGCTTCAGACGGTGACGGCGCATGGCTTCGGAGAACTTGCTCACCAGGGTTGGCGGGAAAGCGGTTTCCATGTCGCGGGTCAGGTAGTCGTCGTCCGGCACCAGGGAGCCCAACAGCTGCTCCTTGAGGTCGATCTTGCTGTAGGAGATCAGCACCGACAGCTCGGCACGGGTCAGGCCATGGCCTTCTGCGATTCGCTCGTTGAGCGCTTCTTCGTTCGGCAGGAACTCGATGGCGCGATCCAGCTTGCCGCGGCCTTCCAGATCGTTCATCAAGCGCTTGTATTCGGCAATCCGCGGCAGAGCACGACGGGCCGCCAGCGACAATGCCTGAGTCTGCTTGTAGTTGTTGCCCAGCACCAGGTTACCGACTTCGTCGGTCATGCTCGCCAGCAACTGGTTGCGTTGCTTGTCAGTCATGTCGCCGGCCTGAACCACTTCGTTCAGCAGGATCTTGATGTTCACTTCGTGGTCGGAGCAGTCCACGCCACCGGCGTTGTCGATGAAGTCGGTGTTGGAACCGCCACCATTGAGACCGAATTCCACACGACCCAGCTGGGTCATGCCGAGGTTACCGCCCTCACCTACGACTTTGCAGCGCAGTTCGTTGCCATTCACACGCAGTGCATCGTTGGCCTTGTCGCCGACATCGGCGTGGCTTTCGCTGCTGGCCTTGACGTAAGTACCGATACCGCCGTTCCACAACAGATCCACCGGTGCCTTGAGCAAGGCATTGAGCAGTTCGGTCGGGGTCAGCTTGTCGGCCTTGATGTCGAAGCGTTCCTGCATCTGTGGGGAGATCGCGATGCTCTTCGCGCTGCGCGAGAAGATACCGCCACCTTCGGACATGATGCTGGTGTCGTAATCCGACCAGGCCGAACGTGGCAGGTCGAACATGCGCTGACGCTCGGCGAAGCTGGTCGCCGGGTTCGGGTTCGGGTCGATGAAGATGTGCAGGTGGTTGAACGCTGCGACCAGTTGCAGCTTGTCGGACATCAACAAGCCGTTGCCGAACACGTCACCGGCCATATCGCCGACGCCCACCACGGTGATGCTGTCTTCCTGAACATTGATGCCGCGTTCGCGGAAGTGGCGCTGTACGCCGACCCAAGCGCCCTTGGCGGTGATGCCCATTTTCTTGTGGTCGTAACCGGCCGAACCACCGGACGCAAACGCGTCACCCAGCCAGAAACCATAATCGATGGCGATGCCGTTGGCGATGTCGGAGAAGGTTGCAGTGCCCTTGTCCGCTGCCACTACCAGGTACGGGTCATCGTCGTCATGACGCACGACGTTGGTCGGCGGCACCAGGGCGCCATCTTTCAGGTTGTCGGTGATGTCCAACAGGCCCGAAATGAAGATGCGGTAGCACGCAACGCCTTCGGCCGCGATCTCGTCCCGGCTGCCGCCCAGTGGCAGGCGACGCGGCAGGAAGCCGCCCTTCGCGCCCACCGGCACGATGACCGAGTTCTTCACTTGCTGGGCTTTCACCAGGCCAAGGACTTCGGTACGGAAGTCTTCTTCACGGTCGGACCAACGCAGGCCACCCCGAGCGACGTTACCGAAGCGCAGGTGCACGCCTTCGACGCGTGGCGAGTAAACGAAGATTTCGAACTTCGGTACTGGCTTCGGCAGCTCAGGAATCAGGTGCGGGTTGAACTTGAAGCTGAAGTACGACTTGTTCTGGCCGTTGGCGTCGGTCTGGTAGAAGTTGGTCCGCAGGGTCGCTTTGATCAGATCAAGGTAACGACGCAGGATGCGGTCTTCGTTCAACACTTGAACGTTGTCCAGTGCGGTCAGAATCGCTTGTTCCAGACGCTGTTCGAGGTCGTCGCTGCTGAGCTTGCGCGCCAGATAGAAGCGGGTCTTGAACAACCGGGTCAGTTCGCGAGCGATGTCGGTGTGGTTGTTCAGGGTGCTGGCGATGTAACCCAGATCGAAGCCCAAACGAATCTGCTTCAGGTAGCGGGCATACGCACGCAGCAGCGCCACGTCACGCCAAGGCAGGCCGGCAGTCAGCACCAGACGGTTGAACGCATCGTTCTCGGCATCGCCACGCACGATGTGGACGAACGCATCCTGCAGGGTGTCGTTGAGTTGCTGGATATCCAGGTCCAGGCCTTCGGCCGCGGTGAACGCGAAGTCATGAATCCAGAACTCGCGGCCATTGGTGTGGCGCAGGCGGTACGGGAACTCACCCAGCACGCGCAGGCCGAGGTTTTCCAGGATCGGCAACACGTCGGACAGTGCCAGCGGGGTATCAGCGTGGTACAGCTTGCAATGCAGCTCACGCTGACCGGAGACCTGGCCCAGTGGCTGATAGAAGCTCATGACCAACGGATTTTTTTCGCTGAGGCTCAGCAGGTGCTGCATGTCGACCACAGCCGAATGCGCGGCGAAACGTTCGCGGTAACCGGCCGGGAAACCTTTCGGGAAATCAGCCAGCACGTTGGTGCCATGGGCTTCGCCGAAGCTTTCGACGGTCAGGGCCGAGTAGTCGTCCTGCCAGCTGCGGCAGGCCTGTACCACTTCTTTTTCGAGCTGCTGTGGATCGATGTCGATACGGTTTTTCGGGTCGACACGCAGGATCAACTGCACGCGGGCCAGCACGGACTCGGAGAAGAAGGTCCAGAACTCGCAGTCCGAGGCTTTCAGGCGATCCATCAGCACTTGCTGGATCTTCTGGCGCACTTCGGTGGAATAGATGTCACGCGGCACGTAGGCCAGGCAGTAGCAGAAACGGCCGTACGGGTCTTTGCGCAGGAACACGCGAATCTTGTTGCGTTCCTGGATCTGCACGATCGACATCACGGTGCTGAACAGCTCGTCGACCGGGGTCTGGAACAGGTCGTCGCGCGGCAGCACTTCGAGCACCTGGGCCAGTTCCTTGCCCAGGTGAGCCTTGGCCTGGAAGCCGGAGCGGCGTTCGATTTCCTCGACCTTGCGGCGGATGTACGGGATAACCCGCACGCTCTCGCCATACACCGACGAGGTGTACAGGCCCATGAAACGGCATTCCTTGATGACCTTGCCGTCGGCGTCGATCTCGCGGATCGATACGTAGTCCGGGTAAGCCGGACGGTGCACGCGGCTAGGGTGCGCAGCTTTGGCGAACGACAGCAGAGTCGGTTCGCGCAGGTAATTCACGGCGTAGTCTTCGATGCGCAGGTCATCGTAAGTCAGGCCGGTACGCAGCAATTTGGTCAGGCCCAGGAAGGAGCTCTGGTCATACTCGATGTGGCCGCCATCGGCCTGGTCGGTGACCACGAACTCTTCATAGCCGAGGAAGGTGAAGTGGTTACCCACCAGCCATTCCAGGAAGCTTTTGATTTCAGTCTTTTCGTCGCCATCGACAGCAAAACGGCTGTTGTCCAGGTTCGTCAGGATTTCCTGGACCTTGGCTTTCATCGGCTCGAAATCACCCACCGCGACGCGCACTTCAGCGAGCACTTGCTCCAGCTCTTTGGACAGCACGTTCAGTTCAGCGGTGTTGGCGCAACGGTCGATTTCCAGGTACATCAACGACTCTTGCAGCACGTCGTCGCCCTGGGTGCCTTTAGGCAGGATTTCCAGCAACTCACCCTTGCTGCCACGACGCACGCTCAGCACGGTGGTTTGCAGGGTGTGAATGCTGTAACCGCGGCGGTTCAGCTCGGTACGCACCGAGTCGACCAGAAATGGCAGGTCGTGGTGCAGCACTTCGACCGCGGTGTGGGTCGACTGCCAGCCGTGGCGTTCGTAATCGGGGTTGTAGACGCGCACTTGCGGTTGCGCGTGATCGAAGCGCTCAAGCAGGCGCCACGCAGAAAGGGTACAGCCAGCGAGGTCGGACAACCGACGTTGAGTCAGTTCGTCCAGGGAAATGATGCCGAAGAATTGTTCAGCGAACAGCGCCACTTGTGGCAGTGCCTGTTCACTGATGTGCTGCGCCAGTGCCGCTTGCAGTTGGTGCTGGAAGTCGGCTTTGCTGGCTGCGGTGAAGAACGCCATCTGTGGTACTCCGCTTGGGCTTGTTATTGATGGAAGCGTCGCGTACATCACCCCTTTCGGGGCAGTCCGTCACCCGGTTCCTGATTCTCGGGCAGAGGAAACAGGGTGACAGGTGGGTGAAGCTGGACGGGACACTCGGGTCACATTCACCTTCCGTGAATGGGCATCTGCAAAAACGACTGGGCTGCGTGCAACGCAATGTCTTTACGGGTGCTCATCCGTTGCGCAGCTTAACGAGTGCGGCAAGGCCCGTGCTTGCGGTGCTGCGACATATTCGGTCAACGGCACGCAGCTTGAGGGCGGCGCATCGAACAACACTAGCATTCGCACAGGAAAATGACGGTTTTCAGGTCGATTTAACCGGGCATTCGTGCTGGAAATGACCAGCAATTAAAATCCGTTCACGGATACTCGCGACCATTGAGCACGTCCAGAAGAGCATGGTCAGAGCATGCCTCGATGAGCCCACGTCTGGAGCCTGCTGTCGCTACACAAACTTAATGCGGTAAAAATCGCTAACTTCTTACCTTGCTTGATCTTTTTGCTACATCAAAGACGACCGGACGATATTGCACACCGGGATGCTGTTCACGAGTGCTATCCGGCTTTAAAACCCCGAAGTAATACTCACCAGAATAAGTCTCACCAACACCCAACTCCTCAAACACCTTATATGTATTGATAGATCCGACCGTCCCTTGATAGGCTTTCACCGGACGCTTCACAAGGCGATTAAAGCCCTCAGCATATGAAATATCCGCTATTCCGTAAGAATTTCTTTCTATATCTGCCGAGGAGCACACAACCATCCGTATACTTTCAAATTTGTCGATATGAACCCCATGTCGCTTTGCAAGGCTGACGAGCTCCAACCCGCTGAAACCCTCTTCCAGTTTTCCGGGAACCCCATGCCCGGTGATGGTTAGCCTGGGGGCGCCCTTGTAATCATCTTCAAATGTAAAGATACCCTCAGAGAGCCTTGTTACATTCCTTGCAGGCTTTAGCTGAATGCCAGTCTCAATAGAATAGGCTCGCGCTTTAGTCCTTGATAAAAACTGACTGAGCTCAGAAACAATATGCCCCGTCGGATCACTCCGATTTACCGGATCACCCAGGCAATAGGCATACGCATTCAAACCACCTGCCCCAAACGGACTCAAACTATCAGGGCTATTAAATCGCATCAGCACCGAATTAAACGCTCGATAACCATTACCCAATAAATAATGCCCAGTCACTGGATCCGGCGGTTGACCCTTGAAACCTAACAAACTACTCAACCCGCTCGCGCCAGGGTGATAGCCAAAGGGAGAGTAAGCAATCGATCGCTGTTGGGTACCCTGAAGCGCATTGAATACGGAGCGCTGCTGATCCGTCGCCAACAACATGCTAACGACTCTGTTATCAAGACGCTGTTGCTGTGCCAGTAACTGATCCCCGTGCTGAACGATCGATCTTTGCTCTTCTCCCTGAATCTCGGTTACCAACCAGCTTTCGCAGTAAAAAAGCTGACGCCTGATACCTTCTATCTGGCGGTGGCCGGTCAGGCGATCCAGTGCGTCGTAGTGATAGCCAATGAGCGTTGTTTTATGCTGGTTTGGCATCGAAGACTCCGGCAGTTAGCGATAGCGGGCAACCCACAATGTCGAGCCTTTTGCCAAGCGCGGCAACTAGCAGAACTAATAGTCCCATCACCCCAGCAAAAAAAATCCGACGATGGCAAAATCCCGTTTCGCCCGCCTACAACGCCCCCACACCAGGAATTCCCCATGCAAATGACCACCGCCCTCTTGATCGTCAACCCGTGCGACGACGAGGAAGACAACATGGCCATGCTCTGCTGCCATAGCGATCAGGGCGAGATGTTCCTGATGAGCCGCTACCCGGACGAGGATGAGCTGGAAATCACCCTCGATGGCGAGCCTTCGACGCTGGATGGCGTGAAGGTCACGTTGAGCCCTACCCTGTTGAAGATTGAAATTGCGGCGGCGGATGCCGATGCGCTGAATGGGGATGATGTGCTGGAAATCACCTTCAACCCGGACATGGTGGATATGGATGAAGTTGCAGAGACTTTGAAGAACATTCTCAGTGGGACTGGCACCTTCATTAGCGAAGTTTGATGGCGCCTGGACAGGCCCTATCGCTGGCAAGCCAACTCCCACAGTGATCGATGTGACGCACACCTCGCATGTACGCCGCCAATATCTGTGGGAGCTGGCTTGCCAGCGATGGGGCCGGAACTGTCGGCCCGAAACTCCCCCGCTACAAAAATCCAGCAATTCCCCCGGTCTTTTCCCGCACTTTGCACAAAATGCCGTTAGTCGCCACCCCCCGCGATGGATTAAAGTAACGCCCCCAGCCCTGGCGTATTACGCACGCCCACGGCCCCCCATTTCCAGGAACAGTCATCGATGGAACATCGTGAAGCGCTGCTAGCGCTGCGAACCTTTCTTTCAACGCAGATTCTCGGCCAGGAAAAACTCATCGAGCGCTTGCTCATCGCCCTGCTCGCCGACGGCCACATGCTGGTCGAGGGCGCCCCTGGCCTGGCCAAGACCAAGGCCATCAAAGAACTCGCCGAAGGCATCGAAGCCCAGTTCCATCGAATTCAGTTCACCCCCGACCTTTTGCCCGCCGACATCACCGGTACGGAAATCTATCGCCCGGAAACCGGCAGCTTCGTGTTCCAGCAAGGGCCGATCTTCCATAACCTGGTGCTGGCGGACGAAATCAACCGTGCCCCGGCCAAGGTGCAATCGGCCTTGCTCGAAGCCATGGCCGAGCGGCAAGTCAGCGTCGGGCGCAGCACTTACGAGCTATCGCCGCTGTTCCTGGTGATGGCCACGCAAAACCCCATCGAGCAGGAAGGCACCTACCCGCTGCCTGAAGCCCAACTCGACCGCTTTTTGATGCACGTGAAAATCGGTTTCCCGGATGCCGCCGTCGAGCGCCGCATCCTGCAACAGGCCCGTGGCGAAGCGTTGAACGGTGAAACCAAGCCTGAACGCCGGGTCAGCCAGCAGGCGATTTTTGCCGCACGCAAGGAAATCCTCGGTTTGTACATGGCCGACGCCGTGGAGGAATACCTGGTGCAACTGGTCATGGCGACCCGTACACCGGCTAAATTCGACCCGGAGATGGCCGAGTGGATCGCCTATGGCGCCAGTCCTCGCGGCTCCATTGCCCTCGACCGTTGCGCCCGCGCCCACGCCTGGCTGGCCGGGCGTGACTTTGTCAGCCCCGAAGACATTCAGGCGGTGCTGTTCGATGTGCTGCGCCACCGCATCATTCTTTCCTTTGAAGCCGAAGCCGCTGGCATCGATCAGGACCGTGTGGTCCAGCGGATTCTCGACGTCGTAGCCGTCGCTTGAGTCCGATGAACGCCCTCCTGCCGCCCCAACCGGGCATCCGCATCACGCTCGCCGAGCTGATCGAGATGCGCCATCGCGTGCGCGAAGTGCAGCTGTTTTCCACGCCGAGCCAACGCAGCCCGCTGATTGGCCTGCACCACTCTAAATTGCGTGGCCGTGGTGTGGACTTTGATCAGGTGCGGGTCTACCAGGCCGGCGACGATGTGCGAACCATCGACTGGCGCGTCACCGCCCGAACGCAGGAACCGCACACCAAACTGTTCCATGAAGAGCGCGAACGGCCGATTTTCATCATGGTCGAGCAAAGCCGTCGGCTGTTCTTCGGCTCGGGCCTGATGTTCAAATCGGTGCTCGCCGCGCAGGCGGCAGCGCTGATCGGCTGGGCCGCACTGGGCCACAATGACCGGGTCGGCGGACTGGTGTTCGGCGACAACGAACACTACGAAATCAAACCGCGGCGCAGCAAACAAAGCCTGCTGCAATTGCTCAACCGTCTGGTGCGGGTCAACCAGTCGTTGCACACCGAAAGCGAGCCGGATCGTGACGCCTTCGGTATTGCCTTGCGCCGCGCCCGTGAAGTCCTGCGCCCCGGCAGCCTGGCTATCGTGATTTGCGATGAGCGCGCCTTGTCCGAGAGTGCCGAACAACAGCTGAGCCTGTTGTCGCGCCATTGCGATCTGTTGCTGCTGCCACTCTCCGACCCGCTGGATCACGCCCTGCCCGCCGCCGGCCTGCTGCGTTTTGCCGAACGCGGCGCGCAACTGGAACTCGACACCCTCAACTTCGACCTGCGCCAGACCTACCGTGCCCAGGCTGAAGCCCGTATCGCCCGCTGGGAATTGCTCGCGCAAAAGCTGCGAGTACTGCTGATGCCCTTAAGCACCCAGAGCGAAATGGTCGAACAACTGCGCGAATACCTGAACCCGCAGAAACCCGGGAAAGGCCGATGAACGGTCTCGATCAACTGCAACCGCTGATTTCCCCGCCGCAGATCGGTTTCTGGCCTCCTGCGCCGGGCTGGTGGCTCCTGCTGTTGTTGCTGCCGGTCATTGGCTTCGGCATCTGGAAGCTGCGGCGTTTCATTCCCAACAAGCGCCCGGTCGTGCGCGCCGAACAACCGCTGGACCCGGTGCGCGTCGCCGCGCTGGCTGAACTGGCGTTGATGCCCAAGCCATACGACGGCGCACCAGCCGGCGCCTGGTTGCAGCAACTCAATGGCCTGCTCAAACGCCTGTGTCGCAATCACTACCCCTACAGCCAAAGCCATACCCTCAATGGCCGCAAATGGCTGGCGTTTCTCGACAACCGTTGCCCGGCTGCAGGCCTGACGCGCTGGATGGTGCTGGTCGAAGGCGCCTACAAACCGGAATGCAAGCTCGACGACAAGGCGATTGCCGGCCTGACCCAAGCGGTCGAAACCTGGATTCGCAAACATGTTTGAGTTCGCCTGGCCATGGATCTTCGCGCTGCTGCCCCTGCCGTGGCTGATGCGCATCGTGTTGCCGGTGGCCGACAGCGGTGAACCGGCGCTCAAAGTCAGCTTCCTCAGCGACCTCGAAGGCCTGGCCGGACGCCGCGCCAGGGCCAATCTGCCTGCCTGGCGCCAACAGGCGCCGTTCCTGCTGCTATGGCTGATGTTGCTGACCGCCGCCGCCCGCCCGCAATGGCTCGGCGACCCGCTGCCGATTGCCGCCAGTGGCCGCGACCTGCTGGTGGCGGTGGACGTGTCCGGTTCCATGGATTACCCCGACATGCAATGGCAGGACGAGGACGTCAGCCGCCTGACACTGGTCCAGCATTTGCTCGGCGACTTCCTCGAAAGCCGCGAAGGCGACCGGGTCGGCCTGATCCTGTTCGGCAGCCAGGCTTACCTGCAAGCACCGCTGACCTTTGACCGGCACACCGTACGCGTCTGGCTTGACGAAGCGCGCATCGGCATTGCCGGCAAGAACACCGCCATCGGCGACGCCATTGGCCTGGGCCTCAAACGCCTGCGCCAGCGTCCGGCCCAAAGCCGTGTACTGATCCTGGTCACCGACGGCGCCAACAACGGTGGCGAGATCGACCCACTGACGGCGGCGCGGCTGGCGGCCAAGGAAGGGGTGAAAATCTACCCGATCGGCATCGGCGCCGACCCGGAGCAAAGCGGCACCTTGGGTTTTCTCGGCATCAACCCGAGCCTGGATCTGGATGAGCCGTCCTTGATGGCGATTGCTGAAGCAACCGGCGGCCAGTATTTCCGGGCGCGTGATGGCAAGGAACTGCAAGCGGTCAAGGACACCCTCGATCAACTGGAGCCCGTCACCCAGCAACCGACTCAGGCGCGCCCGGCCCAGGCGTTGTATCACTGGCCCCTGGCGATCGCGCTGTTGCTTAGCATGTTGCTGGTTGCCCGCGAACTCTGGCCGGACAACCCGTTCCAGCGCCTGTTTACCAAGGACCTGTTTTTGCAATCGCAACTGCCTGACTGGCGCCAGCGTCTTCGACGTTTGCGTCTGCGGAGGCGCCGATGAGCGCGCTCTGGCCCTACTGGTTCCGCCCTTGGTGGCTGCTGTTGCTGCCGCTGCTCGCCTGGCTGCTCTGGCAACTCTGGCACCGGCAGAAGCGCGCCGGACGCTGGCAGATGATCCTGCCGCCGGCCTTTCACGCAGTCCTGCTCAGTGGCGGCAATGGCCGCGACAGCAAATTGCCATGGATCGCCCTGGGCGTGGCGTGGTTGCTGACCCTCTTCGCGCTGGTCGGCCCTAGCTGGTCGCGGGTGGAACAACTCAGCCAGAAGCCTGCCGATCCGCTGGTGGTGATCCTTGAGCTGACCCCGGAAATGCTCGCCACCGACGTTCAGCCCAACCGACTGGAACAGGCCCGACGCAAGCTCTTCGACCTGCTGCAATACCGCAGCGATGCGCAGACGGCCATCGTGGTCTACGCCGGCAGTGCGCACACGCTGGTGCCGCTATCGGACGACCTCTCGACCAGCCGCAACCTGCTGGACGCGCTCAAGCCGTCGCTGATGCCCGAACCCGGTCACCGTGCCGATCTGGCGGTGGAAAAAGGCCTGGCATTGCTAGACCAGGCTGCGCTGGGTGACGGCCGTATCCTGCTGATCGGCTCATCCCTCACGGACACTGAGCGCCAGGGCATTCGTCGCGCATTGAGCGGCAAATCAACGCAATGGCTGATGATCGGCATCGGCACCGCCGAAGGTGCGCCGATCACTCAAGAGGACGGCAGTTTCCTCAAGGACGAACAGGGCGCGATTCTGGTGCCGCATCTGGATGAACCGGGCCTGAAAGCCTTTGCCGCTGACCTGGACGGACGCTATCGCCATGCGCGCTTGAGTGATTCCGATCTGCGAGCCTTGGGCCTGCTCGATGGTCCACGTCACTTGCGCAACGACGGCCAGACGTTGCTCCTGGACACCTGGGCCGATCAGGGTTACTGGCTGCTGTTGCCGCTCTTGCTGCTGGCAGCCTGCGCCGGTCGCCGTGGCTGGCTGCTGTGCCTGCCGTTGTTGCTTGGAATGCCGCAGCCGAGCCAGGCTTTCGAATTTCAGGACTTGTGGTTGCGACCCGACCAGCAGGGCCTGCACCTGCTCCAGAAAAAACGCCCCGCCGAGGCCGCGCAACACTTCGAAGATCATCAGTGGCAAGGCGTGGCGCTTTATGAAGCCGGTGATTACAGCGCGGCCGCCCAGCGCTTCGCCGAAGGCAACGATGCCCACGCCCACTACAATCGTGGCAATGCCCTGGCGAAAAGTGGTGAACTGGAAGCGGCGCTGGATGCTTACGAACAGGCCCTTGAACGCCAGCCGGATTTGCGTCCGGCGCTGACCAACAAGGCACTGGTGGAAAGTCTGCTCAAGCAGAAGGCCACCCCGCCCCCGGCCGAACCGGACAAAGACGCCAACGAAACTGCACAGGCCACTGAACAGGAAACACTGCCCGGCGCACCGGCTCAGCCCTCGAACAACGGCGAACCGAAAACCGCTGACGCACAGACCAGTACTGACACCGAGCAACCGCCCACCACGCCGCCGCGCCCCGGCAGCAACGAAGTCCCGGGCAGTGAACTGGGTGACGAACAGCACACCACACCGCCTATGCGTCCCGCCAGCGACAGCATTAATGGCGAACAGCAACAGGCGCTGGAGCAATGGTTGCGGCAGATTCCGGATGACCCGGGAGAATTGCTCCGGCGCAAATTCTGGTACGAACAGCAACAACATCAGGATCAGGGAAAAACTCGATGACCCGCTTCACCGCTTTCATGATCGCCTTGCTGCTCTGCACCGCGCAGGTCCAGGCAGCCGAGCTGGTCGCCAGTGTCGATCGCGCGCGCCTGAATTCCGGCGAGACGGTCGAGCTGACCCTGGAATCCAACGACGTGACCCAGTTCGGCAAGCCCGACCTGACGCCGCTGGAGCCGCTGTTCGAAGTCCGCGGCACGCGTCAGGTCAACCAGTTGAACACCCTCAATGGCGACAACCGCGCGACCACGCGCTGGATCGTGACCCTACTGCCGCTGCAAAACGGCAGTGTGGAAATTCCGTCATTGAAGCTGGGTGACCTGCAGAGCCAGCCAATTACCGTGCAAGTGGTCGAGAGCGAGGCCCAGAACAATCCGAACAAACAGGCGCCGGTGTTCATCGACGCCAGCCTCGATCAAACCAGCGTCTATGTGCAGGCCCAGGCGATCCTCACCCTGCGCATCTACCATTCGGTGTCGCTGTACGACGACAGCAGCCTGCCACCGTTGCAGATTCCCGATGCACGCATTGAGCAACTGGGCGAATCACGCACCTACGAAAAAGACATCAATGGCGTGCGCCATGGCGTGATTGAAATGCGCTACGCGATCTATCCGCAGCACAGCGGTGAACTGATCATTCCGGGGCAAATCTTCAATGCCGCCCTGGTGGACGCGCAGCCCGCCAAAGACACCCCATCACAATCGCCGAAATCCGGAAAACTGATGCGCGTCAGTTCCGGCGAACTGCTGCTGACGGTCAAGGCCAAACCCATTACCTACCCCGCTGACCTGCCATGGCTGCCGGCCCGTAGCCTGACCCTCAGCGAGAGCTGGAACCCGGAACCGGACCACGTTCAGGTCGGCGACTCGCTGACCCGCAGCCTGACGGTGAAGGCCGAAGGCCTGGCCAGCTCGCAACTGCCTCCCTTGCCAGGCACTGAGGTGAATGGCCTGCGCCGTTACCCGGACCAACCGCTGTTGGGCAACCAGAACAGTGAACGCGGCCTGGTCGGCAGCCGCGAGGACCGCGAAGCGCTGGTGCCGTCGCGCAGTGGTTCGATCGAATTGCCGTCGGTGGAAGTGGTCTGGTGGAACACCTTTGAAGACCACCTTGAACACAGCAGCCTGCCCGCCCGTACCCTGCAAGTGGCGGCCAACCCAAGCCTGATGGTCGATACCCCGCCCGGCACTTCGCCAAGCAACGCCAGTGCCGACAGCGAAGCACTTTGGCGCTGGAAACTCAGCTCGCTGATTCTGGCTTGCACCACCCTGCTCGGCTTCGGCCTGTGGTGGCGAGCGCGCTGGCAACCAGCGATCCTGCGCGCCGCGCAAACCGGCCCGAGCCCGCGCACCGTGCTCGACGAACTCAAGCGCGCCTGCCAGGCCAACGACCCCCACGCCACCCGCCAGGCCCTCGACGCCTGGGCCAGGCAACAACCGGAAACCCTGGCCGACATGGCCGCCCGTTTCGTGCCACTGTCCGACGCCCTCGACGGCCTGAACGGCGCGCTCTACAGCGAAACCGGCCAGCACTGGCAAGGTGAAGAACTGTGGCGGGCGATTCGCACCATCCCCATTACCGAACGGGTCCAAGACCCGGTTGGCGACAGCGGCCTTCCGCCGCTTTACCCGAAGTAAAAAAAATCGCAGCCTGCGGGGAGCTCCCGCAGGCTGCGATCTTTTAGGGCTCTCCAGCCATTTACATTGAATCTGCCTACAGATCAGGCGTGTACTTTCCAAAGCACATTGTCGCCCTCTCCAGGCGCCCACTCCTCTACGTGTGCCGTATGTGCCTGCGTGCAGGTCCAGTTCTGTCCAACGTGGCTCACCACGTCATTTTTTGCATACACAGAACCCAGCTTCCACGCCGGATACTCGCCCCCGCCACCCAGGGTCCTGACGCTCAGGACGTTACTGGACAGCGAGAGCTTGTTGTTCAGGTCGCGGGCTTTGACCGCGTAGCGGTATTGGGTGTCAGGTGAGAGGCCAGAGTCGTCAAAAGAGGTCTGAGCGGCGCTTACGGTTTTGATGTGAATGCCGTCCCGTTCGATCAGGTAATCCATTATTGGCGCGCTGCCGGTAGAGGCACCCCACATCAGGCTGACGCTTTGCGCGGTCTGGCTCATGCTGTGCAGGTTCGACGGTGCAGTAGGTCCCTCGCCACCTTCTGGCAAGGTGTGCACATGAATTGGCCGGCTCGGCGCCGAGACATTGCCGTTATCATCAACTGCGCTGATGGCATAGTTGTACTGGGTTTCAGGCGCCACGCCGTTATCTGCAAAAGCCAGATTCGGAGCGTCTACATCAACCAAAAAGCCTCCGTTACGCATAATGCGGTAGGAAGCAATCGGAAACGGGCCGGTTGCTGTATTCCATTGCAACAGTACCTGCTTGTCAGTGACCTTCACTGCGGCCAGTCCGGTCGGTGTATCGGGAAGTTCACCCCCGCCATCCGGTGGCAGAAAATTCAGATCAACCACTTGGTAAAAAGCCATCGAAGTGTTGGCAACTTCCCAAACCGCCAGACAGACCTGGTATCCCTCCCGTTTCGGTAGTGGGACGGCATGCGTGGTGGGTGAAGCGGGCAGCATTTGCTCGCCATGGGCCCAATGCGGTTGCAGGTTGATTTGCACTGTGTAAAACGGCACTTCTTCAAACTGGCTGCGCGACAAGACTTCGTCAGGGTTCCAATCTGCCTTCGTCATGAAATAGTTCCAGCGCCGAGTAGCGTGCTTCGCGCTGAAATGCCAGGAAATATCCAGCGTTTCGCCACTTCTCACATCATGTTTTTGCCAGTGCCTTCCTGGCTCATCCAGTACTGCGCCGGTCAGTTGATCTGCACTGGCAATTTTTCCATCCCGAGGCGGCGGGACGTTAGCGTCGTCATCTATGGCAAAAACATCCCTGACTCCGCCGGCAGTCAGAGGAAAAAACTTGCCGGACTCGCGTTGATTCAGAGCCCCTTCATCGAGGCGCCCCGCAAGCCATTCGAAATGAGCCCGTGAAGAGGGGGAAAAAACGTGGCCATGTTTTGGACTGTTGCTTCTACTGATAGCGTTCGGGCGACCCTGTGACATAGTGTTTCTCCATTAAGGTAGCTTCAATAATCTTCGAATCACATGTAACGCCCTAACCACTACAGGCACCGTATGCACCGTAAGGCTCCATGCTCGAATCCATTGAATACCCGGCTCGCTACAACGCCTACTGGCAGATCTGACAGTAGGGACAGGCGGTAGCTAGTTTTGCGGACACCCATCTCTCGCTGCCGAGAAAGATCGCAGCCTTCGGCAGCTCCTACAATGGATCGGCTTACACCCCGTAGGAGCTGCCGAAGGCTGCGATCTTTCAGGGTCGTTCAGCAACCACAATCGTTTACCAGTAAACTCTCTCCCCTTTCGCCGCTGTCATTTGTTCTCGCGGCCATCACCTTTTATGTAGCGGAGTTCGCCTTGCGCTTGTTTCACACCTCCGACTGGCACCTCGGGCAGAACCTGCACGGCCAGGATCGCGATTTCGAGCACGGCTGTTTTCTCGACTGGCTGCTGCGTCAGCTCAAACTGGATCAGCCGGATGTGCTGTTGATCGCCGGCGATATCTTCGACACGGTCAACCCACCGGTCAAAGCCCAGGAACGGCTTTACGACTTCATCGTCAGCGCCCACGAGCAGCAGCCGAAGCTGACCATCGTGATGATCGCTGGCAACCACGACTCCGGCTCGCGAATTGAACTGCCAGCGCCGTTGATGCGCCGTTTGCGCACCCACGCGCTGGGCCGGGTGCTGTGGCTGGACGACGGGCAACTCGACGCTGAACGCTTGCTGTTGCCCCTGCCGGACGCCAAAGGTAAAACCGTCGCCTGGTGCCTGGCGCTGCCGTTCCTGCGCCCCGCCGAAGTCACGGGCGCGCACCTGGGCGACAACTACCTGCGCGGCATTGGCCAGGTTCATGAGTGGCTGATCGAGGCGGCCAACGCCAAGCGCAAGAAGGGCCAGGCGCTGATCGCCATCAGCCATGCGCACATGGCCGGCGGTTCGGTGTCGGAAGACTCCGAGCGCAGCCTGATCATCGGCAACGCCGAAGCCCTGCCCGCCAGCCTCTTCGGGCCGAGCATCAGCTACGTCGCCCTAGGGCATTTGCACAAACCGCAGAAGGTCAACGGTGAAGAACGCATCCGCTACAGCGGCTCGCCGATTCCGTTGTCGTTTTCCGAGATCGGCTACAAGCACCAGATACTCGACATCACACTCGACGGCGAAACCCTGGTCAGCGTGGAACCCAAGCTGATCCCGCGCGCGGTCAATCTGCAACGCATCGGCCCGGCGCCACTGGCGGAAATCCTCTTGCAGTTGGCCGATCTGCCAATCATCGACCTGCTGGCGGATTACCAACGCCAACCCTGGCTGGAAGTGCGCGTACGCCTGGATGAACCCCAGCCCGATCTGCGCAATCAGATTGAAACCGCCTTGCAAGGCAAGGCCGTGCGCCTGGTGCGGATTGCCGCCGAATACGCAGGCAACGGCAACCGCGAGGGTGCAAACGACGGCGACGCCTTGATCGAACTCGACCAGCTCACCCCCCAGGAACTGTTCCGTCGCGCCTGGCAGGATAACTACGGCAGCGAGGTCGACGAGCAAACCCTCAAGGACTTTGCCGAGCTGTTGCAAGACGTTCAGCTGGAGAGCGAACAGCCATGAAAATCCTCGCGATCCGCCTGAAAAACCTTGCCTCCCTGGCCGGCCCGTTTGAAATCGATTTCACTGCCGAGCCATTGGCCAGCGCCGGATTGTTCGCCATTACCGGACCAACCGGCGCCGGCAAGAGCACTTTGCTAGACGCCTTGTGCCTGGCCCTGTTCGGCGCCGTACCGCGCCTGAACAACACTGGCCGTGACGCCAAGGTGCCGGACGCCGACGGCGAAATCGGTACCGGTGACCCGCGCACCCTGTTGCGTCGCGGCACCGGTGAAGGCTATGCCGAAGTGGATTTCGTCGGCGTCGATGGCCGTCGTTATCGCGCCCGCTGGGAAGCCAATCGCGCCCGGGAAAAGGCCGGTGGCAAGCTGCAAGCCAGCCGCCAGAGCTTGCGCGATATCGATCAGGATCAATTGCTGGCCAGCCAGAAAGGCGAATACAAAACGCAACTGGAAGCCGCACTGGGGCTGAACTTCGAACAGTTCACCCGCGCCGTACTGTTGGCACAAAGTGAGTTCAGCGCCTTCCTGAAGGCCGATGACAACGATCGCAGCGAGCTGCTGGAAAAGCTCACTGACACCGCGCTCTACACCCGCCTCGGCCGCCGCGCCTTCGATAAAACCAAAGAGGCCCGTGAAGCCCACAAGCTGTTGCAGGATCAAGCCAGCGGTGTCACGCCACTGGCGCCCGAAGCGCGCGCCGAACTCGACGAACGCTTCAACGAGGCGCAACGGCAACTCAAGACCCGGCAAGCGCAACTCAAGCAGCTGGAATTGCAGCACACCTGGCTCAAGGAATTGCGCCAGCTACAGGACGCGCAACACAGCGCCACTGAGCAACTGCTATCGGCACAGACCCATTGGCAAAGCCTGGACGGCGAGCGCCTGAAGTTGACCCGCCTGGAGCAACTGGCGCCCCAGCGGCACCAGTTCGCCCGCAAGGCCGAAGTCGATGCGTTGCTATCACCCTTGGCGGTGTTGATCGCCGAGCAAACCCGACAACAGGGCGAACTTGGCCAGCGTCAGGCCGAACTGGAGCAACACATCGGCGCTGCGCGCATCGCGTTGAATGAAGCGCAACAGCAGCAAACCGACAGTGCGCCGCTGTTGCGTCAGGCGTTCGAAGCACAAAGCAACCTCGCTCGCCTGGCCAAAGACTCCGCCCTCAGCGCCGAGGCAAAGCACAGTGCCGAACAGGCCTGCACCCAAGGCCAGAGCACGATTCAAAACCTGCTCGATCAGCAAAAACAGGTCGCCGGGCACTTGCAGCGCATCGCCGCCGAACTGGAGCAAAGCGCCCATCTGGCGCCGCTTAGCGACGCCTGGAATGCCTATCGCGATCGCCTGCAACAGTTGATGTTGATCGGCAATCGTCTGAATAAAGGCCAGGCCGAACTGGCCAGCCTCGAACAAAACGCCACGCGTACGGCGCAAGAACTCGCTGCGCAGAAACAACAGCTGGAAGTGCTGTTCAAAGAAGCCGGCGCCGAACCGGATGCCGTCGCCGAGCAGATCGGCATACTCGGCAGCCTGTTGCAGGACAACCGCAAACAATTGCGCGCCATCGAAGACCTGACGCGGTTGTGGGCCAGCCAGCAGGAACTGGATAAACGCGCCACCGAATTGCAACAGCGTCAGCTCGCTGCGCAACAGGAACGCGAGCGGCTGACTCAGGATGGGGTCAAAACCAAGGCTGAACTGAGCACCGCCGAGCAAACCCTCAATGTCACCCGCGAACTGCTGGAACGCCAACGGTTGGCGCGCAGTGCCAGTGTCGAGGAACTGCGGGCGCAGTTGCAGGATGATCAGCCGTGTCCGGTCTGTGGCAGCAACGAGCATCCGTATCATCAGCCCGAAGCGCTGTTGCAAAGCCTTGGCCGCCATGATGAAAGCGAACAGGCCAACGCGCAGAAAGCCGTCGACCTGCTCAAGGAAAAGCTCACTGACCTGCGTGCTGAAGTCGGTGGCTTGATCGCCCAGCAAAAGGAGTTGCTGCAACAGCAAGAGCAACTGGCAACCCAGCAACAAGCGTTGGCGCCAAGCCTTGAAGCGCACTCGTTGTCTGCCGCGCTGTTGAACCAGGGCGCCGACAAACGCGATGCCTGGCTCGCCCAGCAAAACAGCCAGTTGAACCAAAGCATCAATCAGGATGAGCAACGGCAAACCGCCCTGCTCACCCTGCAACAGGATGCGGCGCGTCTGACCCAGCAACTGCGCCACGCAGAAACCGCGCACCAGCAAGCGGCCCAGCACCTGGACAATCAGCAACGCGAACTCGGCAGCGACCGTGCCCGTCTGGACGAAGAACTCAACGCATTTTCCAGCCTGCTGCCCGCCGAGACGCTGGAGGCATTGCGCATCGAGCCGGCCGCAACGTTCATGCAGCTTGACCGGCAAATCGCCGAGCGCCTGTCACAACTCGATCAGCAGAAGGAAGAGCTGGCTGAACAGCAACAGCGCCAGCAAATCCTCGAGAAGGAGCAGGACCGGCAGCAAACCCGCGTGCAGCAACTGCAAGTCGCCGAGCAACAGTTCAACGCGTTGGCTGAACAACAACAGGCGAGCCAGCAAACACTTGCGCAGTTGCTCGGCTCACACGTCAGCGCCGAGCATTGGCAGCAGCAACTGGAGCAAGCCGTGGAAACCGCGCGCGGCGCTGAAACCACGACCGCCCAGACTCTGCAAAGCGTACTCACGCAACGGGTGCAAATCGCCGCCGAACTCAAGGCACAGCAAGAACGACTGGAAGCGCTGCAAAACGAGGAACGTGATCTTTGCGAAAAAATATCCGACTGGCGTGCCCGCCATCCGGAACTGGATGACGGTGGCCTCGAAGACTTGCTGCGAGTCGACGACGCTCACGTCAGCGAGTTGCGCCAACGCTTGCAGCACGCCGAAAAAGCCGTCGAACAGACCCGCGTCCTGGTGCAGGAACGCGAAAAGGTTTTGCTCGATCATCAAGCGCAGCACAACGGCAATCTCGATGCCGAACAACTCGACAGCGCCTTGGCCGAATTGCAAAACCTGTACGCCGTCAGCGAGCATCTCTGCGCGGAACTGCGCGCCGAGCAGGCCGAAGATCAGCGCCGACAGAATGCCAATCAGGCCCTGGCACAACAAATTGCCGACGCCTACGCCGAGTTCCAGCGCTGGGCGCGCCTGAGTGCGCTGATCGGTTCCGCCACCGGCGACACCTTCCGCAAAATCGCCCAGGCCTACAACCTTGATCTGTTGGTGCACCACGCCAACGTGCAACTGCGGCAACTGGTGCGCCGATACCGCCTCAAGCGCGGTGGCAGCATGCTCGGTTTGCTGGTGATGGACACCGAAATGGGCGACGAGCTGCGCTCGGTGCATTCGCTGTCCGGTGGCGAGACCTTCCTGGTTTCGTTGGCGCTGGCGTTGGGGCTCGCATCGATGGCTTCAAGCACCTTGAAAATCGAATCGCTGTTCATCGACGAAGGCTTCGGCAGTCTAGACCCGGAATCGCTGCAACTGGCCATGGATGCGCTTGACGGCTTGCAGGCGCAGGGCCGCAAGGTCGCGGTGATTTCCCACGTGCAGGAAATGCATGAGCGAATTCCGGTGCAGATTCAGGTCCGTCGCCAAGGCAACGGCCTCAGTACCGTGGAGGTGAAATGACTACGCTTTACTCGTTCCGCCGTTGCCCGTACGCCATGCGGGCGCGCATGGCGTTGCGTTACGCCGGGGTTGCCGTGGACATCGTCGAAGTCAGTCTGAAAGCCAAACCAGCAGAGATGCTCGCGCTGTCGAGCAAAGGCACGGTGCCGGTGCTCAGTGTCGACGGTCAGGTGATCGAAGAAAGCCTGGACATCATGCGCTGGGCCTTGGCTCAGAACGATCCGCAGGACTGGCTACTCAACGACGATCCACACGGCCCGTCGCGAATTGCTGCACTGATCGAAGAGAACGATCAGGCGTTCAAAATCCATCTGAACCGCTACAAGTACGCCGAACGCTACCCTGAGCACCCGATGGAAACCTATCGCGCCGAGGGCGAGGTGTTTTTGCACAAACTTGATCAGTTGCTGGAGCATCGCGACTACTTGCTGGCGCAACACCCAAGCCTGGCCGATGTGGCGTTGATGCCGTTCATACGGCAGTTTGCCCATGTCGATCGCGAGTGGTTTGCGCAGACGCCGTATTCACGGTTACAGGATTGGTTGCAGCGGTTTCTGGAGTCCGACTTGTTCACAAACATCATGAAGAAATAACCGAAACCTGTAGGAGCTGCCGCAGGCTGCGATCTTTTGATCTTGATCTTAAAAAGATCGCAGCCTGCGGCAGCTCCTACCAGTGGCGTGTGATTCACGCCAACACTTCACACATTCCGATCACCGAGCAGTCCACTTCGAACGGCCCGAAAAACCCGCTTTCAGGTTCGACCGGAGGGTTTCCGGCTAGCATCCCCATGGCCTTGGCGATCTCTATGCTCCGTGCGATGTTGTGATTGGCCTCCATGGCCCGTGCCACACCGCCAATCGAACCCTGCCCGATCCCCAGCAAGGAAAATCCATTAGTGATGAACGCCAGAAAGGCGACGATCAAGAGCTTGCAACCTTTCATGCTCCGCCAACTCCTGCGAGATCAGCCTGATCGACCAGCGCTTGTTGGGCGCGGTGTTCAAACTGGATGCCAGGATGGGCGACCTGAATCGGCGCTTCGAAGGTTTGTTGCGACTGCGGTGAAAGGCTGACAACCAGCACCATGACCAGGTAAAGACCGATAGCCATGTAGGCGCCGTGTTTGGCAGAAGTGATGATTGCGCGGGCCATGATGAACTCCGTGGACATGTTGTAGAGTCCACAGAATCGATCAAAAAAGCAGCGATAACCAACTAGACGCGTCTATATCAACTATCAGCTGCGTTGATCATTAAGCCACTCTATCTCAGTCTTCAATAAAACTGATCATGCGCTCACGGGCAGCGTCAGGCTCCCCGGAAATGGGCTCTGCCGCGGACAAAATCGGGGTGGAATAGAGGAAAAGCAAAACCACGGCCAGACGCATCGCCATATTGTCGATCCTTTTCTTGAGAAGGAGTCAATAAATCCGCGTCAAATTTAAACCGATGGCTATGTGATATCAAGCGATACCTTGATGGCAACTTGATGCTGTCGTAAATGCGTTATGCAGGAGCGACATCACTTCAGCGCGTTTCGAGTCGTCAACCTCGATTGGCAAGTGACTTCGCTCCTGCATAAAGTCTGCAGAAAGGAAATTTCAGTGTTGGGCTTTGTGATCCAGCGCGGCGTAGAAGTTGGCACTTTGTTGCAAGTATTTCTGGGTGTAGCTCTGGGTGTGGGATTTTTTGTCGCTGATTTCAACGTTGGCGCTGGCTGGCAGTGCAACAGTGGCAGAGATGGCGGAAGCGGCGATGATGGAGAAGAGATTGAAGTTCATGGGGTAATCCTCGGAGTCAGTTGGCTTGCTTGCCCGGTGGGGCCGTGAAGCAAACTTAACCCCCGAGGAACGAGGCCTTGAAATGCTTTGTAGCATTACTAGATATCAGCCTCATCGATAGAACCGCGCAGGCCCCGTGATTCGGGGCCTGCGGTTTATTGTCGCAGAAGAAACTTGAGATCGCTCGGGGCATCCATCGGCAGTTTTTGCACGGTTTTGCCTAGCAGACCGGTCTTCGCATCGCGTTCGACGACGACAATCTGGTTGCTTTTCTGGTTGGCGATCAACAAGAACTTGCCACTTGGATCGAGGCTGAACTCACGCGGATGATCGCCCTCCACCGCTCGGCGTTGCAGTTCCTTGAGATGGCCGGTCGCCGGGTCGACAGCGAACACCAGCAGCTGATTAGCGGTGCCACGGTTGCTCACGTACAGAAACTTGCCATCGGCTGAAGCGTGTAGCGCAGCGGCGGCTTTGTCCGAGACCGGTTGCCCGGCAGCCAGATCGACCATCTGCGTTTGTTCAAGCTTGCCATCGCGATAATCGAACACGGCCACCTGGGCACTCATCTCCATGGTCAGCCACGCGTGCTGGCCATCGGCGCTGAACAACAGGTGACGCGGGCCGCTACCGGCGGGCAACTGGACGAACGCCGGTGTGGCAGGCGTCAACGGCAGTTCCGGGTTGGCCTTGGGATCAAAGCGGTAGACAAACACCTTGTCTGCCCCCAGGTCATTGGAGAACACGAACTTACCGTCGGGCGACGGCACCGTCGAATGCACATGCGCCGACATCTGCCGCTCGGCGTTGACCCGACTGGCCGGATGGCTGCTCATCTGCACCACGGGTTTGACCGTGCCATCAGCACCGACCGGTAACACCGCCAGGGTGCCACCCGGGTCTTCGGCCACCGAGTAATTACTGACGAACAAATGGCTGGCATCGAGGCTGAGGCTCGAATGCGTCGGCTCGTTGCCCAGGCTCTGCACCTGATTGATCAGGCTCAGCGCATGGCTCTTGGGGTCGATCGCATAGCTGCTCACACGCCCGACCGGATCAGCCTGGCCCGGACCATTTTCGTTGACCACGAACAAGCGTCGCTGATCCCTGGACAGGGTCAACCATGACGGGTTTTCGCTTTTGATCACTTGTAACGGCTTGGGGTTGATTTGCCCGGTGGCGCTGTCGAAGTTCAGGCGATAGATGCCTTGGCTCTCACCCGCGGTGTACGAACCCACGAGCAGTTGATAGTCGTCGGCGAACGCGGCCTGAACGCCCATCGCGCCGATGCTGCCGGCCATCAACAGCGGCCAGAGGTTACGCATCGTCCTGATCATCGTCTTCGTTGTCGCCGCTGATGACATCGCCGAGGCACACCAGTCGGTGCTCGCCTGAATCACCGGTGATCACCCAGCTTTGCAGGGTGGCATCGAAGGTGGCGGCCTGGATCTGCGCCGGGGTGAACTCCCAGTGTTTGGCCACACGGCCATCCATGCATTCAATGTGCAGGTTATCGAACTCATCGAGCGCGAATTCGAAGGCATGAAGCCCATCGATTTCCACCATTCCGCAGTGTTCGAGGGCATTGAGCAAGGTGTCGGCTGGAGCAGTCATGGCAGTCAATCTTTGAATGGGAAAGACGCAATGATAGCTCAATGTTCCGCACAATCCCCCGTAGGAGCTGCCGAAGGCTGCGATCTTTTGATGTTGCTTTTTAAGATCAAGATCTAAAGATCGCAGCCTTCGGCAGCTCCTACAGGGTCGTGGGTCGTTAGAGGGCGTCGCGCGAGGGCTTGCCATCCACCAGTCGCTGAATGCGCAGCGGGTTAGCGTTCTTCAGCGCTTCCGGCAGCAGGCTGTCGGGGTAGTTCTGGAAACACACCGGGCGCAGGAAACGGTCGATTGCCAAGGTGCCCACCGACGTGCCGCGCGCATCCGACGTCGCCGGATAGGGCCCGCCATGGACCATCGAATCACACACTTCCACACCGGTCGGGTAGCCATTGAGCAGGATTCGCCCTACTTTCTGCTCCAGCAACGCCGTCAGTTCGCCGAACTGCTGGAAATCAGCCTGCTCGCCAATGATCGTCGCGGTCAACTGACCGTGCAGGCCGTTCAACGCCGCGCTCAGTTGCGCCTGATCCGCCACTTCGACGACCACGGTGGTCGGGCCGAACACTTCCTCTTGCAGCACTTCATCGCCGTTGATCAACAGGCTGACATCGGCCTTGAACAACTGTGGCTGTGCTTGACGCCCTTGTTGCGGCTCGCCCGCCAGATGTGCAATGCCCGGATGATCAAGGAGCTTTTGCAGGCCTTTGCCGTAGCTGCTGAGCGTCCCCGCATTGAGCATGGTTTGCGCCGATTGATCCGCCATCATGTCAGCCAGCAACGTGAGGAATGCGGTGAACTGTGGCGAACGAATCCCGATGACCAAACCCGGATTGGTGCAGAACTGGCCGCAGCCTTGCACCACCGAAGCCGACAGATCACGCGCGATGGTTTCCGAGCGTGCTTGCAATGCCTGGGGCAGGACGATCACCGGGTTGATGCTCGACATTTCGGCAAACACCGGAATCGGCTGCGGGCGCGCAGCGGCCATGTCGCACAAGGCTCTACCGCCCTTGAGCGACCCGGTGAAGCCTACGGCCTGAATGGCCGGATGCTTGACCAGCGCTTCACCGACGCCGCCGCCGTAGATCATGTTGAACACACCGGCCGGCATCGCGGTTTTTTCCGCGGCGCGGATGATCGCATTGGCCACCAGTTCGGCGGTTGCCATGTGACCACTGTGGGCCTTGAACACTACCGGGCATCCGGCGGCCAAGGCCGATGCGGTGTCGCCGCCGGCTGTCGAGAACGCCAGGGGAAAGTTGCTGGCACCGAACACAGCCACCGGGCCCAGGCCGATGCGGTACTGACGCAGGTCGGGACGCGGCAGCGGTTGGCGGTCCGGCAGTGCCTGATCGATACGCGCGCCGTAGAAATCACCACGACGCAACACATTGGCGAACAGCCGCATCTGGCCACTGGTGCGTCCACGCTCACCGATGATCCGGGCGGCCGGCAGCGCGGTTTCCCGACACACCAGGCTGACGAATTCATCACTCAGCGCGTCCAGCTCTGTCGCAATCGCATCCAGAAACTGCGCGCGACGCTCTGCACTCAGGCTGCGATAAGCCGGGTATGCCGCTGCGGCCGCATTGGCAGCGGCGTCGACTTCATCAGGCGTCGCCTGGATGAAATCGTGAGGCAACACCTCGCCGGTTTCAGCATCAACGCTCTGTAACTTGACGCTGCCCAAGGCGCTGCGCTGGCCGCCGATGTAGTTGTGACCGAGTATCAGGGTCATGCATTTCTCCTCAAAGTGTGCCGACGGTGCCGGGTTCGAACGCTGCTGCAACCGGTGCGATGCCATTGATCAACGGCGCGCCGAATTCAGCCTGGCTGATCTCGAATACATCACCCGGTTGCGTGCGCACGCCATCGGCAAACGACAGCGTTGCCGTGCCGAAGAAGTGAATGTGCACATCACCAGGACGCAGGAACTGGCTGTATTTGAAATGGTGGAACTCAAGGTTCGCCAGGCTGTGGCACATATTGGCCTCGCCACTGAGGAACTCGTTCTGCCACAGCACTTCGCCGTCGCGCAAGATGCGGCTGGTGCCGGCCAGATGCTGGGGCAATTCGCCGACCCGCAACTCCGGGCCGTAGCTGCAACTGCGCAGTTTCGAGTGGGCCAGATACAGGTAGTTCTTGCGCTCCATGACGTGATCGGAGAATTCGTTGCCTACGGCAAAACCGACGCGATACGGTTTGCCGTCATGGCCGATGACATACAGGCCGCTGAGCTCCGGTTCCTCACCCGCGTCTTCGGCAAACGGCGGTAACGGGAACGGCTGTCCGGGACGCACGACGATGCTGCCATCGCCCTTGTAGAACCACTCCGGTTGTACACCCGCCTGGCCTGCTGCGGGTTTGCCGCCCTCCACGCCCCACTTGAAGATGCGCATGGTGTCGGTCATCGCCGCTTCGTCACCGGCCTGCTGGTGCATTTTGTCCCGGGCCGAGGCGCTGCCCAAATGGGTCAGACCGGTGCCGCTGACCAGCATGTGCGCCGGGTCCGGATGATCCAGCGGCGGCAGGATTCGCAGTTGTGCCAGCAGTTGTGCGTAATCGTGGCTGATGCCCAGGCCCAGCGCGCTCACTTGCTGCTCAAGACCGACACCTGCCTCGATCGCGGCCAGCGCCAGATCGCGCACAGTGCGTGCGTCCTGCACTTCACGCACCAGCCCGCCCTCGACCACGCCGACGCGGCGTTCGCCGTTACTCAATTCGAATTGAACCAAACGCATGGATTTTCTCCCGAGTATAAATTTCGAAAACAATCGCAGATCCCTGTGGGAGCGGGCTTGCCCGCGATAGCAATCTGTCTGGCACATCAATGGTGAATGTGCCTGCGTCATCGCGGGCAAGCCCGCTCCCACAGGGTCGGTGGTGATGCTTATTTCGTGTCAGGTACGAGTCGCCCCACGCGCACTCGCCGCAAATTCATCCGCCGGCAGCACGTGCTTGCGCTCCAACAACCGGTAAACCACGCCAGTCAGGATCAGCCCAAAAACCATCACGCAGGACAGGAAATACAGGCCCGAGGCCAGATTGCCGGTGTATTCCTTGAGCGCGCCGATCACAAACGGGCCGATGTAGCCGCCGAGGTTGCCCACCGAGTTGATCAGCGCAATCCCCGCCGCCGCACTCGCGCCGGCAAAGAACCGGCCCGGCAGGGTCCAGAACACCGCCGTGCAGGAAAACAGCGCGAACGCCACCAGGCACAACGCGGCCAGTTGCAGCACCGGCACCGTCAGCCAGGCACTCAGGAACAGGCCGATAGCGCCCAGTACATAAAGCACAGCCAGATGACCATAGCGATCATTCATGCGGTCGGAGCTGCGCGGGATGATCAACAGACCGATGATCCCGAAAATGTAAGGCACCGATGACACGAACCCGGTTACCAGGTCGCTGCCACCGAACTGTTTGATCAGCGTCGGCAACCACAAACCGAGGCCATAAATGCTCAGGGTCACCGGCAGGTAGAACAGTGCCAGCAGCAACACGCGCTTGTCCTTGAGGGCGTGCAAAGGATTGCCATGACGGGTTTGGCCGTACGCTTGGAGGTCCTTTTGCAGCTCACCGCTGAGCCAGTCTTTTTCCGCCTGGTCCATCCACTTCACCTGTTGCGGGCCGTCGGGCAACCAGCGCAACACCGGCCAGGTCAGCAGGATCGCCGGGGTGCCGATGACGATGAACAACCACTGCCAGCCGTGCAGGCCGAGCACGCCGTCCATGCCCAACAAGCCACCGGACACGGGGCCGGTGATCATCATGGCAATGGGTTGGGAGAGGATGAACAGCCCGAGGATCTTGCCGCGATGGCGCACCGGGAACCATTGGGTGATGTAGTACAGAACGCCCGGGAAGAACCCGGCTTCGGCAGCGCCGAGCAAGAAGCGCATCACGTAGAAGCTGTTCGGCCCCTGGACGAAGGCCATGCCGATGGTGATGGCGCCCCAGGTGACCATGATCCGCGCAAACCAGCGCCGTGCGCCGAAGCGGTCGAGCATCAGGTTGCTGGGGATTTCCAGCAGGAAGTAGCCAATGAAGAACAATCCTGCGCCGAGACCGTAGGCCGCATCGCCCAGGCCGATGTCGGCGCCCATGTGCAATTTGGCGAAGCCCACCGCGGAGCGATCCACATAGGCGATCAGGTACAGCAGGATCAGGAAGGGAATCAGTTTCAGCGTGATGCGGCGAATAAGCCGCAGTTCCTGGCTCATGAGATCGGTCTCCGATTGTTGTTTTTATAGAACCTCGGGGGACGCCTCTCACAAAAAGTCGTCAGGGCCATCCCTCCGTTGAAAACGACTATATAGTAATACTATTTACCCAACAACACTTCCAAAGAGGCGAATTTGAGCTTATGTTACGCCTCAGCTCGAACAATATAGTCATACAATAAGAGAATCGATCATGTCTGATAAGAAACCCACCCTGCGCTCCGCCCAATGGTTTGGCACTGCCGACAAAAACGGCTTCATGTACCGCAGCTGGATGAAGAATCAGGGCATCGCCGACCACCAGTTCCACGGCAAGCCGATCATCGGCATCTGCAACACCTGGTCGGAACTGACCCCGTGCAACGCGCATTTCCGCCAGATCGCGGAACACGTCAAACGCGGAGTGATCGAGGCCGGAGGCTTTCCGGTGGAATTCCCGGTGTTCTCCAACGGCGAATCCAACCTGCGCCCCACCGCCATGCTCACTCGCAACCTGGCGAGCATGGACGTGGAAGAAGCGATTCGCGGCAACCCGATTGACGGTGTGGTGCTGCTGACCGGTTGCGACAAAACCACCCCGGCCTTGCTGATGGGCGCAGCCAGTTGCGACGTGCCGGCCATCGTCGTCACCGGCGGACCGATGCTCAACGGTAAGCACAAGGGCAAGGACATCGGTTCGGGCACCGTGGTCTGGCAGCTCAGCGAACAGGTCAAGGCCGGCACCATCACCATCGACGATTTTCTTGCGGCCGAGGGCGGCATGTCCCGCTCGGCCGGTACCTGCAACACCATGGGCACGGCGTCGACCATGGCCTGCATGGCTGAAGCGCTCGGCACTTCCCTGCCCCACAACGCCGCCATCCCGGCGGTCGACGCACGCCGTTATGTGTTGGCGCACATGTCCGGCATGCGCGCGGTAGAGATGGTTCGTGAAGACTTGAAACTGTCGAAGATCCTGACCAAGGAAGCCTTCGAAAACGCCATTCGCGTCAACGCGGCGATTGGCGGTTCGACCAACGCCGTGATCCACCTGAAAGCCATCGCCGGTCGCATCGGTGTAGAGCTTGATCTGGACGACTGGACCCGCATCGGTCGCGGCATGCCGACCATTGTCGACCTGCAACCGTCCGGGCGTTTCCTGATGGAAGAGTTCTACTACGCTGGCGGCCTGCCTGCGGTATTGCGCCGTCTCGGCGAAGCCAATCTGATCCCGAACCCGAATGCCCTGACTGTCAACGGCAAGTCCATCGGCGAGAACACCAAGGACGCGCCGATCTACGGCGAAGACGAAGTGATCCGCACCCTCGACAACCCGATCCGCGCCGACGGCGGCATCTGTGTGTTGCGCGGCAACCTGGCACCGCTCGGCGCCGTGCTCAAGCCGTCCGCCGCCACCCCGGAACTGATGCAGCACCGTGGTCGCGCCGTGGTGTTCGAGAACTTCGACATGTACAAGGCACGGATCAACGACCCGGAACTGGACGTGGATGCCAACTCGATTCTGGTCATGAAAAACTGCGGGCCGAAGGGTTATCCGGGCATGGCTGAAGTTGGCAACATGGGCCTGCCGGCCAAACTGCTGGCCCAGGGCGTGACCGACATGGTGCGTATTTCCGATGCGCGCATGAGCGGCACCGCGTATGGCACGGTTGTGCTGCACGTAGCCCCTGAAGCGGCGGCAGGCGGGCCTTTGGCGACCGTAAAAGAAGGCGACTGGATCGAACTCGACTGCGCCACCGGCCGTCTGCACCTGGACATTCCGGATGCCGAGCTGGCTGCACGCATGGCCGACCTGCAACCGCCGCAGCAGTTGCTGGTGGGCGGTTACCGTCAGCTGTACATCGACCATGTGTTGCAGGCGGATCAGGGTTGCGACTTCGACTTCCTGGTCGGCTGCCGCGGGGCTGAAGTGCCGCGTCACTCTCACTAAAAGCAAAAGATCGCGGCCTTCGGCAGCTCCTACAGGATTCAGGTCAAACACATCCATTGTGTGAACCGGATCTCTGTAGGAGCTGCCGAAGGCTGCGATCTTTTCAAGGGTTGAATCGCCGATCGTCCGCGCCTGCTATCATGCGCGACACCCTCCCGCACAGGACCGCGTCGCCCCCCATGGATTACCGCAAACCTTCCGACCGCAAAAGCATGCATTCGCGCATCGTCCAGGAATTGGGCATGCAGATCGTTTCCGGGCGTTTTCTGCCGGACGACAAACTGCCTGCCGAGGCCCTGTTGTGCGAGGAATATGCCGTGAGTCGCCCGGTACTGCGCGAAGCCACCCGGGTGCTGGTTGCCAAGGGCCTGGTGTATTCCCGTCCGCGAGTGGGCACCGTGGTCAAACCGCGTCGGGAATGGCACATGCTCGACCCGGACGTGCTGCACTGGCTGATGCAAAGCAGCCCGCAGAACGAGTTTTTCAATCTGCTGACCAGCGTGCGCAGCATCATCGAGCCGGCCGCTGCGGCCCTCGCGGCGCAGTTCGCCACCGACGACGACATCGCGTCCATCGGCGAAGCCTACCAGCGCATGGAAGCCGCGCCGACCCCCGAAGCCCTGCTACAACCGGACCTGGACTTCCACAGCCGCATCGCCGATGCGACCCACAACGACTTGTTGGCCAACCTGTGCAACATGCTGTCGGTGGCCATCGCTGAAGCCTTGAAGCACTCCAACCAGCGGCCGAACCTGCATGAGTTGGCATTGCCACGGCACAAGGCAATCCTGACCGCCATCGAAAACCGCGACGCTCTCGGCGCGCGGCATGCGACGCTGGTGCAACTGGATGATGCGCGCAGTGCGCTGAATGTAGTGCTGGGTAACGATCCTTCGTAAGCCAAATCAAAAGATCGCAGCAGCTCCTACAGCGAAATGCGGTACACCCGTAGGAGCTGCCGAAGGCTGCGATCTTTTGGAACACGCGCAATAAAAAAAGCCGCAACCTGAGGTTGCGGCTTTTTCATTTCAGCGTGGATCAGTGAGCAAACAGCGAGTTGCCCTTCTGTCCCGCCAGTTTCTCCGGCTTGATCAGGAACCGCGCCAGTGCCGGCAACAGCCACAGCGCACCGAACATGTTCCACAGCAGCATGAAGGTCAGCATCAGCCCCATGTCGGCCTGGAACTTGATGGCCGAGAAGATCCAGGTGCACACGCCGATGGCCAGGCACAGACCGGTGAACAATACCGCTTTACCGGTGGACTTCAGGGTCTGGTAGTACGCCTCTTGCAGCGGCAGGCCCGCACGCAGGAAACTTTCCAGACGGCTGTAGATGTAGATGCCGTAGTCCACGCCAATCCCCACCCCGAGCGCCACGACCGGCAGGGTCGCGACTTTCACGCCGATGCCCATGAAGGCCATCAGGGCGTTGCCGAGCACCGACGTCAGTACCAGCGGCAGCACGATGCACAAGGTCGCCGCCCAGGAGCGGAAGGTGATCATGCACATGACCGCCACGCAGATGTACACCAGGATCAGGATGGTCAGCTCGGACTTCTTGATCACTTCGTTGGTGGCCGCCTCGATCCCGGCGTTACCGGCTGCCAGGATGAACTCCAGGTTTTCGGTATTGTGCTCTTTGGCGAAGTCCTGCACGGCGTGCACCGCACGGTCCAGGGTTTCAGCCTTGTGATCATTGAGGAACACCAGCACCGGCGCCAGCGAGCAACTGTTGTTGTACAGGCCATCGGCCCGAGCGATGGAGTTGTTCAGGACGTCCGGGTTACGCGACAGGGTTTCCCATTTCAGGTTGCCCTCGTTCATGCCCTTGATCATCTGCTTGGATACGGTCACCAGGGAAATCGCCGACTGCACGCCCTCGGTGTTCTGCATCTTCCACATCAACTCATCGATCGGCGCCATGGCTTCGTAGCGCGAGCAGCCTTCAGCCTTGGTCTTGACCATTACCACCAACACGTCAGAGCTGGTGGAATAGTTGCTGATGATGAAGTTGTTGTCCTTGTTGTAACGCGAATCCGGACGCAGCTCCGGTGCGCCTTGGTCAAGGTCACCGATCTTCAGGTTCTGGCTGTACCAGAGACCGCCGCCAAACGCGATGAGGGCCAGAGCGATCGACACCGGGGCCACCTTCGGGCTGGCGAAGTTCGACAGCAGACGCCAGAACGGATGTTCGCGGGTCGCATCCTTTTTGCTGCGCGCTACTGCGCGCTTGCTGATGCCGACGTAGGAAATCGCGACCGGCAACAGGATCAGGTTGGTGAACACGATCACTGCCACGCCGATGGACGCACCGATGGCCAGCTCACGAATCACGCCGATGTCGATGATCAACAGCGTGATGAAGCCCACCGCATCCGCCAGGATGGCAATCATCCCCGGCAGGAACAACTGGCGGAAGGTCCGGCGTGCTGCGGTCAAAGCATTCTCGGCCTCGCTGGATTGCAAGGCGATACCATTGATTTTCTGCACACCGTGGGAAATACCGATGGCGAAAATCAGAAACGGCACCAGCATCGAATACGGATCCAGGCCGAAACCGAAGAAGTGCATCAGGCCCAACTGCCAGACCACCGCCACCAGCGTCGTACTCAACACCGCCACGGTACTGCGCATGCAGTTGGTGAACCAGTAGAGCAAGATCAGGGTGATGACAAAGGCGATCCCGAAGAACATCACCACCATCACCAGACCATCGATCAGGTCACCAACCTTCTTGGCGAAACCGACGATGTGGATCTTGATGTTGGGGTTCTGCGCTTCGAACTTGTTGCGGATCTTGTCTTCAAGCTCATGGGAGAACTTGCGGTAGTCCAGGGCCAGCAACTTGCCCTGGTCCTGCGGGTCCGGGTAGGCCTCCAGCAACGGGATGTCGACGATACTCGACTTGAAGTCGTTGGACACCAGCCGGCCAACCTGCCCGGACTTGAGTACGTTGTTGCGAAGCAGATCGAGACTGGCCTGGGAACCGTTATAGCTTTGCGGGATCACTTCACCCCCGGCGAAGCCCTCCTCCGTCACTTCGGTCCAGCGCACGCTCGGACTCCACAGCGACTTGAGGCCGGAACGGTCAACACCGGAAATGTAGAACACTTCGTCGTTGATCTGGCGCAGGGTCTCCATGTATTCCTTGGAGAAGATATCGCCGTCGGTGGCTTCCACCGAAATCCGCACGGTGTTGCCCAGGTTCGCCAGATCGTTGCGGTGCTCCATCATCTTTTGAATGAATGGATGCTCCAGCGGAATCATTTTTTCGAAGCTGGTGGACGGCCGGATCAACGTCGCCTGCCAGAACAGGAAAACGCTGACCAGCAGGCAGATGACGATCACTGCCGGGCGGTTGTTGAAGATCAGGCGCTCGAGGAGTGTCGCCTTTTCCTGATGATGAGTACTCAAGGAAGTCATAGCTGCGCCTTCTTATTATTAACCTGGCTCATTTACCCGACTCGGTGCCGTTAGCCGAGGTGACGCGAACGCCGCCCTGTCCAGCCAGAACCAGATTGCCATTGCCTGCCGCCGTGACTGCCGAGACGGAGATGCGATCCGAACGGTTGACCACTTTGAAGGTTTCGCCATCGTCATTGCTGCGAATCACCGAACCGCCGTTGCCGACGATCACGATGGAACCATCATCGAGCAACGTGGCGCCGGACAGACCGAACTCCAGATCACCACGTTCGGCCTTGAGTTCGACTTGTTCCCAATTACTACCGAAATCGGTGGAGCGATACAGATTGCCGCGCAGGCCATAGGCCAACAGCGTAGAAGGTTGTGCGGTGCCGATCACACCAAACAGCGAACCTTCGTACGGGCCTTCGAGTTTTTCCCAGGTCTGGCCCCAATCAGCGGAGCGGAACATGCTGCCCTGCTCGCCAACAATGAACAGCCCGGCGTCCTTGACGGCAGCGATGGCGTTGAGGTGGAACTGGTCTTCGTTGTCGAGGCGGTCGCTGACGTCTTCCCAGTGCTTGCCACCGTCGGTGGTTTCCATCAACGCACCGTAGGCGCCCACGGCAAAGCCGCTGTTGGCGTCCTGGAACCAGACGTCGAGCAGCGGCGATTCGCGCTTCAGGTCTTCGAATTGCTTGGTCCAGGTGACGCCGCCGTCTTCGCTGGCGAGGATCTGTGCGTCATGACCGACAGCCCAGCCGTGTTTGTCATCGACAAAAAACACGGAGGTCAGCAGTGCCCGGGTCGGCACCTTGGCTTGAGTCCAGGTGGCACCCTGGTCATCGGAATACAGAATGTGCCCGCGATCCCCGACCGCCACGAGGCGCTTGCCTGCGTGGACGACATCGAGCATCAGGCTTTTGCTGGCCTTGGCCGATTCAATGGAATAAACAACGTCGGATGCTGGCGCAGCCGCGGCCAGCACAGGTGCCGACAGCATGGCAGAGCCCAACAGCGAGAGCGCTGTAGCCAGCAACGCGAATTTGCGTAATGCCGGCGGGCGGCAGATACCCACACCCATGACAGGCTCACTCATAGACCTTCCCCCATTATTATTGTTAGGTCGTTCAACCTTTCTGGGCGCCGCAAGGGTGCTGACCGGGATCACCTGTTTCAGAGCATAGTCCTGAAACCCGCAATCCAGAGCCCCTTCGGAAGCTGGCTTATCCTATCGGTGTTTTTGAAGGGCTGACAATCGACGGCACGTTATGTTTTGTTAACCGCGGGAGTGTTTGGTTTTTCTGAATGGTTGGGTATTAGGTTCGGTGATTTGGGGTTTGAGGTTTAGGATCGGAGTACATACCCGTTGCTGCGGTAATGGCGGCTGGCGGCTTCGCTCTTACAGCGACTCACTTTTCCAAACGCCGAAAAGTAAGCGAAAGCGAGGCGGCCGACCGGCCGGCCTGATCGTTAGCTCGTTCACATTCCCCCTGTAGGAGCTGACGAGTACAACGAGGCTGCGATCTTTTGATTTTATTTTTTTACAGGCGAGATCAAAAGATCGCAGCCTGCGGCAGCTCCTACCTTGGGCGTGGTATATCCGTGAAATCAGGGTCGGCTGTCAGGCCGCCATCGCGAGCAGGCTCTTCACCACTCCACAGGCCGAGCGTTACCGCAGCAACGGATATGTACTCAATCAGCCAAGGCCTTGGTCGGCCCAGAGGCCGCCAAGTCCAAGACAGCGATCAAGCCAAACTCTTGCTGACCACCTCAAACACATCACTGGACAACTGCCCAGAACCCCGAATCCGCTCCAACTCACCTTTCATCAAAGCCTGACGAGCATCGTCATACTTGCGCCAGCGAGTCAAAGGCGCCAACTGACGCGAAGCAATCTGCGGATTAAACCCGTTCAGTTCAATCACCAGATCCGCCAGGAACCGATACCCGGAACCGTCAGCCGCATGGAAGTTGATCAGGTTCTGCCCGGCAAACGCCCCGATCAGCGCACGCACCTTGTTCGGGTTCTTGATGTTGAACGCCGGATGCTGCATCAACGCCTTGACCCGATCCAGCCCACCCGGCAAAACACTGCCGGCCTGGACGCTGAACCACTGATCCATGACCAACGGATTGTCCTTGAAGTGCTCGGCGAAGCTCGCCAGAGCCTTAGCCTTCTGTTCTTCAAACGGCGAATTGACCAACACCGCCAGCGCCGTCAAACGTTCGGTCATGTTGTCGCACGCATCGAACTGCTCCAGCGTCGCGGCCAGCACTTCCGGTTTGCCGCTGAGCATCAGGTACGACAAAGCAATGTTCTGCAAGGCACGACGGGCAAAGTGCTCGGCCTCCGCCACATACGGCGTCTGCTTGGACAAATCACGGTTGGCCTGATAACGCAGCCACAAACCTTCGAACAACGCGTCCGCCAGCTGTTTGCGAGCAAATTCACGGGCAGTGTGAATGGCGTCGACATCGGCCACTTCGCTGATTTCGGTCAGGTACGCTTCACTTGGCAGCGAGAGCATTTCCGCGACCATGGCCTGGTCCAGCGATTCATCCGACAACACAGTACGCAACGCGCTGACCAGACGCTGATCCAGCACCAGCGTCTCGCCCTTCTGCTGCTGGGCGATCAATTCCTGCAGCACCTGCACCGACAGTTGCTGACCGGCATCCCAGCGGTTGAAGCCGTCGCTGTCATGCTGCATCAGGAACATCAACTGGTCGCGGTTATACGGGAAGCTCAGCTTCACCGGCGCGGAGAAACCACGCAGCAGCGATGGCAGTGGTTGTTCGGCGATGTCGACAAACGTGAATGTCTGCTCGGCTTCGGTCACCGAGATCACGCGGGTGGTGCCTTGGGCGGCGGCTTCACCGGCCAGACGCAGGGCAATTTCACCGCCATTGCTGTCCAGCAGGCCGAGTTCGACCGGAATCACGAACGGCAGCTTTTCAACCTTGTCCGGGGTTTCCGGGCAGCTCTGGCGGAAGGTCAGGCTGTAGGTTTTTGCCGCGGCGTCGTAGGACTCGCTCACCGCCAAACGCGGCGTACCGGCCTGGCTGTACCAGCGTTTGAACTGGGTCAGGTCCACGCCATTGGCGTCTTCCATGGCCTTGATGAAGTCATCGCAGGTCACGGCCTGGCCATCGTGGCGGTCGAAATACAGGTCGCTGCCCTTACGGAAGCCTTCGGCGCCGAGCAAGGTGTGGATCATGCCCACCACTTCCGAGCCCTTTTCGTACACGGTCAGGGTGTAGAAGTTGGAAATCTCGATGAAGCTGTCCGGGCGCACGGCGTGAGCCATTGGGCCGGCGTCTTCGGCGAACTGGTGGGTGCGCAGGTAAGCCACGTCCTGGATGCGCTTGACCGTCGCCGAGTTCATGTCGGCGGAGAAATGCGAATCGCGGAATACCGTGAAGCCTTCCTTGAGCGACAACTGGAACCAGTCGCGGCAGGTCACGCGGTTGCCCGACCAGTTGTGGAAGTATTCGTGGGCGACGATTGCCTCGACGCGCTGGTGCGCGGCATCGGTGGCGGTTTCGGCGCGGGCCAGCACGGCGCTGGAATTGAAGATGTTGAGGCCCTTGTTCTCCATCGCGCCCATGTTGAAGTCGTTCACGGCAACGATCATGAAGATGTCCAGATCGTACTCGCGACCGTAGACCTCTTCGTCCCAACGCATGGATTTCTTCAGGCTGTTCATCGCGTGCTGGCACTTGTCGATGTTTTCCGGCTCGACATAAATGCGCAGCGCCACGGTGCGGTCGGTCATGGTAGTGAAGGTGTCTTCAACACACCACAAATCGCCGGCCACCAGCGCAAACAGGTACGCCGGCTTCATGAAGGGGTCTTCCCAGGTTGCCCAATGCCGGCCGTCTTCGCCGGGGCCACTGGCAATCGGGTTGCCGTTGGACAGCAACACCGGATAGCTGTGCTGCTCGGCCACCACGGTGGTGGTGAACTTGCTCATCA
>Ga0247819_10000075_pt1 | contig 59942 bp, 55 predicted proteins | sample 13C_Xylose_Day6_FD_193428 | JGI IMG/M metagenome (GOLD analysis project Ga0247819, IMG submission 193428) | Soil microbial communities from agricultural site in Penn Yan, New York, United States - 13C_Xylose_Day6 | ecosystem: Environmental > Terrestrial > Soil > Agricultural land | place: USA... | reverse complement strand
CGGGCGACGAAGGCGTCGACGGGCTCACTGAAGCGGCCGCCCCAGGACTGATTGGTCTTGTCGGTGCTCATGGATTCACTCGTTGAAGGCGTGAACGATAAAAAGTGGCGCCGATAATAGCAGGGTTGCGCGGGCTGCCGCAGGGCGCCGGTCGATTGAAATCGCGAGAAAACACCAGACCCTGTCTTGCGTAAGGATATTTAGCGATTGAACGGCAGTGTTCCACGGACCGTCTACAGTTGGACAAAGGACTGGCAGTGAATCTGCCGGACCAGTGAATCTTTGGCCATTGCATCGGTCTAGAGCGTGACCGCGGTGTCGGTCGACCCACACCTGTCTACGCTATACCCGTGCGAGACTCATTCAGGAATCCAGCGCAATTATGAATGTCCTGATCGTTGATGACGAACCCCAAGCCCGCGAACGCCTAAGCCGCTTGCTAGGCGAGCTGGAGGGCTACACCGTGCTGGAGCCCAGCGCCACCAACGGCGATGAGGCCCTGGCCCTGATCGAAAGCCACAAGCCCGACGTGGTCCTGCTGGATATCGACATGCCCGGCCTTGATGGCTTGCAAGTCGCTGCACGCTTGTGCGAACGCGAAGCGCCGCCAGCTGTGGTGTTCTGCACCGCTGGCGATGAATACGACAGTGAAGCCTTCAAGGACAGTACCCTCAGCCACGTCGCCAAGCCGATTCAGCCGCAGGCGCTGCGTGATGCCCTGCGTAAAGCCGAAAAACCCAACCGCGCCCAGTTGGCGGCGCTGACACGCCCGGCCAATGAAGGGGGTGGCAATCCGCGCAGCCATATCAGCGCGCGAACGCGCAAGGGCATCGAGTTGATCCCCCTGCCGCAAGTCATCTATTTCATCGCCGACCACAAGTACGTCACCCTGCGCCACGAGGCCGGGGAAGTATTGCTCGATGAACCGCTCAAGGCGCTTGAGGACGAGTTCGGCGAACGCTTCGTGCGGATTCACCGCAATGCGCTGGTGGCCCGCGAGCGTATCGAGCGTTTGCAGCGCACGCCGCTTGGGCATTTCCAGCTGTTCCTCAAAGGGCTGGACGGTGATGCGCTGACGGTCAGCCGCCGGCATGTGGCCGGCGTGCGCAAGATGATGCAGGGGCTGCACTGACACAACCCAGGCAGCTGCTCGCACAGGGCAGCACCGCGCCTTTGCGGCGAGGGCCGTCGATTGCTGATCTGGGTCTGCAGGCAGACCCAGAGGAGCTGTTATCATCGACAGCATCTCTCTGCATCGGGGCGTTACATGTCCACTCGCGAAATCCGCATTGCCACCCGTAAAAGTGCCCTGGCCCTGTGGCAGGCCGAATACGTCAAAGCGCGCCTGGAACAGGCTCATCCAGGCCTGCGGGTGAGCCTGGTGCCCATGGTCAGCCGCGGCGACAAGTTGCTCGACGCGCCGCTGGCGAAAATTGGCGGCAAGGGCTTGTTCGTCAAGGAGCTGGAAACCGCGCTGCTGGACAACGAAGCCGACATCGCTGTGCATTCGATGAAAGATGTACCCATGGACTTCCCGCAAGGCCTGGGTCTGTATTGCATCTGTGAACGCGAAGATCCGCGTGATGCGTTCGTTTCCAACCGCTTCGCCAGTCTTGAAGCGCTGCCAGCGGGCAGCGTCGTCGGCACCTCCAGCCTGCGTCGTCAGGCCCAACTGCTGGCGCGTCGGCCGGATCTGAAGATCCAGTTCCTGCGCGGCAACGTCAACACCCGCCTGGCCAAGCTCGATGCTGGTGAATACGACGCCATTATCCTCGCCGCTGCCGGTTTGATTCGCTTGGGTTTTGAAGACCGTATTACCTCCAGCATCAGCGTCGACGACAGCCTGCCAGCCGGTGGCCAGGGCGCGGTAGGTATCGAATGCCGCAGCGCCGACAGTGAAATCCACGCCTTGCTGGCGCCGCTGCACCACATTGATACCGCCGACCGAGTGGTGGCCGAGCGCGCGCTCAACAAACACCTCAATGGCGGCTGCCAAGTGCCGATTGCCTGCTACGCGGTGCTCGAAGGCGAGCAGCTGTGGCTGCGTGGCCTGGTGGGTCAACCGAGTGGCGGCACCTTGCTGGTCGCCGAGGCGCGTGCGCCGCGCGCGCAAGCCGAAGCCTTGGGCGTGCAGGTCGCCGAAGACCTGCTGGGGCAGGGCGCCGAGGCGATCCTCAAGGAAGTCTATGGCGAGGCTGGCCATCCGTGAGCCCCTGGCGCTTGCTGCTGACCCGACCTGAAGAGGATTGTGCGGCACTGGCGCACAGCCTGGCGCTTGCCGGTATCGCCAGCAGCAGCCTGCCGCTGTTGGCGATCGAGCCAGTTGCCCTGGACCCGCCACAAACCCTGCGCCTGAGCGAGCTACAGCGCTACCAGGCCTTCATCGTGGTGAGCAAGCCGGCTGCCCGCTTATTGCTCGAACGGCTCGCCCAGACCGGCCTGCAAGCACCCCGCGAGGGCTGGTTCACGGTGGGTGAAGCGACCGCCCGCGTGCTTGAGGATGCTGGGCTTTTGGTGACTTGCCCTACTGCAGGTGATGACAGCGAGGCCTTGCTTGAGCTACCCGATCTGCGTAAGGCTACCGCCAGGGCGGATTCACGGGTATTGATCATCCGCGGTGTCGGAGGTCGTGAACTGCTGGCAGAGCGTCTTGCTGAGCAAGGTGCTAGTGTCGATTATCTGGAACTGTATCGCCGCTGCCTGCCGCAGTACCCGCCGGGCACACTGGTACGCCAGATCGAAGCGGAACGCCTCAATGGCCTGGTGGTCAGCAGTGGGCAGGGTTTTGCACACTTGCGCCAGCTGGCAGGTGCAGATTGGCCACGTTTGGCGCATTTGCCGTTGTTCGTGCCAAGCCTGCGGGTAGCCGAGCAAGCGCGAGCGGCCGGCGCCCAACACATTGTGGATTGCCGTGGCGCCAGTGCCACGGCCTTGCTGGCAGCTGTGCAGCGCAGCGCTGCACCTGCCTCTTAAGGCGCTAAGCTCAGAGCGACGCGCCCCCATGCAAAGGATGGATACGTGAGCGAAACTGTCTTGTCCAACAACGAACAGCCCACCGCAGCCGACGCGCTGGAAACCCCAGCCGCACAGCCCGCCAAGCGTTCAGGCAATGGCCTTGCAGTGCTGGCGTTGCTGCTCGGTGCCGCCGGGGTCGCGGTCGGGGGCTGGGGCGTCTGGCAGGTGCGACAGCTGCAAGGCAGCGAGCAAGGCCAGGGCCAGCGCCTCGAAGCGCTGAGCGAGCAGACCGCTGCCTTGCAGCAGCGCGATCAACAAATCAGTGCCCAGCTGGCCAGTCTGCCGGCAGCCAGTGAGCTGGAAGACCGGCGCCGCCTGGTGTCGCAGCTGCAGGGCGATCAGCAGCGCCTGAGCCAACGCCTGGAAACCGTGCTGGGCGAGAGCCGCAAGGAATGGCGCCTGGCTGAAGCCGAACACCTGTTGCGCCTGGCGACCCTGCGCTTGTCCGCCCTGCAAGACATCACCAGTGCCAAGGCCCTGGTCGAAGGCGCTGACGAGATCCTGCGTGAACAAAGCGATCCAGGTGCCTTCGCCGCTCGCGAGCAACTGGCCCGCAGCCTGGCTACCCTCAACAGCACTGCGCAACCAGACCGCACCGGCCTGTTCCTCAAGCTGGCTGCCCAGCGCGAGCAAGTCCAGCAGCTGAGCGCCCAGTCGCCAGAGTTCGATGGCAATGCCGACGCCCTCGGCGCGCTGACCTCCGACGGCGATGGTGCCAGCCGCTGGTCGCAGTGGTGGGCAGAGATTTCCAAGTACTTCCAGATCGAATTCAACGCAGACGACAACGTCCGCCCACTGCTCGCCGGGCAGTCGCTCAATCAGTTGCGCCTGGCCCTGAGCCTGACCATCGAGCAAGCCCAGTGGGCGGCCCTCAATGGTGAGGCGAAGGTCTATACCCAGGCCCTGGACGATGCCCGCAGCGTGCTGCTGGCCAACTTCAACGCCGACAACCCGCAAAGTAAGGCCATGCTCGACAGCTTGAACGCCTTGGCCGAACAGCCGGTCTCGGTAGTTACCCCCGATTTGAGCGAAAGCCTGGCCGCAGTGCAGGCCTACATCCAGCGCCGCCATCTGCCGACTGAAGCAGAAGGGGGCAAGCCATGAAGCGGGTCTACCTGCTGGCAGTAGTGGCGATCGTAGTAGCCGCAGCGTTGGGCATCGCCATTGCCAAGCACAGTGGCTACGTACTGATCGCCTATGGCAGCTTTCGCTACCAGTCTGGCTTGTGGGCCGCGTTGGGCGCGTTGGTGGGTATCGTCCTGGCAGTGTGGCTGCTGCGTTACCTGATTGGCCTGGTGTTGACCTCCAGTGGTGTGGTCAACCCTTGGTCGCGGCGCAACCGCCGTCGGCGCACGCGCATCGCTGTCGAGCAAGGCCAGCTGGATCTGGCCGAAGGCCGCTGGGCCAGCGCTCAGCGTCACCTGCATCGCGCCGCCGAGGCCGAGCGCCAGCCGCTGCTGTACTACCTCGGTGCCGCGCGCGCAGCCAACGAGCTGGGCCGCAGCGAAGACAGCGACAACCTGCTGGAGCGCGCCCTGGAGCGTCAGCCGCAAGCAGAACTGGCGATTGCCTTGACCCATGCGCAACTGCAGATGGACCGTGGTGAAGCCGATGGCGCCTTGGAAACCTTGCTGGCGATGCACGAGCGTCACCCGCACCACGGCCAGGTGCTGCGTCTGTTGCAGCGATTGTATCTGCAGCGCGGCGATTGGCCGGCGCTGATTCGCCTGCTGCCCGAGCTGCGCAAGGGCAAGGTGTTGCCGGCTAACGAGCTGGCCGAGCTGGAACAGCGTGCCTGGGGGCAAAACCTGAATCTGGCGACGACCCGAGGAGAAGACTCCCAGAGCGCGCGCCAAGCCTTGGAGCGCGCCTGGCAGCAGCTGACCTCGGCCCAGCGCCAAGAGCCGCAACTGGTCTTGGCCTACGCCGAACAGCTGCGCCAGGTGGGCGCCCAGGGTGAAGCCGAACAGGTGCTGCGCGCGGCACTCAAGCGTCAATACGAGAGCCACCTGGCCCGGCTCTACGGGCTGGTGCGCGGTGAAGACCCCGCGCGGCAGTTGCAGACCGCCGAAGGGTGGCTCAAGGACCACCCGCAAGACCCAAGCCTGCTGCTCACGCTGGGCCGCCTGAGCCTGCAGAATCGTCTCTGGGGCAAAGCTCGTGACTATCTGGAAAGCAGCTTGCGCCTGGAGCGCAATCCAGAAACCTGTGCCGAGCTTGCGCGTCTGCTCGCAGGATTAGGCGAGATCGAGCGCAGCAATCAGTTGTTCCAGGAGGGCTTGGGGTTGCTGGATGAGCGCCTGTTGGCGCTGCCGCTGCCCGAGGGCGTACGCGCCTGACCCACCTCCGGACCTGCGCAATGATGTGCAGGTCCGGGGGTACGGCGTTTATCCACAAGCATTCGGCCGGGTTACAGGACCGTCATCAGAATCTTCCTACGCAAAGTTGAAACTTTTCCCGCGCAATCAGCGACTTGTCTCTACTGTAGTGCCTTGAAACAAACTGTCGCTTTCCTCTACCGTTTCAAGTCACGTCACTGACTACCCCGGGACCTACATCGCTCATGTCGCTGGCCCGTTATCGAATTTGCTACCTGCCTGCCTTGCTCGCCTCGCTGGCGATCCTGAGCGCAACCTTCGTACTGGAAAGCAGCCTGGGCCTTGCGCCGTGCTCGCTGTGCTATAGCCAGCGCCTGCTGTTGGCGCTGTACGCCATGGTCTGCTTGTGTGCAGTTGTTCACGCGCCGTCGGGGCTGGGCTGGCGCACCTATGCGCGGCTGACGCTGGCCTGCTCGGCAGGTGGCGCGCTGTTGGCGGCGCGGCATGTCTGGCTGCAGGGCAGCGGCATGCCTATCGAGACCTGCCCGGCGCCTATCGGCAGGCTTTTCGAGCACTCCTGGAGCCAGGGTCTGAAGACGTTTTTGTTGGGCGGCCCGGACTGCGGCTCGCTGACCTGGAGCTTTCTTGACCTGACCCTGCCCGAATGGAGCCTGCTGGCCTTCCTGCTGCTCGCGGCGCTGCCCCTGTCGCGCCTGTTGGCGTATCGTTTCCGCACCCTCAACACGCTTTGACTTGGCGCAAGCCTGGGCCGGTTGCTCGACCAATGGCGTAATACCCAGGGATGAAACGCTTGTATGAACTTTGTCCAATGCGTACCTTGAAGGGCAGCACGTGCGGGAATAATCTCCCTGCACGGATACCGAAAAACACAACTGCTCGATGCCGTCCTGCTGATGTCACCTTTGTGCCGCAGAGTTGTGGAACGAGGTGCAGCGGCATCTACCCAGAAGGGAAGAATCGCCATGCTCGATAGTTGTCAGAATGCCCAGGAACGCTGGGGCGGGGTTCACAAGCTGATTGACCGTTGGCTCCAGGAACGCGAGGAGCTGGTGCAGTCTTTCCGTGCCCTGCGCGATGCCAAGCCGGCCTTCGCCGACAAGGACAAGAACAGCGGTTTCTGCGCGGTGTTGGTCGACTATGTCTCGGCCTGGCATTTCGAAATCAGCGAACAGCTGGTCAGCGAAGCCAAGGCCTTCGGTGATCAGGGTGCCTTGGAGCTGGCTACCCAGATCAACCCGCGCATCGATGACAGCACTCAGATCGCCCTGGCGTTCAACGACCACTGTGCCAAAGGTGAGTGCACCGACCCTGAGCGATTCGCCGACAAGTTGAGCAAGCTCGGTGCCTTGCTACGTGAGCGCTTCGAACTGGAAGACTGCCTGATCGAAGTGCTGCACAACGCTCACAAGCAAGAGGATGCGGTCCAGGCCTGATGGCCCGGATCAGTCCGCCACCGACAGCAGTTCGATCTCGAACACCAGCGGGGTGTAGGGCGCGATCAAGTCGCCCGCACCTTCGGCGCCGTAAGCCTGGGCCGATGGAATCACCAGCCGCCACTTGCCGCCCGCCTTCATCTTCGGCAGTGCCACCTGCCACCCTTCGATTACCGAGTCCAGGCTGAACCATTGTGGTTGCTGGTTCTGATCGAACACCGAACCGTCCGGCAACTTCCCTACGTAGCGCACCTGCACCTTGCCGGTGGCCTTTGGCTGAGCACCAGTGCCTGCGACCAACTCGCTGTAGAGAATACCTTCGGGCAATTCGTGTACGCCTTTGCGGGCGCGTTCGTTAGCCAGGAAGCGCGTTTCCACGGCCTTGAGTTGGTTCACCTGAGTCTGCTCGGAAGCGGCATTGGCCTGCTCTTCGTGCTGCTCAAGAATGCGCTGCATGCGCGCCTTGTCGAGCTTCAGGGGTTTGTCCTGATAAGCCTGGCGCAGGCCCTCGACCAGGGCATCGAGTTGCAGGCCGGGGACTTCCTGGCGCAGCCGTTCGCCAAGGCTGGCGCCCAGGCTGTAGGCCAGGTCCTGGTCGTTGGAGGATGGTTTATCAGCGGCGGCGAGGGCGAAGGGCGCCATCAGGCACAGGCCAAAAACAAGATAACGAGGCACGGTCGACTCCTGCTGCGAAGAGTGGCAAGTATGCCAGCCTTGTTGTCGGCCCCGTGTAAATATCAGCAATACTTTAATGGCGAACTACACTTGCACGGAGCTGCAAGATAACAACTTTGCCCAGGCATGCAACGCGGCGCTAACAATACTGTCAACATGCCCTAGCGGCGGTAGCAGCAGAAGCATAGTATGAGCCGCAATCTCGTCAGCCAGGAGGTAAACCATGTCGGCCAAGAAGAAGCCAGTAAGTACGCCGTTGCACCTGCTCCAGCAACTTTCCGGTAGCCTGCTCGAACATCTGGAAGATGCCTGCTCGCAAGCGCTGGCGGATGCAGAGAAACTGTTGGCAAAGTTGGAAAAGCAACGTGGCAAGGCGCAGGAAAAACTGCACAACTCGCGTCTGAAATTGCAGGACGCGGCCAAGGCCGGCAAAGCCAAGGCGCAGAACAAGGCGCATAAAGCCGCGGGTGAACTTGAAGCATTGCTCGATTCACTCAAGGAGCGTCAATCGCAGACCCGTACTTATATCCAGCAACTCAAGCGTGATGCTCAGGAAAGCCTGAAACTTGCCCAGGGTGTTGGCAAAGTGCGTGAAGCAGCCGGCAAGGCACTCGGCCAGCGTGCTGCTGCCAAGCCTGCTGCCAGCAAAGCTGCAGCCAAACCTGCTGCGACTAAGTCGGCTGCCAAGCCAGCGGTGAAAGCCACCGCCGCCAAAGCACCAGCAAAAACCGCTGCCGCTAAGCCAGCAGCCAGAACCGCAGCTAAACCCGCTGCCGCCAAGGCCCCGGCGAAAACCGCCGCAGCCAAACCTGCTGCCAAGCCAGCTGCTAAGCCAGCCGCAGCCAAGGCCCCGGCTAGAACCGCTGCCGCCAAGCCAGCTGCCAAAACTGCCGCGAAACCGGCAGCCGCCAAGGCCCCGGCCAAGACCGCTGCAGCCAAACCTGCTGCCAAGCCAGCCGCCAAGCCAGTAGCTGCCAAAGCGCCTGCTAAAGCTGCTGCAGCGAAACCTGCAGCCAAACCAGCCGCCGCCAAAGCACCGGCCAAAACCGCTGCTGCTAAACCGGCTGCCAAGCCCGCCGCGGCCAAACCTGCTGCCAAACCGGCCGCTGCCAAGGCACCCGTGAAAACCGCTGCCAAACCCGCCGCCAAGCCCGCTGCCGCTAAAGCACCGGCCAAGCCAGCTGCCGCCAAACCAGCCGTAGCCAAGCCTGCCGCTGCCAAGGTCGAAAGCAAGCCAGCCGAAGCCAAGCCTGCACCGTCCGCGAGCAGCTCGGCCTCTGCGACCAACTCGGCAGCGCCAGCCTCGACCGCTTCGGCCCCGGCCAGCGCCCCAGCTCAGACGCCGTCTTCGGCTTCCTGAAGCTGTTGCGCCGCGACGCGCAGCTGATGCAGCGCGTCGTGGTCGCGGCAACGGTCTGGTGCCAGCCGGGCCAACCAATCGTCCGTGGTCTCGTTCGAGCCCGCGGGCCATTGTCGCGAGCACGCTTGCAAGCGCTCCAGTAGCGTTCTCTCTGCCTGCAATTCCAAGCCCTTGACCTGCTCACGCAAGGCGGCCAACTGCGGATCGTTTTGCCCAGCGCTGCGCCATTGTTGGCGCAGGCTACGCAGGGGCATCACCACCTCCTGCTGCCAGGTCCGGGCCAGGTCGCCCAGGGCCTGCGCGCGCTCGGCATCAGCGCTGACACCCTGCGCCTGCAACCAGGTTGCGCAGAGCAGCAGGCAAACGTCCGCGCCCAATTGCTGAAGGCTCAGGCAGGCCTCTTCGACACCCGGCTTGGCGTACAGGGCCAGGGCGTGATTCCACAGGTCGGTGTGCATGGTTCCACTCGCGCTTGCGGCCGAGGAAGCTGGTAGACTCCGCGACCATCATGATCAGACTATCCAACCTCACTTTACAGCGTGGTCCGCAGCGCTTGCTAGATGGCGCCGAGATGACCCTGCACACCGGTCACAAAGCCGGCCTCATCGGTGCCAACGGCGCCGGCAAATCCAGCCTGTTCGCCCTGCTGCGCGGTGAGCTCACGCCCGATGGCGGCGATTGTCAGCTGCCCGGCGACTGGCGCATCGCTCACATGCGCCAGGAGGTCGACACCCTCGACCGGGTGGCGGTGGACTATGTGCTCGACGGCGACATCCGCCTGCGCCAGGTTCAGGCCGAGCTGGCGCTGGCCGAACAAGCCCATGACGGCACGGCCCTGGCCCGCTTGCACAGCGAGCTGGAGATCGCCGACGGCTATACCGCCGACGCCCGTGCGCGCAAGCTGCTGGCTGGCCTTGGCTTCAGCAACGAGCAGATGGACCGCCGCGTCGGTGACTTCTCCGGTGGCTGGCGGATGCGCCTCAACCTGGCCCAGGCGCTGATGTGCCCGTCCGACCTGCTGCTGCTCGATGAGCCGACCAACCACTTGGACCTGGATGCCATCCTCTGGCTGGAAGACTGGCTCAAGGGCTATCCAGGTACGCTGCTGCTGATTTCCCACGACCGCGACTTCCTCGATTCGGTGGTCGATCACGTGCTGCATGTCGAACAGCGCAAGCTCAACCTCTACAAGGGCGGCTACACCGCCTTCGAGCGCACCCGTGCCGAGCGCCTGGCGCAACAGCAGCAGGCCTACGAGAAGCAGCAAGCGCAGCGCGCGCACATGGAAAAGTACATCGCCCGCTTCAAGGCCCAGGCTACCAAGGCCCGTCAGGCGCAGAGCCGGATCAAGGCCCTGGAACGCATGGAAGAGCTGTCGGCGGCGCATGTCGATTCGCCGTTCGACTTCGTTTTCCGCGAGTCGGAGAAGATCTCCAGCCCACTGCTCGACCTTTCCGAAGGTCGCCTGGGTTATGGCGACAAGGCGGTGCTGGAGAAGGTCAAGCTGCAGCTGACCCCAGGCGCCCGCATCGGCTTGCTCGGCCCGAACGGCGCCGGTAAATCGACCCTGATCAAGAACCTTGCCGGCGAGCTGCAACCCCTCGGTGGGCGGCTGGTGCGCGGCGAAAACCTGGCGGTGGGCTACTTCGCCCAGCACCAGCTCGATTCGCTGGATGACAAGGCCAGCCCGCTGTTGCACCTGCAACGCATCGCTCCAACGGAACGTGAGCAGACCCTGCGCGACTTCCTTGGCGGGTTCGACTTCCATGGCGCCCGCGCCGAGGAGCCGGTGCTGAACTTCTCCGGTGGTGAGAAGGCGCGTTTGGCGCTGGCCCTGATTGCCTGGGAGCGGCCGAACCTGCTGCTGCTCGACGAACCAACCAACCACCTCGACCTGGAAATGCGCCTGGCCTTGACCATGGCCTTGCAGGAGTTCAGTGGCGCAGTGGTGGTGGTCTCTCACGACCGGCACCTGCTCAAGAGCACCACCGACGACTTCCTGCTGGTGGCCGACGGCAAGGTCGACACCTTCGATGGCGACCTCGATGACTACAGCCGCTGGCTGATCGACTACCGCCAGCGCAATGCGCCGGTCAGTACTGCGCCGGCCAACCCGGACAAGACTGACAAAAAGGCCCAGCGCCAAGCCGCAGCCGCTTTGCGTCAGCAACTGGCCCCGCACAAGCGCGCCGCCGAGAAGCTGGAGACCGAGCTGGGCCAGGTCCACAGCCAGTTGGCCGAGATCGAGACTGCGCTCGGTGACAGCGGCTTGTACGAAGCCGCCCGCAAGGACGAGCTGCGCGACCTGCTCGCCCGCCAGAGCAAACTCAAGCAACGCGAAGCGCAGTTGGAGGAGTCCTGGATGGAAGCCTTGGAACTGCTGGAAAGCATGCAAGCCGAGCTTGAGGCGCTGTCCTGATGGAGGAGTTGCAAGGCCTGCTGCCGGGGCAATGGATGGACGCACTGTGGTTGGGTTTGCAGATTTTGCTGATCCTGGTCGCAGCGTTTGTCCTGCAACGCTTCATCGCCCGCTGCCTGAGCCGCCTGGGCGAGCGCTACCCGTTGCCACCGGAGCTGCTGGTGCCGGTGCGCGGCGGTTTGCGTTGGCTGATCATGGGCAGCGCGCTGCTGTTCGTGTTGGAGCGCATGGGCGTTTCGGCGACGGTGTTGTGGACTGCGCTGTCAGGCTTCGTCGCGGTTGCGGCGGTGGCTTTCTTCGCCATGTGGAGCGTGTTGTCCAACCTGCTGTGTGCGGTGCTGATCTTTACCGTGGGGCCGTTTCGCATTGGTGATGTGGTCGAGCTGGTCGATACCCTCGACAAACCGGGGGTGAAGGGTCGGGTGATTGCCATCAACCTGCTGTTCACGACCTTGATGGAGCTGCCCGAAGCGGGTGGGGCGCTGGTGCAGGTGCCGAACAGCCAGTTCTTCCAGAAATCGGTGCGGCGCTGGCGGGGCGCTGAGGTGCCGGGTGTGGCTAAGGATGTTTCGGTTCAAGAGGACTGAAAGGCTGCCTGAACCCGTCCCTGCAAAATATCGCTGGTCATTTTTTCATCAACCTCGTAGCTTAACGTTTTGCAACATGTGCACGAGCGAGGTGTGTGATGTCGATGGAAACGTGGTTGGCCTTTTTTGCCGCGTGCTGGGTGATCAGCCTGTCGCCAGGTGCCGGGGCGATCGCCTCGATGTCCAGCGGTCTACAGTACGGTTTCTGGCGCGGTTACTGGAACGCGCTAGGCCTACAGATCGGCCTGATCGTGCAAATCGCCATCATCGCTGCCGGTGTCGGCGCGATCCTCGCCGCCTCCGCCACTGCCTTCCAAGTCATCAAATGGTTCGGCGTCGGTTACCTGGTGTACCTGGCCTACAAACAGTGGCGCGCGCTGCCGATGGACATGAGCGAAGAGTCCGGCGTGCGGCCGATTGGCAAGCCGTTGAGCCTGGTCTTTCGTGGCTTTCTGGTGAACGTCAGTAACCCCAAGGCATTGGTATTCATGCTGGCGGTGCTGCCGCAGTTCATCAACCCGCACGAGGCGCTGTTGCCGCAGTACCTGGCGATCACCGTGACCATGATCAGCGTCGATCTGCTGGTGATGGCGGGTTATACCGGGCTGGCTTCGCGGGTGCTGCGTTTGCTGCGTACGCCCAAGCAGCAGAAGCGTCTGAACCGCACCTTCGCCGGGTTGTTCCTGGGCGCTGCGACCTTCCTCGCGACCCTGCGTCGGGCGCCGCTCTGATGCAGTTTGGGGCCGCAATGCGGCCCCAGTCATGAGCGATCCCGATCCACCATTCCCTTGAGCAAATCGAGCGGCATCGGAAAGACGATGGTCGAGCTCTTGTCCCCGGCAATCGAACCCAGCGTCTGCATGTAGCGCAACTGCATCGCCCCTGGCTCCTTGCTGAGCATCTGCGCGGCCTGCATCAGCTTTTCCGACGCTTGCAGTTCACCCTCGGCATGGATCACCTTGGCCCGCCGTTCGCGCTCGGCTTCGGCCTGGCGGGCGATCGCGCGGATCATCGACTCATTGAGGTCGACATGCTTGATCTCGACGTTGGCCACCTTGATTCCCCAGGCATCGGTCTGCGCATCCAGCACTTGGCGAATGTCCTGGTTGAGCTGCTCGCGCTCGGCCAGCAGCTCGTCCAGCTCGTGTTTACCGAGCACTGCTCGCAAGGTGGTCTGGGCCAGCTGGCTGGTGGCGTTGAGAAAGTCCTCGACCTGGATGATCGCCTTCTGCGGATCGAGCACACGAAAGTACAGCACCGCGTTGACCTTGACCGAGACGTTGTCCCGGGTGATGACATCTTGTGGCGGCACGTCGAGCACCACGGTGCGTAGGTCTACCCGAACCATCTGCTGGATCACCGGGATCAGCAGGATCAGCCCCGGCCCCTTGACCTGCCAGAAGCGCCCAAGCTGGAACACCACCCCGCGCTCATACTCGCGCAGGATGCGAAACGCCGAGATCAGCAGCACGCCGACCAGCATCAGCAGCGCGCCGAAGCCCAATTGCACGAACATCGTCATTCTCCTTGCGCCGTGGGCGCAGTGGCGCTGACCTCAAGCCGCACGCCGTGGCGGGCGATCACCCGTACCGACTGGCCGGGCTGCAGTGGCGTCGCGCATTGCACTTGCCATTGTTCGCCCTGGGCCTGTACCGAGCCGCAGAACGGGTTGTCCGCCGTGACCTGGGTCACTGTCACCAGGCTGCCGACCAAGCCGGCATCGCCGCTGACCAGCGCCCGTCGTCGTGCCCGCATGGCCATCCCCAGCACGCCACCGAGCAACAGCGCCGAGGCTACCGCCAAGGTGACGATCAACGGCAGCGGAATGCCGTAGCCAGGGGCGTCGGTGTCCATCAGGATTACCGCGCCGACCACGAACGCGACGATGCCGCCAAAGCCCACAACGCCAAAGCTGGGCAAGAACGCCTCGGCGATCATGAACGCCAGCCCGAGCATGATCAGCGCCACCCCGGCATAGCTCACCGGTAGCAGCTGCAGGGCGTACAGCGCCAGCAGCAGGCTGATGCCGCCGATCACGCCCCCCACACCAGTGCCGGGGCTCATGAATTCGAACAGCAGGCCGTAGATGCCGATCATGATCAGGATCAGCGCCACGCTAGGGTTGGTGATCACTGCCAGCAGACGGGTGCGCCAGTCCGGCAGGTGCTCGACCAGCGGCGCGTCATTGGTTTGCAGCTGGCGCGGCTCGCCGGCGGCTTGCAGGGTCTTGCCGTCCAGTTGCCGCAGCAGGTCGGGCACATCGTTGGCCATCTGGTCGATGACCTTCAGGCGCAGCGCCTCATTGGCCGACAGGCTGACCGCCTCGCGTACCGCCTTTTCCGCCCAGTCTGCGTTGCGTCCACGTAACTGGGCCAGGCCGCGGATGTAGGCAGCAGCGTCGTTGACCTGCTTGCGGGCGAGGGTGTCCTGATCGTCTGGCGTATCGGTTTGGTCGTCCTTGGTCTCGCCTGGCTGTTTGCCGGGCATACCGATTTGCACAGGGGTGGCGGCGCCCAGGTTGGTCCCCGGCGCCATCGCTGCCACGTGGCTGGCATAGAGGATGTAGGTGCCGGCACTGGCAGCGCGAGCGCCACCTGGGGCGACGAACGTGGCGACGGGTACGGGGCTGGCGAGGATGGCCTTGATGATCTGACGCATGGAGCTGTCCAGGCCGCCTGGTGTGTCCATGCGGATCACCACAAGCTGGGCGCCTTGTTGCTGCGCCTGGTCCAGGCCGCGTACCAGGTAATCGGCGCTGGCCGGGCCGATCGCGTCATCGATATCCAGCATCCAGATGCTGCCGCCAGCCGCAGCGTGGCCACCCGTGGCAACGCCGAGCAGCACTAACAACAGCAAACAGCGCCAGCAGCGAGCGATCACCTGTCGTCACCTCGAGTGTCTCTATCAGTGAAGTTTAGTCGTGCCCTTCGAGGCAGGGCCTAAACTTGGAGAGGGGGCGAGGCCAGCGCTGTTCATGCGCAGGCGCTCGGGCGGCTTTGCTGCCCAATCGCGGCACAACGCCGCTCCTACAGGTGGGGGCGAAACCGGAGGTGCATCATGCGTATGGCCAAGACCCTGCAGCAGCGCCTGGACCAGGCAAACTGCGACTATGACATTGTTCCCCATCCACATTCCGCGACCAGCCTGGAGTCGGCGCGCACCGCAGGCGTACCGGCCGAGCGGGTCGCCAAGTCGGTCCTGCTCGACGACCGCCACGGCAACTACATCATGGCGGTGCTGCCGGCCAACCGGCACCTGGACATGAGTAAGGTGCGCATGACCGGCGCCTGGCAACTGACCCGCGAAAGCGGCCTGCCGACCCTGTTCGGTGATTGCGAACGCGGTGCTGTTCCGGCGTTGGGCGATGCCTATGACATAAAAATGCTGCTCGACCCGACCTTGACCCGCCAAGGTGATGTCTACCTTGAGGCAGGTGATCACGATCACCTGATCCACATGAGTATGGAGCAGTATCTCAAGCTGGTCCCGCAGGCCGAAGTGCGCGAGCTCTGCTGATGAATCTCAACCCAGTGCCGGGCGGGCGTCGTGGACGACCTTCCCGGCCAAGGAGGAACCCATGGAAGCACCGAACCATCCGTTTTCCGATCTGTTCAAGCAACTAGGGCTGGCGGACGATGCCAAGAGCATCGATCAGTTCATCACCGCGCATTCGCCGCTGAAGAACGACATCAAGCTGGTCGATGCGCCGTTCTGGACCGACTCCCAGCGCGCGTTCCTCAAGGAAAGCATCATCGAAGATGCCGATTGGGCGGTGCCGTTCGATCAACTCAACGAGGCCTTGCGTCGCCCGCGAAAATAAAGCGCCGAGCGGCACCTGATGGGTGATTTGGTCGTTGCTATGCTCAGGTAAAACAATAAGGGGATAGCGCGATGAAAGATCCCTACGCACCAGGCTTCTGGTGCACCGTGACGATCCTGGGCACCCTGACCGCCGGCTACTTCTACGGTATCCGGCACACCCACCAGATGAACCAGGCGGTGCAGTTCATGTACGCCGCTGCGGCGGTGACTGCGGCGGTGGCGCTCTGCGGTCTGGCGTGGATCGCCTGGCAGCAACTGCACTTGAACAAGCGCGAAGTGAGCCAAGGGCGAACGTTGGTGACCATCTGGAACACCAAGGTCGCGCTACGCCGGGTCGAGACGGTCTTCGACCGCTATTTCTGGGGCAGCTACTGGCATTCGGGGCGCACCTTCGAAGAAGTCATGGGCGAGCTCAAGGGCACGCCGCTGGAACAGAGCCTGGACGCCCTCAAGTGCCAATGCCGTGAACTCGACCGCGAGACCCACGACCCGCACCATCACTGGCTGGCCTTTGCCCGCGACCTTTCCAGCGTGGCCACGGCGATGGCCCGCGAGCGCTACCAGTTGGATTTGTGCGATACCCCGGATAACAGCCGGGGCGGCACTGCGCTGCTCAACCGCGATCTGGAAGTGCTGGTGTACACCTGGTCGGCGCGCCTGCGCAGCTTCGACCATCAACTGGACGAGCTGGAGAGCGCCTATCACTGATCATTCGCCGCGAATGTACTGCTCCAGTTGGCGGATCAGGCTGGCCTGCTCGGCGATGGTTTCCTTGACCAGGTCGCCGATCGACAGCAGGCCGAGCAGCTTGCCGTCCTTGACCACGGGTAGATGGCGCAGGTGACGGTCGGTCATCAGGTTCATGCAATGATCCAGGCTCTTGCTCGGATCGACCGTGAGCACATCTCGGGTCATGATTTCGCTGACCGGGGTAGCGGCGGATGAGCGGCCTTTGAGTACCAGCTTGCGCGCATAGTCACGCTCACTGACGATCCCCACCACCTGGTCGTTTTCTACCACCGGTAAGGCGCCGATGTTTTTCTCCGCCAACAGCTTCAGGGCTTCGAGCACCGAGAGATCAGGCCCAATGGTGTAGACGGTCTGATGTTGGGACTTGGTTTTGAGGAGTTCTTCGACGTTCTTCATACAGGCCTCGGTGGGTGGGGAATACTGGTCTTCAGGTAACTAAAGCATCGGCGACGACGCTCTGCACGGCAACGCGGAAAACGGCATGGACCTGATTGAAAAACGTCATGAGCCTGGCTTGTGTCCGTAACTTGTTGGGGCCGCTTTGCGGCCCTTCGCGAGCAAGCCCGCTCCCACAGGAACAGCGCCGCTATAACGGTCGGCGCCGGACCTGTGGGAGCGGGCTTGCCCGCGAAGGGCTGCAGAGCAGCCCCAAAGCTGACTAGGCCTTATGTGAACAGCATTAGCCCGCAGGCCGCCCTCCCATGATCCATGTACACCTGCCGCCTCAGACGATGCCTTTCGGGCTCGGACCAAAGCGGTTGCTGCCCTGGGTGCCGTCCTGGATCAGGAACACCAGGTTGACGATCGGCACCAGCAGCCACCAGCCGCTGCGGTCACTGTCGTGCAGGCGACGCACGGCAACGGCGATGCTCGGCAGCAGCACGGCCAGGTTATAGAGACCGCCCAGCGCCGGCGCTGTACCGATCAGGCCGTCGACAAAACCGACCACGAAGGCCACCAGCATGTTGAGCAGGATGAACATCCAGTATTCCTTGCGGCGCGCACGGCCCTTGAATACGGCGTACTTCTTCATCACTTCGATGTAGGCATTACCACTGGCCACGCTCGTGGTCGCGGTCGCGCCATTGCCGATCGTGCCCGTGTAGGTTGTGGTCTGGGTGGCGCCGCAACCTGGGCAGCTCAGTGCCGACTGGTGAATTTGTTTGGCGCAACCACGGCAGAACACCATGCTCATTTGTTTTCCCTCACGATTAATTAACTGATAGTCCGATAAAGCAGAGCAATGAGAACGTCGTCATGACGACGCCGGCGACGGCCATGCCGTTGCCGGGTTTTTTCTGGCAGATACTGACAATGCCGCTGACCAGGCCGATCGAGGCGAACAGGCCCAGACCGAGCAGGGTATCGGCGTCCCATTCGGCGTCATCGAACAGGGAGAGCAAGCAGAGGATGCCGAGGATCAGCGCGGTGACGGCCATCCACGACGACTCGCCGCCGATGCTCTGGGCAGGCGGTGTGACAGCGAATTGGGGGGCGCCACATTGTGGGCAGGCGGGTGCCGTTTCGTGCAGCTGCTTGGCGCAGCCGAGGCAAAATACCATTGCCATTGCAAATCCTTTTGTGGCGTCTTTCGAACGCGTCCTGTGTCGAAACCCGATGCCAAGGACTTCAATGTCCGCTGGGCACCGGTTGAAAAATTTTCTAACTGTCAGGCGGCCAGGCCTTGCGAAGAGCCGGGCTGAGCGCGCAAGCGGCGCAGAGATTACCAAATATTTCGATTATGGCGAAATGCTGGCGCCAAGATTTCTCTGGCTATAGCGCAGGCCTTGGAAAAAGGCGCCGTAGCGCCTTTTTCAACCATTGAGCTAAACCTCAAAGTTTTGGCATCTGCCCAATCCGCGCGACCATCTCGCTGACGATCTGCAAGTCCAGCATGAATTGCTCCACAGTCTTGAACTCGTTGTCGTTGTGCCCGGTGTATTTCACGTTGGGCATGGCCAAACCAAACTGCACGCCATTTGGCAGGTCATGCACCGAAGTGGCGCCGGCAGAAGTGCCGAACTCATGAGGCATGCCGAGGTTCTCGCTGGCTACTGCGAGCAGGGCCTTGACCCATTCGCCTTCAGGATTGCGGTACATCGGCTGGTCGAGGTTGGTGTCGAAGGACACTGCCACAGCGCTGGCCTTGACCCAAGCACCGAGCTTGTCGGTCAGTTCGGCCTTGAGCGTGTCGACCGACTTGCCTTTAGGGACGCGCAGGTTGACCGCCAATTTCAGGGCTTTGTCATCCAGGCCAACGAAGGTCGGCGAGGCCGTCAGCGGGCCCATGAATGAATCTTCAAAGCCAATGCCCAGCTTCTTGCCGGTGTAGTCCAGCCCCCAATTGTCGGCGGCGTAGCGGGCTGCGTCGGTGATGTGGTTGTGCTTGAGCGGCACTTGCTCACCCAGCCCGTTGATGAACACCAGCATGCGCGCGACCGGATTGACCCCGGACTCAGGCTCGGAAGAGTGCGCCGAGACGCCTTTGCTGGTCAGCAGCACTTGCTTGCCTTCGACTTTCGCCTCGATGCTGAAGTTAGCGCCGTTATCCTTCACGAACTGCGCACCGGCTTTGTTCAGGCGAGCGGCGAGATCGGCAGGGTTGTCGCCAATCAGGGTCACCACCGAAGTGGTGGGGATCTGGTTGTTGGCCAGGCCACCCGTCAGGCTGGTGAGCTCGGCACCTTGGCCGCTGGCTGCGCGGCGGGGGAAGGTGGCCATTACCGCGCCGGAGCCTTTCTCGGCGATGACCACCGGGTAGCCGCCGTCCAGTGCCAGGTTGTAGTCCGGCACCGGGTTGCGTTCGAAGTAATAGGGGATGGCCTCACCGGTGGTTTCCTCGGTGGTATCGACCAGCAGCTTCAATTGGCGAGCCAGCGGCAGCTTCTCGTCCTTGGCGACTTTCATGGCGTACAGCGCAACGATGATGCCGTTCTTGTCATCCTCAGTGCCGCGGCCGTACATGCGATCACCCACCAGGGTGACTTTGAACGGGTCAAGGTGAGTGCCGTCGTCGAGCTTCCAGTTGTCTGGATTGACCGGCACCACGTCGGCGTGGGCATGAATGCCGACCACTTCCTTGCCTTCTCCGAGCGTGATCTCGTAGACCCGGTTGTCGATGTTGCGGAACGTCAGGCCGAAGCTCTCGGCCAAGGCTTTGATCTTGTCGGCGATCTTGTGAAATTGCGGATTGTCATGCTGGGCTACGCCTTCGACCTGAAAAGTCGGGATCGCGACCAGCTCGCGCAGGTTGTCAGTGGCGGCCTTGCCGTACTTGATGCGGGTATACAGGCCGAGCAGGCGGTTGATCTCGTTGTGCTGTTCGGCGGCCAGCGGCTTGCCGGCCAGGTAGGCCTTGAGGGTGTCACCCAGGTTGTCGGCCTTGGCCAGGTCGCTGCTGGCCAGCTTGCCGATAAATTGCTTGAAGTCGGCCGGGTCGCTGCCGTCGTAGGCTTTGAGGATGGCGGCCGATTGCTGCTGGGAAAGATTGGCTTGAGCCTGCGTGGTGAACAGGCCGATGCTGGCCAGCAACAGGGTCAGGGCAGAGAGTTTTTTCAAGTGCATGGGTAAGCGCATTCCTTTGCTGATGCATGAAAGGAGGTACCCGCTCGGATGAACGGGAAGCTGCTCACGCTAACATCAAAGGACAGCGGCACGGGAGTACCAGAAACGCGACGCGGCGCACAAACGAAAAAGCCCCGGGACAAGTCCCAGGGCTTTTCAAGATATGGCGCACTCGGCGGGATTCGAACCCACGACCCCTGCCTTCGGAGGGCAGTACTCTATCCAGCTGAGCTACGAGTGCAACGCGGCGCAATGATACCCATCTTGGGGAATGACGTCCATCGCCTTGATCTGTGGTGTTTTTCCCTGTGCATCTTTAGGCCGCTCGCACCGGGGGCGCTCCTTGCCTGTCAGCAATATCCATATTCGATATCAGTATTTCCCTAGCCATTCTTATGCTCGCTATTCTCTGGTCACAACTTGTTATAACAAGTCACCGATCAGCGAAGAGAACCATGGCCCAATTGCTCCCCCTGTCCCCGGTACCGCTCTACACCCAGCTCAAGGAACTGCTGCGCGAGCGCATTCTCGACGGCAGCTACCCACCGCACAGCCGCATGCCCTCGGAAAACGAGCTGGGCAAGGCCTTCGATGTCAGTCGCATCACTGTGCGCCAGGCGCTGGGCGATCTGCAAAAGGAAGGGCTGATCTTCAAGATCCACGGCAAGGGCACCTTCGTCGCCAAGCCCAAGGCGTTCCAGAACGTCAGTACCTTGCAGGGTTTGGCCGAGTCGATGACGCAGATGGGCTACGAAGTGATCAACCGCCTGCGCAGTTTCCGTCACGTGCCAGCCAGTGCGCTGGTGGCAGCGCGGTTGCAGGTTGAGGAGGGAGAGCTAGTCACCGAGATCCGCCGCGTGCGCCTGATCAACCGCGAGCCGGTGTCGCTGGAGCTGACCTGGCTGCCCAAGGCGGTCGGTGAAAAGCTGGAAAAAGCCGACCTGGTCACCCGCGACATCTTCCTGGTGCTGGAGAACGACTGCGGCATCCCGCTTGGCCACGCCGATCTGGCCATTGACGCGGTGCTGGCAGATAGCGACCTGACCCAGGCACTGGAGGTCGAGGAGGGCGCGCCGATCATGCGTATCGAGCGTCTGACCCACGCCGCCGACGGCACGCCGCTGGACTTCGAACACCTCTACTACCGCGGCGATGCCTTCCAGTATCGCCTGCGCATCGACCGCCAGAAGGGGGGCAAGGCATGAGTATCGAGACCCAGGACTACGACATTATCGTCATCGGCGGCGGCACCGCCGGCCCGATGGCGGCGATCAAGGCCAAGGAGCACGACAAAAGTCTGCGCGTCCTGCTGCTGGACAAGGCCAACGTCAAGCGCAGCGGCGCCATCAGCATGGGCATGGATGGCCTGAACAACGCCATTATTCCCGGCCACGCCACGCCCGAGCAGTACACCAAGGAGATCACCGTCGCCAACGATGGCATCGTCAACCAGACCGCAGTGCACGCCTATGCCACTCACAGTTTCGCCACCATCGAGCAGCTCGACCGCTGGGGCGTGAAGTTCGAGAAGGACGAGACTGGCGACTATGCGGTGAAGAAGGTGCACCACATGGGCGCCTACGTGCTGCCGATGCCCGAGGGCCACGACATCAAGAAGGTGTTGTACCGCCAGCTCAAGCGTGCGCGGATCGAGATCAGCAATCGCATGGTCTGCACGCGGGTACTGCTCGATGGCCAGGGCGCCGCTGCCGGAGTCCTTGGATTCGACTGCCGTAGCGGTGAGTTCAAGGTCGTCCGCGCCAAGGCCGTCATTCTTGCCTGCGGCGCCGCCGGCCGCCTGGGCCTGCCTTCGTCGGGTTACTTGATGGGCACTTACGAGAACCCGACCAATGCCGGTGACGGCTACGCCATGGCCTATCACGCAGGAGCTGAACTGGCCAACCTTGAGTGCTTCCAGATCAACCCGCTGATCAAGGACTACAACGGCCCGGCCTGCGCCTACGTCACTGGCCCCTTGGGTGGCTACACCGCCAACAGCAAGGGCGAACGCTTCATCGAGTGCGACTACTGGAGCGGGCAGATGATGTGGGAGTTTCATCAGGAGCTGGAGGGCGGTAATGGCCCGGTGTTCCTCAAGCTCGATCACCTGGCCGAGGAAACCATCCAGAACATCGAAGAGATCCTGCACAGCAACGAGCGCCCCAGTCGCGGCCAGTTCCACGCCAATCGTGGTACCGACTACCGCCAGCACATGGTCGAGATGCACATTTCCGAGATCGGCTTCTGCTCCGGGCATTCGGCCTCGGGCGTGTGGGTCGACGAGAAGGCCCAGACCAGCGTCAAGGGCCTGTACGCGGCGGGCGACATGGCTGCGGTGCCGCACAACTATATGCTCGGCGCCTTCACCTATGGCTGGTTCGCCGGGGTCAATGCCGCGCAGTACGTGGCCGGGCGGGAATTTGCCGAGGTCGATGTCGAACAGGTCGAGCGCGAGCGGGCGCGGGTGTTCGCGCCGTTGCAGCGTGAGCACGGTCTGCCGCCAGCGCAGGTCGAGTACAAGCTGCGGCGCATGGTCAACGACTACCTGCAGCCGCCCAAAGTAACGAAAAAGATGGAGATCGGCCTGGCGCGCTTCGCCGAGATCGAACGCGACCTTGCGCAGATGAAGGCCAACAACCCCCATGAGCTGATGCGGGCGATGGAGGTCACGGTGATTCGCGACTGCGCCGAAATGGCCGCACGCGCCTCGCTGTTCCGCGAGGAAAGCCGCTGGGGGCTGTACCACCATCGGGTCGACTTCCCCGAGCGCAACGATGGCGAGTGGTTCTGCCATTGCCACCTGAAGAAGGGCGAGGACGGTGAGATGACCAGTTTCAAGAAAGCGGTCGAGCCGTACCTGATTGCCCTGGATGCCGACGAACAGACCGCGTACGACCGGCTGCGTGTAAAGGCCGATGCCGCCTGATCGCGGGGCAAGCCCGCTCCCACGCCTGGGATCTAGCGTGGGAGCGGGCTTGCCCCGCGATTGCGATGCGACTGACAGAACGAGGGCCAAAGGCCCCAAGGACCCCGTGAAATGGCCTATCAACCCCAGGAAATCTTCTTTCGCAGCAGCGCCCCGGTGACCATCGACGAAGACAAGTGCATCGCCGAAAAAGGCTGCACCGTCTGCGTCGAGGTGTGCCCCATGGACCTGCTGGCCATCAACCCGGCCACGCAGAAAGCCTACATGGCCTTCGACGAATGCTGGTACTGCATGCCCTGCGAAAAGGACTGCCCGACCGGCGCCGTGAAGGTCGATATCCCGTACCTGCTGCGCTGAAACACCTGCCATCCGGCGAACCACCGGACGCCCACCTGCTGTGCCCCTCGTTTCCCACCACCCAGTCAGGGCGGCGGAGACGACTCAAATACCTAAAACGATTCGAGGGGAAACACCCATGCGCCTTGTAGCAACCGTGGCCGGCCTCGCGCTGGCAATCGCTGGCCTGAATGCCCACGCCGAAACCATCCGCGTCGCCATCGGCACCCAGGACACCACCATCAACTGCGCCACCGGCGGCCTGCTGATCCGCGAGCTGGGCCTGTTGGACAAATACCTGCCACACGATGGCAAGTACAAGGACGCCCAGTACCAGATCGAGTGGAAGAACTTCACCAGCGGCGCGCCACTGACCAACGAGATGGTCGCCGGCAAACTGGACTTCGGCGCCATGGCCGACTTCCCCGGCTCGTTCAACGGCGTCGCCCACCTCGATGCTGGCAAGCGCAGCCTGTTTATCAGTGTGCTGTCCGGTAGCGTACACGGCAGTGGCAACGGCATCGTGGTGCCGGCAGCCTCAGGCGTGCAGTCGCTGGCTGAGCTCAAGGGCAAGACCATCTCGGTGCCATTCGCCTCGACCGCCCACGGCATGCTGTTGCGCGCCGTCGCCGCCCAAGGCTGGGACCCACAGAAAGATGTGCGGATCATCGCCCAGGCGCCAGAGATTGCCGGTTCGGCCTTGCGCAGCAACCGCATCGAAGCGCATGCCGACTTCGTGCCGTTCGCCGAGCTGTTCCCCAATCGCGGCTTCGCCCGCAAGATCTTCGATGGCTCGCAGGCCAATGCGCCGACCTTCCATGGCGCGCTGGTCGATGCCGACTACGCGAAGAAATACCCCGAGGTGGTCACCGCCTACCTGCGCGCCAGCCTTGAGGCCGATCGCCTGATCGCCGCCGAGCCAGAGAAGTACAGCGAGCTGATCGAGAAGGTCACCGGCATCGAAGCCGAGGTCAATTACCTGTTCCACGGCCCGCTCGGCTTGCAGACTCGCGACCTGACCTGGAAGCCTGAATACCGCCAGGCGGTGGCTACGTCGATCGACACCCTCAAGCTATTGAAGAAAACCGACCGTGGCCTGGACACCGCGCAGTTCATCGATGACCAGTACATTCGCGCCGCCTTCAAGCAGGCCGGGCTGGACTACGAGCAGGCGCTCAAGCACTACCAGCCACTGCCGCTCAAGGCCAATGACGCCCTGACCGGCAAGCCGATCACCGACTTCAGCCGCCTGGCGCAGATTTGGGTGCGCGGCGAAGACAAAGTGCGCCACTACGCCTCGCCTGAGGCAGCGCTCAGCGCCTTGGCGCAGCTGGAGCAGGAGGGCAAGGACATCCGCGCGATCTACGCCCAGGCCGCTGACAGCGGTATCAAGCTGTTGGCCAACCAGGCCTGGTTCGTGCGTAACGGCAAGGGCGAACTGGCAGCCTTCCTGCTCAAGGATCAGGCCGAGCAGTTCGCCAAGGCCCACGGTGGCGAGGCGCTGGACTTTGTCAGCGCCAACCAGAAGCTGGTCGCCCAGCGCTGATCGGCCGGCCCCGACCCGGCAGCGGGCGGGGCCAACCTGGGAGAATTTTCATGACAAGCACCTTCACGCGCTGGCCTGTGCGACTGGCCTCGCTGCTGGCCTGCCTGCTGTTCTGGCACCTGGCCGCGAGCAGCAAGCTAAACCTGGGCCTGTTCACCTTCACCTATGTGCCGACCCCCAAGGCGGTGCTCGATGCGGCCTGGCAACTACTGACCTCCAGTTCGTTGCTCGCGCACCTGACCAGCAGTCTGTCGCGGGTGTTTTCCGGCTACCTGGTCGCGGCTGTGCTGGGCGTGTCCCTGGGGCTGGTGATCGGCCGCTCGAAGTGGGCCGAAGACACCCTGCTGCCCCCCCTGGAGGTGCTGCGGCCGATCCCGGCGGTGGCGTGGATTCCACTGGCGATCCTGATGTTTCCATCGTCTGAGCTGTCGATGGTGTTCATCACCTTTACCGGCGCGCTGTTCCCGATCCTGCTCAACACCGTGCATGGCGTCGAGGCGGTCGACCCGCGGCTGGTCGCCTCGGCGCGCAGCCTGGGTGCCGGGCGCTACGCGATTCTGCGCGAGGTGATCTTGCCGGGTGCGCTGCCGAGTATCGTCACTGGCCTGGCCATCGGCATGGGCACCTCGTGGTTCTGCCTGGTCACTGCCGAGATGATCGCCGGGCAGTTTGGCATCGGCTACTACACCTGGGAGTCCTACACCTTGCAGAACTACCCGGACATCATCGTCGGCATGCTGTTGATCGGCGTGCTGGGCATGGGCAGCAGTGCCCTGGTCAAACGCCTCGGCGCGCTGGCCACGCCCTGGTATCGGCTGCGGAGGGGCGCATGATGAGCAGTTATCAACAGGCCCCCGAGCCTGGCCGTATCGAAGCGCGCGGCGTGTCGATACGTCTGGGGCAGGGCAGTCAAGCGTTCGAGGCGGTACAGGCGCTGGACTTCACCATCGCGCCGGGCGAGTTCGTCTGCATCCTGGGGCCATCGGGTTGTGGCAAGTCCACCCTGTTGGGGGCTTTGGCCGGTCATCTGTTGCCCAGCTCGGGCGTGCTCGAGGTCGATGGTGCGCCAGTCGCGGGGCCATCGCCGGAGCGCGGCATGGTCTTCCAGCATCACACCCTGCTGCCGTGGCGCAGCGTGCTCGACAATGTGGCCTTCGGCCTCAAGATGCAGGGCCAGGGCAAGCCTGAGCGGCATCGACGCGCCAGCGAAATGCTCCAGCTGGTGGGCCTGGCCGACTTCGCTGAACGCTGGCCAAGCCAGCTCTCTGGCGGTATGCAGCAGCGCGCCGAAATTGCCCGGGTGCTGATCAATCGCCCGCGCCTGCTGCTGATGGACGAACCCTTCGGCGCCCTCGACGCGCAAACCCGCTCACGCATGCAAGAGTTGCTGCTGGATATCTGGACGCGCATCCGCACCACCGTGGTGTTCGTCACCCATGACATCGACGAGGCGCTGTTCCTGGCTGACCGGGTGTTGGTGATGAGCCCACGCCCAGGTCGTTTCATCGAAGACCTGCGCCTGAGTTTTCCTCGCCCACGCCGCGCCAGCTTGCTGACCAGCGCGCAGTTCACCCATCTCAAGCGTCACTGCCTGGCCTTGCTGCGCCACGAGGAAGGCCGCGAACTGCCGCGCCTGACGCCACTTGGCCTACCCGACACTGACCCTCCACCGCTACGGATCGCGCTATGACTGAACGAACTACAGACCACCCCGATATTGCCGAATTGCTCCCGCGTTTGAACGCCGACGACGCGGCCGTGCGGCGCATCGCCCTGATCGACTTGGCCGATCTGGAAGAGTCCGAGGGCTTGCCGTGGCTGACTGATGCGCTGCTGGTCGACTCCTCGACCGAGGTACGCACCGAGGCGGCGCGTTTGCTCGAAGCCTGGGAACAGCCAGATGTGGTGCAAGCACTGTGTGCTGCGCTGGCCGACAGCGCCGAGCCGGTGCGCCTGGCCGCCGCGCAAAGCCTCAGTGAGTTGAAGAGCCTGGAAGCGGGCTTGCTGATCTTGCCTTGGGTGAACCATGCCGATGCCTTTGTGCGCGCCAGTGCGTTGCGTGCCCTGCGCGAACTGCGCCTGGAAGACGCCGCAGGCCCGGCGCTGCTGGCGCTGCAAGATGCGGACGCCGCGGTGCGTCGCGAGGCCGTGGGAATTCTTGGCTGGCTCAAGCATGAGCCGGCCTTGCCAGCGTTGGCCGGGCTCGCCGCGCAGGAGCCGGACACCGAGGTGCGCCGCGCAGCCATTGGGGCGTTGGGCCTGGCCCGGGATAGCAGCGTGTTGCCCGCGCTGACTGCGGCATTGCGCGACGAGGCCTGGCAGGTGCGTGAAGAAGCCGCCACCACCTTGGGCAAGGTCGGCCATGCCCAGGCCGGCCCGGCATTGGTCGAGGCCTTGGCCGATGATTATTGGCAGGTACGCCTGCGCGCGGCACGCTCGCTGGGGCGCCTGCGTTTCCGCCAGGCCCTGCAAGGGCTGGCCGAGCTGCTCGGCCACGGCATCGCCAACTTGCGCAAGGAGGCCGCATTGGCCTTGGGTGAATTGGGCGATAGCGCCGCGCTGCCGGCGTTGCGCAATGCCGAGGCTGACAGTGATCCGGAAGTGCGCAAAGCGGTGCGCATTGCCCTGGCGCAATTGCAGGGGGCGGCGTGATGAACGCGCCGAGCGGGTTACGTAATGTGCGCGGGCAGGGCGAGTTGGCGGTGCAATGGGCAGATGCGCTGCAGGTGATCAGCCATGTGCGGCTCAGGGGAGCGTGCCCCTGCTCGCAATGCCGGGCAAGCAAACTGCGCGGGGGCATTTCGGCGGTGCGCGATGATGTTCGGGTTGAGCGGATCGAGGTGCAGGGGTATGGCGTGCAGTTGGTGTTCAGCGATGGCCATGAGCGCGGGATCTACCCCTGGCAGTATCTTCGGGAGCTGGGTTGAAGCCGCTGGCCTCATCGCGGGGCAAGCCCGCTCCCACGCAGTACGGCCATGCGTGGGAGCGGGCTTGCCCCGCGATAAGGCCAGTGAACTCAAAGTGCGATCAGTTCTGGGCGTAGACCTTCCACCCGCTGCGCTGGCGGCTTCAGATAGCCGCCATCTCCGGTAATCTGGTGCAGGACCTTCTCGCGTAACCCATGCAACGCGACTCCGGTGCGCTGGCGCGGGTGGGCGATGTCGACTTCCACTACCGCATTGATCCGCCCAGGTCGTGGCTCTAGCACCACCACCCGATCCGCCAGATAAGTCGCCTCTTCGGCATCGTGCGTCACCAGCAGGGTGGTAATCCCTGAGCGCTCGCGGATCGCCAGCAGCTCATCCTGCAACTGCTGGCGGGTCAATGCATCCAGCGCGCCGAACGGTTCGTCCAGCAGCAGGATGCGTGGGCTGGCGACCAAGCCGCGGGCGATCGCCACCCGCTGCGCCATGCCACCCGACAACTGATGCGGATAGGCCGATTCAAACCCGACCAAACCCACCAACTGTACGTATTCATGCACGCGCCGCGCGCGCTCGCCCTGGGTGAGCTTCTCGTTGACCAAACCCAGGCCAATGTTCTGCTCGACATTCAACCAAGGGAATAGCCGATGCTCTTGGAACACGATACCGCGTTCGCCACCAATGCCGTGTACCGGCTGGCCATCGACGCGGATGCTGCCGCTGTAGTCGGTATCCAGCCCCACCAGCAAGCGCAGCAGGGTCGACTTGCCGCACCCCGAGGCGCCGACGATGGCGATGAACTCGCCTTGGTTGATCGATAGGTCGAAATTACGGATGGCCTCCAATGCCTGGCCGTCGACGGTGAAGGTCTTGCTGACCTGATCGAAGCTCACCAGCGGGGGCGTGGCGTCAGCCTGGTTGGCGGCGTGCAAAGCGGCATTGATAAAGGCGTTCATGCGGTTCTCCAGCGCGTGGCGCGCGATTCGAGGCGTTGTCCAAGGTTGCCCAGCAGGGCGCCGACCAGGCCGATCAGGACCATCGCGGCCATCACCTGGTCCATGCGGAAAAGCTGTTGCGCGCCGAGCATCAGGCTAGCGATGCCGCCGTCCGAGGGCATGAAGTATTCCGCACCAATGGTGCCCAGCCAGGCATAGATCAGCGACAGGCGCAGGCCGGCGAAAATCGCTGGGGCGGCGCCGGGCAGGACCAGCAAGCGCAGGCGGTGCGGCAGGTCCAGGCGCAGCGCGCGGGCGGCTTCGCCCAGCTGCGGCGACAGGCTGGCGATGCCACGTTGGGTGGCGATGAACAGCGGGAAGAATGCCGCCAGGCCGACGAACACCAACTTGGCCCCTTCGCCCAGGCCAAACCAGGCGGTCAGCAGCGGCACCCAGGCAAAGATCGCCACTTGGCGCAGCGCCGAAAGGCTCGGCCCGAGTAGACGTTCGGACCTGTTCGACAGCCCCAGCAGCACCCCCAGCAAAAAGCCTGCGCCGCCGCCAATCAGCAGGCCGGCCAGGGTGCGTTGCAGGCTCAGGCGCAGGGCTTCAAGCAGCGAGCCGTCTGCCACGCCAGCTTTCAGACTGTGCAGCACGCCTAGGGGCGAGGTGAGGATGTTGTCGTCGACCCAGCCGAAGCTGCTGCTCGCCTGCCACAGTGCCAGTAGCGCCAACGGGAGCAGCAAGCCTTGCCAGGCTCGCGGCACGATGCTGCGGCGTTGCTCGCCGGTGGCCGGTTGCGGCCAGTACAGCAGGCGTCGCTCAAGGCTGCTGAAGCCGCGATCCATGCACGCCCCGACCAGACCGATCAACAGGATGCAGAGCAATACCAGATCGAGCATGAACAGCTGTCGGCCCCAGACCATCAGGTAGCCGATGCCCTCGCTTGAGGCCAATAGCTCGACCGCCAGCAGTGAGGTCCAGCCCGTCGCCAGGGCCAGGCGCACGCCCGCCAGGAACGAGGGCAGGGCGGCTGGCAGCAGCAGACGCCGGAACACCAGGTGACGCGGCAGACGCAGGGTTGCGGCCGCTTCGCGTAGTTTCGGTTGGGCGTCGCGCACGCCGACCAGGGTATGCAGGGTGACTGGCACCACGATGGCCTTGATCAGCACCACCAGCTTGAGCAGCTCGCCGATGCCGAAAAACAGCATGAACAACGGAATCCAGGCCAGCGTGGGGATCTGCGCCAACGCCACGAATGTTGGCAGCACCAGCGTTTGCGCTCGTCGCGAGGCGCCCAGCCAGGTGCCCAGCAACAGCCCGCCGGTAATCCCCGCGAGCAGCCCCCAGGCCAGGCGTTGCACACTTATCCACAGGTGGCTCCAAAGCTCACCGGTACCGAAGTCCAGTGCGCTCTGCCAGACCAGCGTCGGCGCCGGCAGAATCTGTTCGCTCATCCAGTGCAAGTGGCTGGCGCTCACCCACAATGCGGCCAGCGCCAAAGGCAGCAGCCAGGGTAGTAGGCGCTCGGCGCCAATTCGCCATCTCGGCAGGGCCGGCAAGGCAGGCCCCGAGGTCAGCAGTTCGCTCATCGGGCATCTCTCGAAGCGTTGTTAGGTTATTCATTTATGGAATAAAAAATCTCCATTAATGTGCTTCAAGAGATAAGAGCATGCGTTTCATGCATGGGGAAGCCTATCGACGTTGCGTTTTCCTCATATTTTCCATGCGTTTCACGCAAGCCGGGCTGCGGCCCGCGCAATGCCTGATTTATATCTTTCAGTTACTAAAAAATGAAGATTTGATCTTTGTTGGTGCTAAGCAGACCCGCCTAGCTTCTGGCCAAAGCGCCGGCCCTCGCCGGTGGCAGCCTGCCAAGGAGCCTTGCCATGAAAATCCCATTGCGTCACTTGCTCAGTCGTTTCGCCCCCACCCTGCTGGCTGGCGTGCTCAGCGCCTATGCGCTGAACGCGCAGGCCGCCGAGGTCGACACCATCCGCATTGCCGTGCCCGACTTGAGCGCTGGCAGCAGGCCCAGCGCGGGCGGGGTGGTGGACGTGCTGCGCAGCCAGCAACTGCTGGAGAAAGAGTTTGCCAAGGACGGCATCCAGATCGATTGGCGCTTCTTCAAGGGCGCAGGCCCGGTGATCAACGAAGCCCTGGCCAACGGCCAGGCGGACTTCGCCTACCTGGGTGATCTGGCGGCCATCATCGGCAAGGCCAATGGCCTGGATACCCGCGTGCTGTCGGCCGGGGTGCGCGGGGTGAAAAGCTATCTGGGCGTGGTGCCAGGCTCCGGGATCAAGACCCTGCAAGACCTCAAGGGCAAGCGGGTGGCGGTATTTCGCGGCACGGCCAACCAACTGTCATTTGCCAGTGCCTTGGCCAGTCAAGGCCTGTCGGAGCGCGATCTGAAGGTCATCAACCTGGACTTCAATGCCGCCAATGCCGCCATTGCAGCCAAGCAGATCGACGCTACTTGGGGGCTGTCCAACCTGCTCTCGCTGCGCGATCGCGGCTTGGTCGAACTGCCGGTCAACTCGCGCGACCTCAAGGGCGCTGGCAGCACCCAGGCGGTGCTGCTTGGCACGGGCGAATTCATTCGCCAGCACCCTGAGCTGACCGCCCGCCTGGTCAAGGCGCAGCAGCAGGCCACTGAGTGGCTGCGCGATGAGAACAACCGCCAGGCCTACGTCGATCTGGTGGCCAGCACCGCCAACTATCCCAAGGTGATCCTCGAAGGCGACCTGGCCCAGGAAAACCTCGCGCACTACTTCGATCCGCGGCTGGACGCCGAATTCGTCGGCTTGCTGCAACAGGGCGTCGACCTGGCAGCCAAGGAACGCCTGATCCGTCGCAGCTTCCAGGTTTCTGATTGGATCGAGCCGCGTTTCCTCGATGCCGCGCTGCAAGCACAACAGGCCACCCAGGCCGCTCGCTGATAACCGCAAAGCCCCATCATTTGACCGTGAGGACCACCGCAATGAGCAATGCCGCACTGGCCACCGCGCCGCACACCGTTGAGCTCGACATCCAGCCGATTGCCGGCCGCATCGGCGCCGAGATACGCGGGGTCAAGCTTGCCGCCGACCTCGATGCAGCGACCGTCGAGGCCATTCAGGCCGCACTGGTCGAGCACAAGGTGATCTTCTTCCGTGAGCAGACCCATCTGGATGACCAGAGCCAGGAAGGCTTCGCCAAGCTGCTCGGCGAGCCGGTCGCCCATCCCACGGTGCCCGTGGTCGATGGCACCAGTTACTTGTTGCAGCTCGATGGTGCCGAAGGGCAGCGGGCCAACTCCTGGCACACCGATGTGACCTTTGTCGATGCCTACCCCAAGGCCTCGATCCTGCGCAGCGTGGTGGCGCCGACCTCAGGCGGCGATACGGTTTGGGCCAACACGGCAGCGGCATATCGCGAGTTGCCGGAGGCGCTGCGCGAGCTGGCGGACAAATTGTGGGCGGTGCACAGCAACGAGTATGACTACGCCAGCCTCAAGCCCGACGTTGATCCCGCCAAGCTTGAGCGTTATCGCAAGGTGTTCACCTCGACCGTCTACGAGACCGAGCATCCGGTGGTGCGGGTGCACCCGATCAGTGGCGAGCGGGCGTTGCAGCTGGGGCATTTCGTCAAGCGTATCAAGGGCTATTCGCTGGCTGATTCGCAGCATTTGTTTGCCGTGTTGCAGGGCCATGTGACGCGCCTGGAGAACACCGTGCGCTGGCGCTGGCAGGCGGGCGATGTGGCGATCTGGGATAACCGCGCCACCCAGCATTATGCGGTGGATGACTATGGGACCCAGCCGCGGATCGTGCGCCGGGTGACCTTGGCAGGGGAGGTGCCGGTGGGGGTTGATGGGCAGTTGAGCCGGACTACGCGCAAGGGCTGATGCAACGCGGGAGAGGGATTACCCCGCGATAGCGATGGTGAATTCACCACTGCTATCGCGGGGCAAGCCCGCTCCTACGAAGCTTAGGCAGCACGAACCCTAAGCAGCTTCAGGCTTGCGCATCACAGGCAATCAACTGCCTGACCAACCCCTGCGCCAACGGCGACAAGCCATACCCGACCCGGCTTACCACCCCGTAGCGGGTGTAGCACTCTTGCTCCTGCTCCGCCGTCAGGTCCACCAACTGCAGTGCCAGCAACCCTCGCTCACCCTGATACGGCCGCAAGTTGGCACTACAGGCGATGCCGATGGTGTCCGAGTGCAGCACCACATTGAGCAGCGCATAGCCATGCTCGCATTCCACGCTAGGCAGAAAATCCTGGCGACCGCTGAGGTCGCTGAGGATCTTGCGGATATTCGGCGGGCGGAAGGTGGTCGCCAGGGGGTAATCGAACAGATCTCGCGCACGTACCTCGGCTTGCTCGGTCAACGGATGTCCGGCGCGGCAGCAGAAGTGCCAGCGCTGCGGCGTCAGCTTGTGCACGCGGTAATCCGGATCAGCCTCGAACTGGCGGGTGTCGGCCACGAAGAACTCGATCTCCTCGGCAATCAACTTGCGGTTCAACGCCTGCCAGTTATCCACCTGGAAACAGGTGCGCGCCGCCGGAAATTCACTGACGAAACGCGCCACCGCGCGCGGCACCAAGCCGCCCGCCGGCGCAGGCCCTGAGCCGAAGCGCACCACCCCAGTGGTCGCGCCGTTGAACTGGTTGATCTCGTTGACCAGGTTGTGTGCGCCATGCACCAACCGCCGTGAGTGCTCCAGCACCAGCAAGCCTTGCCGAGTCGGCGCCAGCTCCTTGCTGGCGCGGTCGACCAGGCGGCAGCCAACGTTGTGCTCCAGGGTCTGAATGCTGCGGCTGAAGGCCGATTGCGACAGGTTCACCGCCGCCGCCGCGCCGACAAAGCTGCGGTGTTCGACAAGGGCGATGTAGTGGCGCAGCTGACGAAGATCTATATGCATTTTCTACATGAAAACTTTCGGTGAAATGCAATTGATGGGAAGGGTTGTGACCCTTATAAAGGGTGTTACTTATTCCACAAAATATGAATTACACATATTTATAGATCTTAAAAGAATATAAGTCTGCCTGACCGCGATTCGGTTCCGACAACGGAAATGCTCGCCACGGCCCATGCCTCAAGGAGCATTGCATGTCCCGAATCTATCGTTGGCCCGCGAGCGCATCACTCTTCGCCCTGCAGCCCCTGGCCGCTGGCGTGCTGCTGGCCGCCGCTGGCAACAGCTTTGCTGACGAGCCGGTCAGCGCCACCCCGGCGGTGGAGCAAGCCGCCAAGCTCGGCACCGTTACCGTCAACGCGCGTCGCCGCGAGGAAACCGCGCAGAGCGTGCCCACGCCGATTAGCGTGCTGGGCAGCGAAACCCTGGAAACCCAGCGCATCTACCGGGTTCAGGACCTTCAGCAGTTAGTACCGAGCACCAACGTGGCCTACGTTCACGCCCGCCAGTCGAGCATCTCGATCCGTGGCCTGGGCAACAACCCGGCCAGCGACGGTCTGGAAGGCAGCGTCGGCATTTATCTGGACAACGTCTATCTTGGTCGCCCGGGCATGGCCGTGTTCGACCTGCTCGACGTCGAGCAGCTGGAAGTGCTGCGCGGCCCGCAGGGCACGCTGTTCGGTAAGAACACCACCGCCGGGGTGCTCAACATCACCACCCGCAAACCGACCTTCCATCGCGAAGGCAGCGTGCAGTCGTCGCTGGGCGAGGATGGCTACTGGCAGACCCAGGGCAGTTTCTCCGGGCCGATCAGCGACACCTTGGCCGGGCGCATCAGCGCCTACCACACTGAAGACGACGGCTATGTGAAGAACGTCCACGACGGCCACGACCTCAACGGCGGCAAGCGCCAAGGCTTTCGAACCCAGCTGCTGTTTCAGCCCAATGAAACCTTCAACCTGCGCTGGATCGGCGAGTACAACGAGGAGAATTCCGACAACGGCATTCTCAGCCTGTACAGCACCGGCCCGACCATCAATGGCGTCAACCGCTACGAGAGCCTGGCCGCCCAGGCCGGCGCCACACTGGTGTCGGGCAAGGACCGCAAGGTCAACTTCGATGCCGAGCAGCAGGTCACGGTGTTCCAGGGGGGAACGTCGGTAGAGGCCAATTGGACCCTACCCAACGATTTCACCCTGACTTCGATCAGCGCCTACCGCTGGTGGGACTTCACCCCGCGCAACGACGATGGCCTGGATGTGCCGGTGTTCTACAGCGCTGGGGTCTCGGTGCGCGACAAGCAGTATTCGCAGGAGATTCGCCTGGCCTCGCCCACCGGCGGCTTCTTCGACTATGTCCTGGGTGCCTACTATTTCAAGCAGGACCTGGATAACAAGTCGTTCACCTATTACGGCCCGCAGGCCGATATCTGGAACCAGACGCCCGCTGGCGCACTGGCCAACGTCAACACCATCGGCAATGGCCACATCGATACCGACAGCTACGCGCTGTTCGCCCAAGGCACCTGGCACCTCACCGAGCGCCTGGACTTCACTGCCGGAGTACGCGGTACGTATGAAGAGAAGAGCGCCTGGGTCACCCGCGATGCCCCGTCTGGCGGCACGGCGGTATCTGGAGCGGCGGCGGCGGCGCGCAATGGTCGCGTCGGCGCCTACGACTCGGGTGACCTCAACCAGTACAGCTTCAGCCCCTCGGGCCTGCTTAGCCTGAGCTACCGCTTTACCGACGACCTGCTGGGCTACGCCAGCCTCACCCACGGCGAGAAGTCGGGCGGGGTCAACCTGACTGTCGGTGCCGCGCCACGGCTTGGGACCGATTCGTTGCTGGTCGGCACCGAGCGGGTCAACAACGCTGAGCTGGGCCTCAAGAGCACGTTGCTCGACAACCGCCTGCAGCTCAACGCCAACCTGTTCTGGGCCGAGGTGCATGGCTACCAGGCCAACGTCTACGACCAGGTCAACCGCGTGCAGTACCTAGCCAACGCCGGCAGCGTGCGCTCGCGCGGCCTTGAGTTCGAGGCCACTGCGCTGCCGATCAGCGGCCTGACGGTGAACTTCAACGGCTCGTGGAACGATGTGCGTTACACCGACTACAAAGACGCCCCATGCCCACCTGAAGTGAGCCTGGCCAGCGCCACCGCCACCTGCGACCTGTCCGGGCACCAGGTGGTCGGCGCCTCCAAGTACATCGCCAACCTCAACGGCCAGTACAAGTGGCAATTGACCGAGCGCATCGAACCCTACGTTACCGCCAGCTACGCCTTCCGCTCCAAGGCGGTGGGCACCATCGACGACTCCGACTACGGCCAGATCCCCAGCTACGCGATCGTCAACCTCTCCACCGGCGTGCGCCTGGACCAGGGTGATGGCGTGCTCGACCTGTCGCTGTGGGTCAAGAACGCCGGCGACAAGACCTACTTCACCAGCCTGTGGAACTCCGCCAACGGCGGCTATGCCGGCGTGCTTGGCACCCCGCGCACCGTGGGCGCCACCGCCCGTTACGACTTCTGAGCACAAGGAGCTTTGCCATGAATGCCAAGACCGACACCCCCGCCTTGCCCGAAGGCGCTTGCCTCACCGCCAAGGTGCCCGACCATGACGAGGCGCTGCTCGGCGATGTAGTGGTCAACCCCTATCGCCTGGCGCCACTGACCGCGATCATCCGCGATGGTGGTCGGGCCATCAGCGCTGCCCATGTACGCGTGCGCGGGCGGGGCGAGCGCGGGGTGGATATCGTCTACGACGTATCCGACCGCTCGCTGTGGACCTATGGCGGCATCCCGGTGTTTGGCTTGTACCCGGATCACGTCAACCAGGTCGAAGTCAGCTACAAGCTCGATGGCGAGCGAGTTCGAGAACAGTACGAAATCTATGCCCCGGCCGTGCGCTTGCCAGTGGTGGCAAAACAGACAGCGGCGCTGCCGCAGGTGGTGCCGGTCAAGGTCGCGCCGGGCTTCGAGAAACGCCTGTACCTGTTCAACCACCTGCTCGGCGATATTCCGGGTGGCCGCGCACTGAAGTGGAACGCCCTGGGCGGCGCTGCCGAATGGGACCAGGTCGGCAACAACTGGATCGCCGACAGCAATGGCGATGTGCGCTGGTACCTGGACATCGAGCAGATCCACGACTCCAACCGCCGCGACGGCCTGGGCGGGACCATGGGCTTCCAGCAGACCCGCGACGGCAAGCTGATCTGGGGCCAAGGCCAGACCTATTCCAAGTACGACCTGCTCGGCCGCCAGGTGTGGCAGCGCACCCTGCCAGACAAATTCGCCGACTTCTCCCACGAGATCCGCGAAACGGTCAACGGCACCTACCTGCTGCGCGTCGGCACCAGCGACTACCGCCGCCCGGATGGCAAGCGGGTGCGTTCGATCCGCGACCACATCATTGAGGTCAACGAAGCGGGTGACGTGCTGGACTTCTGGGACCTCAACCAGATCCTCGATCCGTACCGTGGCGAGTTGCTGGAAACGCTCGGCAAAGCGGCGATCCAGTTGCCGGACGGCGTGGCCAAGCAGGACAGCACCCTGGCCAACGAACTGGCCGAAGGTGACTTGCCGTTCGGCGATACCCCTGGCGTGGGCACCGGGCGCAACTGGGCGCACGTCAATGCCATCGATTACGACGCAGAAGACGACAGCATCATCGTTTCAGCCCGTCATCAGGGCGTGGTGAAAATTGGCCGAGACAAACAGGTGAAGTGGATCCTCGCCTCGCCCCAGGGTTGGCCACAGCGGCTCAAGGACAAGGTACTGACGCCTGTGGCCAGCGAAGGCTTCGACTGGTCGTGGACCCAGCACACCGCCTGGCTTACCGGCAAAGGCACGCTGACCGTGTTCGACAACGGCTGGGGGCGCAACTTCGAGCCGACCAAGCTCAGCGGCAATTACAGCCGCGCCGTTGAGTACCGCATCGATGAGGCCAAGGGCACGGTCGAGCAGGTCTGGGAGTATGGCAAGGAGCGTGGCGATGAGTGGTATAGCCCGGTGACCTCGGTGGTGGCTTATCGGCCGGAGACCGATACCCAGTTCATCTATTCCGCTTCGGTGGGCTTCCTGACCAAGGAGAAGCTGACCAGCACTACCCTCAATGAAGTGCGCCGGGGCAGCCAGGAAGTGTTGGTGGAGCTCAAGGTGCTCAGCCGGCAGCCGGGCAGTGTCGGTTATCGCGCCCTGGTGATCGATCTGGATAAAGCCTTCTGATGCCTGCCGGGAGGGCCGTCCGGTCCTCCCAACCTCTGCCTCTGTTCTGTGTTCTATCCTGTTCCTGCCCCATCGCGGGGCAAGCCCGCTCCCACGCCGTGGCGCGATTGGATTTTGCAGCCCAGCTAACCTGTGGAATTCAGACGAGGTGTTCAACCACTCGTTCTTTTTTTCGAACAGCCTATTGTCCAAGACCCAACAGACCCTTAGGATTCGTTTGAGATTTCAAACGCTCGACGCCCGCAGGTTGAACACTTGGCTCAACCCGGTGCCTGAATTCCTGACGGCAGCTCCCTTGATGGGGGCGCTTATTCAACAATCAATAATTCGCCCCGTGCGCGCACGGTGCTCAAGGGAAGCCGACATGCAGCTCAAAGACGCTCAGTTGTTCCGCCAGCAAGCCTTCATCAACGGTGAATGGCTGGATGCGGACAACGGCCAGACCATCAAGGTGACCAACCCGGCCACCGGTGAAGTCATCGGCACCGTGCCGAAGATGGGCGCCGCCGAAACTCGCCGCGCCATCGAAGCCGCCGACAAGGCCCTGCCGGCCTGGCGTGCACTGACTGCCAAGGAGCGTTCGAACAAGCTGCGTCGCTGGTTCGAGCTGATGATCGAGAACCAGGATGACCTGGCTCGCCTGATGACCACCGAGCAAGGCAAGCCTCTGGCCGAAGCCAAGGGCGAAATCGCCTATGCCGCATCGTTCATCGAGTGGTTCGCCGAAGAAGCCAAGCGCGTCTACGGCGACACCATCCCAGGCCACCAGCCCGACAAGCGCCTGATCGTCATCAAGCAGCCAATCGGTGTTACCGCCGCGATCACCCCGTGGAACTTCCCGGCCGCGATGATCACCCGTAAAGCCGGCCCGGCACTGGCCGCTGGCTGCACCATGGTGCTCAAGCCTGCGTCGCAAACCCCGTACTCCGCTCTGGCCCTGGTCGAGCTGGCTACCCGCGCCGGCATCCCGGCTGGCGTGCTCAGCGTCGTCACCGGCAGCGCGGGTGAAGTCGGCGGCGAGCTGACCGGCAACTCCCTGGTACGCAAGCTGTCCTTCACCGGCTCGACCGAAATCGGTCGCCAGCTGATGGAAGAATGCGCCAAGGACATCAAGAAGGTTTCCCTGGAGCTGGGTGGCAACGCCCCGTTCATCGTGTTCGACGACGCCGATCTGGACAAGGCGGTCGAAGGCGCGATCATCTCCAAGTACCGCAACAACGGCCAGACCTGCGTCTGCGCCAACCGTATCTACGTGCAGGACGGCGTCTACGACGCGTTCGCCGAGAAGCTCAAGGCTGCTGTTGGCAAGCTGAAGATCGGTAACGGCCTGGAAGATGGCACCACCACCGGCCCGCTGATCGACGGCAAAGCCGTTGCCAAGGTTCAGGAACACATCGAAGACGCCGTCTCCAAAGGCGCCAAGGTGCTGTCCGGTGGCAAGCTGATCGAAGGCAACTTCTTCGAGCCGACCATTCTGGTCGACGTTCCGAAGAGCGCCGCAGTCGCCAAAGAAGAGACCTTCGGCCCGCTGGCGCCGCTGTTCCGCTTCAAGGACGAGGCTGAAGTCATCGCCATGTCCAACGACACCGAGTTCGGCCTGGCCTCGTACTTCTATGCCCGCGACATGAGCCGTGTGTTCCGTGTTGCCGAAGCGCTGGAATACGGCATGGTCGGTATCAACACCGGTCTGATTTCCAACGAAGTTGCGCCATTCGGTGGCATCAAGGCCTCGGGCCTGGGCCGCGAAGGTTCCAAGTACGGTATCGAGGACTACCTCGAGATCAAGTACCTGTGCATCAGCGTCTGAGAAACTGATTAAGTAGCAAGGTTTTTACCTCTGCCAGCGGGGCGCGAGAGCGACGTCTCGCTGGTCTTTTTTACATCGCAGTACCTGGTGGCCCGGGCGTTCACGCCAGTCGATCAACGAATACTGATCGTGCACAGACCCAGCCACCCCCGAATAAAAGCGCCGTCAGAGTCGGCGCGAATGAGGGCATTATGAGCAAGACCAACGAATCCTTGATGCAACGCCGTGTCGCCGCCGTCCCACGTGGCGTTGGCCAGATTCACCCGATCTTCGTCGATACCGCGAAGAATGCGACGGTGATCGACGTTGAAGGCCGCGAACTGATCGACTTCGCTGGCGGCATCGCCGTACTCAACACCGGCCACCTGCACCCGAAAGTGGTTGCAGCGGTGCAAGAGCAGCTGACCAAAGTCAGCCACACTTGCTTCCAGGTTCTGGCGTACGAGCCCTATGTTGAGCTGTGCGAGAAGATCAACAAGCTGGTCCCAGGCGACTTCGACAAGAAGACCCTGCTGGTTACCACCGGCTCCGAAGCTGTGGAAAACGCCGTCAAGATCGCCCGTGCCGCTACCGGCCGCGCTGGCGTGATCGCCTTCACCGGCGGTTACCACGGCCGTACCATGATGACCCTGGGTCTGACCGGTAAAGTCGTTCCTTACTCGGCTGGCATGGGCCTGATGCCAGGCGGCATCTTCCGCGCGCTGTTCCCGAACGAGCTGCACGGCGTAAGCATCGACGACTCGATCGCTTCGATCGAGCGCATCTTCAAGAACGACGCTGAGCCACGCGACATCGCCGCGATCATCATCGAGCCAGTTCAGGGCGAAGGTGGTTTCATTCCGGTGACCAAGCCGTTCATGCAGCGCCTGCGCGCCCTGTGCGACCAGCACGGCATCCTGCTGATCGCCGACGAAGTACAGACCGGCGCTGGCCGTACTGGCACCTTCTTCGCCATGGAGCAGATGGGCGTCGCGCCTGACCTGACCACCTTCGCCAAATCCATCGCTGGTGGCTTCCCGCTGGCCGGTGTATGCGGCAAGGCCGAGTACATGGACGCCATCGCGCCAGGCGGCCTGGGCGGCACCTACGCCGGTTCGCCGATCGCTTGCGCCGCGGCCCTGGCCGTGATCGAAGTGTTCGAAGAAGAGAAACTGCTCGATCGCAGCAAGGCTGTTGGCGAGCGTCTGGTCGCTGGCCTCAAGCAAATCCAGGCCAAGCACCCAATCATCGGTGACGTTCGCGCCCTGGGCTCGATGATCGCTGTTGAAGTGTTCGAGGGCAAAGACTCGCACGCGCCGAACGCCGCTGCCGTCAACCAAGTGGTTGCCAAGGCACGTGACAAGGGTCTGATCCTGCTGTCCTGCGGCACCTACGGCAACGTCCTGCGCATCCTGGTGCCGCTGACTGCCGAAGACGCGCTGCTGGACAAAGGCCTGGCGATCATCGAAGAGTGCTTCGCTGAGCTGGCGTGAAATCTGTGACACGCGTCAGAAAAAAACCCGCCTAGGCGGGTTTTTTTTATGCCTATTGTCTGCCTGGAGCGCTATGGTTAGCCGATGGACTTGCCTTGGAAGCTGCAACGGATTGCGCGTCAGGATTACTCAGGAGTTGACCAATGAGCGCTGCAGACCCCACCCCGCCTTGCGTATTGATTGCCGAAGGCGATCCCTGGGTGCGCGATATGCTGCGCGAAACCCTGCTCAGCGTGCGCTGTGACGCCCGCCTACAGATCTGCGCCGACGGCTCACAAGCGCTCAGCGCACTGTCGAGCAAGCCTGACCTGATCATCGCCACGCGTGAACTCAGCGACTTCGATGGCTTGGACTTGTTACGCAAGGTGCGCGCCAAAGGCGACAACCCGGGGATGCCGTTCATACTCCTGAGCAATCGCAGCGACAGCGCCAGTGTGCGTGAAGCGTTGCCGTTTCAACCCACCGAGTACCTGAGCAAGCCGCTCAATCTGGACAAGCTGCGCAAACGCCTTGAAGTTCTGCTGATTGCCGGTGGTGAAGAGATCGCCTGCCCGGTGCCGCCCTTGCACCCCGGCGCCAAGCTGCCTGCGTTTCTTGAGGAACGTCGCGCTAACGCCGACGGCGGCCCGCTGCTGGCTGATGTCGAGGTCGCGATCAAACGCGCGCTCAACCCCCAGGGGCTCGACCTCAAGGTGCTGGAAGCAGAGGTGCGCAACGATCCACAGATCACCGGCGTGCTGATCGCCGCCGCCAACAGCGCCGCGATGCACCGCGAGGCGCCGGTGCAGACCCTGCTGCAGGCGCTGAACAAGCTGGGCAGCACGCAAAGCATGAACCTTATCCTCGGCCTGACCCTCAAGCGCAGTGCGCGGCTGAGTGATCCTTTGTTGGCCAAGCATGCGACGCATTACTGGAACCTGTCGCTGCACACCGCCGAGTACGGCCGCACCCTGGCGCGCCAGTTGGAAGTGGACGAAGCGCGCTGCTATTGCGCAGGGCTGCTGCATTGCCTGGGTGACCTTGCGGTGCTGCGCTGCCTGCAAGAATGGCGTTTGGCCGGGGGCGAGCTCGATGAAGATCAGGTGCAACTGGCCCTCAACGAGTTCGGTGCTCCCTTTGGCTCGGCACTGCGTACCCGCTGGCGTTTGCCGCTGACATTGCGCGAACTGATCGCTGCGGTGTATGCGTTGGGCGGCGGGGTGTATTCGCGCGAGATCCTGGCGATGAACCTCGCTGGGCAGCTGGCGCGGTTGCCGGCGGATCAGGGGCTGGAGAAGGTGGCCAGTAACAAGACTGCGCGGTTGTTGAGGCTGGGGCTGCCGGAGTTGAACCGGTTGCGTAAGGTTGACAACGTACCGGCGAAGCCGCAGGAAGCCAATGCTGCAGCAGTCGAACCGGCTCCAGAAGGGCGGGCTGCCCCTGAATCTGATCAGCTCTAGGGTGTTGCTGACCTCGCGCTGGACGGGAGCCCGATGGGGCCGCACAGCGGCCCCTTCAGACTCCCGCCAAGGCGTTGGCCCAGCCCTGACACTGAGAAGCTATGGCCGCCTCAGCCCCGCACGATCTGGTTCTTGCCCTGGCGCTTGGCCTGGTACATCGCCGCATCGGCCCTGGCGAACAAGGTATCGAGGGTCGCGTCTTCATCGGTCAGCCCGGTCAGCCCTTGGCTTACGGTGACGCCATAGGTTTGCTGCCCGTGGGTGAAACTCAACCGCTGAATCTCGCGCTGTAAACGCTCGGCAATCTGCTCGGCGACCTGCGCCGTGCAGCCCGGAAACACCGCGGCGAACTCCTCACCACCGATGCGGCCAAACTGATCACCACGACGTAACACCGCCTTGCCGCTGTCGGCAATGCGCTGCAGCACCTGGTCGCCTTCCTGGTGGCCGTAGCTGTCGTTGATCTGCTTGAAGTCGTCGATATCCAGCAGCAAGAAGGCCAGCGGCGAACCCTCTGCGCGGGCACTGTCGAACGCTTGCTGGGCGCACTCGAAGAAGTGCCGGCGGTTGCTGCTCTGGGTCAGCACATCGGTGGTCGCCAGGCGCTGCAATTCGCCTTCAAGGTGCTTCTTCTCGGTGATGTCTTCGGCAATGCCGACGATGATCACTCGATCGCCTTCCTGTTGTTGGTTGATGTAGCACTTGTCGCTGAGCCAGCGGGTTTCACCTGCGGCGTTGATGATGCGGTACTCGCGATCTTCCACCGAGCCCTTGGTGAGCACTTGGGCCAGGCTGCCTTCGGCGTATTCGAGATCGTCGGGGAAGATGCTGTCGCGCCACTCGTTGTAGTCAGCCAGCACCAGGCTCACGGGTCGGCCGAAGATGCGTTCGTAGGCCGGGCTGACATAGAGCACCTGGCGGGTTTCCCAATCGAATGCCCACAGTACGGCGTTGACGCTATCGAGCAGAGAGCTGAACAGTTGGTCGCGCTCGCTCAAGCGAGCGACTTCGCCTTGGGCATGAAACAGGGCAAGGAGGGTTTGGGCGGCTTCGGGTGGCGGGTTGCCGGGCAACGGTGGATTGATTTTATTGGCCATGAGCACGGAGCGATTCTCGGCTGAAAGCGTGCGGCCACGATCCGGCCCGCCACGCGGGCGATATGCCGAATTTGAGTAACTACGGGGGGTGAAGTTCCGGATGGCACGCCCCAGAGCGGGGCGTGCCGATCAACGGCGGTCAGGCGGTGGGGCGCAGCGAGTAGGTCTTGAGCTGGCTGGCGAAGTCACGCAGCGACTGGATACCGCTGGCTTCGGCCTCGTGTACCCAGTCTTTCATGGCAGCCAGCATGTCGTGGCCGTTGGCGCTGGTGCGGGCCCAGATCTGCTGCAAGGCCAGGCGCTTTTCGTAGATGGTCTTGAGTGCCTGGCTTTGGGCGAGGATCGACTCGATGCGCACGTGATGGCGATCTTGCAGCAGGCTGGTTTCACGCGACAGCAGGCGCTTGGCGCGGCGATAACGATGGCGCACCGAAGCGTCGACCTTGTTCAGCTCCTGCTTGACCAGCGGGCCAATCACCAACTTGCGGTACTGGGCCATGATCTGGAAGCGGTTGTTGAGGATCGCCATGGCGGTGTCCATGTCCAGGTTGGCTTTGCCTTCGACCCGGTGGGCAATGGGTGCCACGCGTTGCACATTGGCCAGGCGCAGCATGCTCAGCAAGCGGATCCAGGCCCAGCCCATGTCGAATTCCCAGCGCTTGACCGACAGCTTGGCCGAGTTGGGGTAAGTGTGATGGTTGTTATGCAGCTCTTCGCCGCCGATGATGATGCCCCACGGCACCAGGTTGGTGGCGGCGTCGCGGCATTCGAAGTTGCGATAGCCCACAGCATGGCCCAGGCCATTGACCACGCCTGCGGCCCAGAACGGAATCCACATCATCTGGATGGCCCAGATGGTGATGCCGATGGTGCCGAACAGCAGCAGGTCGATGACGGCCATCAGGGCGATGCCGCCCAGCTTGTAGCGGCTGTAGAGATTGCGCTCGATCCAGTCGTCGGGGCAGTTCTTGCCGTAGATGCGCAAGGTCTCAGGGTTGCGCGCTTCCTCGCGGTAAAGCTCGGCGCCCTTGCGCAGGACTGTGCCCAAGCCCTTGTAGACCGGGCTGTGCGGGTCGTCGGGGGTTTCGCACTTGGCGTGGTGCTTGCGGTGGATAGCCGTCCACTCGCGGGTGTTCTGCGCGGTGGTCAGCCACAGCCAGAAACGGAAGAAGTGCTTCAGCCCGGCATTGAGCTCCAGGGAGCGGTGCGCCGAATAGCGATGCAGGTAGATGGTGACGCTGACGATGGTCACGTGGGTCATCAGCAGGGTGACCGCGACCAGTTGCCAGGCCGACAAGTCGAGTAAACCGTAGTACCACATAGGTGTAGAAGCCCTCGGAAAAACGGGGGGAGTAGCGCTTGGCATTATCCCTTGGCAGGGAAATAAAACCATAGGCCTGTATTGATAGCGCTGCCCTTATCGCGGGGCAAGCCCACTCCTGTACGCGCCGTGCACCGCTGATAGAGCGGGTTCAAGCGCCCATCGTCTAGACCAATTTCTGATCCGGGAATGAGTCACGGCATGTTTCCGCCTTTATAATGCCCCATCGTTTTCTATGGGCTTACACACCCGACATGTCTGTTTCCGTTCGCGACGCCTTGCGTATGGCTGCGCTCTATGTGGTGTTCTCGATCCTCTGGCTGGTGCTGTCCGAGCAGCTTTTGCAGCGATTGACCGAAGATCCACTGGCGCTGAACCTGGGACGCTGCATCAACGTGCTGGTGTGGGTGCTGTTCAGTGCGTTCCTGATCTTCGTCTCGCGCGCCCGGCTGCTCAACTTCATTGGTATCGGTGCGCGCCTGCGCAGCGAGGACCGTGAGCGCCTGCGCATGGCGGCTGCGGTGTTCGACAGCACCCTGGAAGGGGTACTGGTGACTGATCGCAATGGCCTGATCGTGCACGTCAACCGGGCGTTCATGCGCATTACCGGTTATCAGCAGGACGAGGTCCTCGGCCAACGCCCAAGCAAGTTCAAGTCGGGCCGCCACGACGCGGCGTTCTACCAGCAGATCTACGCGACGCTGGCGGACAAGGGCGAATGGAGCGGCGAGATCTGGAACCGGCGCAAGAGTGGTGAGATCTACCCGCAGTGGCAAACCATCTGCGCCATTCGCGACGACAGCGGCGAGCTGACCCACTACGTCGCCGTATTCAGCGACATCAGTGCGATCAAGCACTCCGAGCAGGAACTGGCCTATCTGGCGCACCATGACCCGCTGACCGGCCTGCCCAACCGCCTGCTGTTCAACGACCGCGCCGAGCAGGCGCTGGCCGCCGCTCAAGCGCACAAGCGCGGGTGTGGCCTGTTGTTGCTCGACCTCGACCACTTCCAGAGCATCAACGACGGCCTTGGTCACACCGTTGGCGACCAGCTGCTCAAGCTTGTGGGCGAGCGTTTGCGTGAAGTGCTAGGCCAAGGCGTAACCCTGGCGCGCCTGGGTGGTGACGAGTTTGGCGTGCTGCTGGAGAACTGCCAGCAGGTCGGCGAGGCGGCGACCTTGGCGCAAGAGATCATCGAGCGCATGCGCGAGCCGTTCGTCTTCGAGGGTAACCGGCTGTTCATCAGTGTCAGCGTTGGCATTGGCCTGTTCCCCAGCGATGCCCTGAGCGCCGAGCAATTGCTGCGCAACGCCGATGCCGCGCTGTTCAAGGCCAAGAGCAATGGCCGCGCCTGCTATGCGCTGTATACCGAAGAGCTGACCGCTCACGCCCAGCAGCGGGTGGAGACCGCCGGCGAGCTGCGCCGGGCGTTGGAGCAGGAAGAGCTGCGGGTGTTCTTCCAGCCGGTGCATGACCTGTTCACCAGCAAGATGATCGGCGTCGAGGCCCTGGTGCGCTGGCAGCATCCGGAGCGCGGGCTGGTGCCGCCGGGCGAGTTCATCCCGATTGCCGAGCGTACTGGATTGATTGCCGAGATCGATGCCTGGGTGCTGCGCCAGGCCTGCCGGCAGATGGTCCAGTGGCAGGCCGAGGGGCATGCGCTGGCGTTCGTTGCGGTGAATATTTCCAGCCGGCTTTTCGGCCAGCGTGAGCTGTACCGGCAAGTCGCCGAAGTGCTGCATGAGACCGGCCTGGATCCGGCGTTGCTGGAGCTGGAGGTCACCGAGAGTGCGGTGATGGAAGACCCGGAGGTGGCGCTGGAGCAGTTGCACCGTCTGCGCGAACTGGGTTTGAGCCTGGCGATCGATGATTTCGGCACGGGCTACTCGTCGCTGCTGCGGCTCAAGCGCTTGCCGGTGCAGAAGCTCAAGATCGATCAGGGCTTTGTTGCCGGGCTGCCGCAGGATGAGGATGACATCGCGATTGTTCGGGTGATCATCGCCTTGGCCAAGAGCATGGGTATGCAGGTGCATGCCGAAGGGGTCGAGCAGGCGGAGCAGGCGCGGTTCTTGTTGCAGCAGCAGTGTCAGCTGGGGCAGGGCTATTGGTTTGGACGACCGGTGCCTGCGCAGGATTTGCGTTGGGGCTGAATAGCTCATCGCGGGGCAAGCCCGCTCCCACGCAGTCCCTCGACCGATTGCGGGGAAGGCAGCGTGGGAGCGGGCTTGCCCCGCGATAGCGTCAGCGCTTGTTCAAGCCTTTCGCCAAGCGATCGCCACCCAACTGGATCAGCGCCACCAATGCCACCAACATGGCAATCACGGTCAGCATGATCTGGCTGTCGAAGCGCTGATAACCATACCGATAGGCAATGTCGCCCAAGCCCCCAGCACCAATCGCCCCGGCCATGGCCGATGAGTTGATCATCGTCACCAAGGTAATGGTGAAGCCGCCGACGATTCCCGGCAGCGCCTCAGGTAGCAGCACGTGCCAGATGATGTGCCAGCGTCGACAACCCATGGCCTGGGCCGCCTCAACCAGGCCATGATCGACCTCACGCAAGCTCACCTCGGCGATCCGCGCAAAGAACGGTGTCGCGGCAATGGTCAGCGGCACCACGGCGGCCCACACGCCATAGGTGGTACCCACCAGCAGACGGGTGAACGGGATCAGCGCGACCATCAGGATCAGAAACGGGATCGAGCGGAACAGGTTGACGAAGGCACCGAGCACCCGGTTAAGCGCCGGTGCCTCGTAGATCCCGCCCTTGTCGCTGGTGACCAGCAGGACTGCCATCGGCACACCGACCAACAGCGCGATCAGCGACGACACGCCGACCATCAACAAGGTGTCCAGCAAGCCCTGTAGCAGACGATCAACCCACATAGCCCAGCACCTCCACGTCATCGGCCCAACGGCGGGCGCGCTCCAGCAACTGATGCGGTTGGTGGACCGAGCCGCGTACCGCCAAGATCAAGCGCCCCAAGGCACGTTCACCAATGGTCTCTACACCGCCCTGGAGCAGGCTGACCTGCCCGCCCAGATCCTTGAACAGGCCAGACAACTCCAACTCCCCCAGTGCCACCAACTTGAGCACCACAGCCGCATCCCGGCTGGCCGGGTTGGATCGCAAGCTGGCTTGCAATGCCGCTGGCAGCTTGGCTTGCAGCGGTGCCAGCAGGGTCCGGGTCACTTCGTGATGGGGGCTGCCGAATACCTGCCAGACCTCACCTTGCTCGACCACTTCGCCACGTTCGAGCACCACTACGCGGTGGCAGATATCGCGGATCACCGCCATCTCGTGGGTGATCAGCACCACGGTCAGGCCCAGGCGTTGATTGATGTCGCGCAGCAGTTCGAGGATCGAGGCGGTGGTCTCCGGGTCGAGCGCCGAGGTAGCTTCATCGCACAGCAGAATCTCTGGGTCATGGACCAGCGCTCGGGCAATGCCGACGCGCTGCTTCTGGCCGCCGGACAACTGCGCCGGGTACACATGGTGCTTTTCGGCAAGGCCGACCAACTCCAGTAGCTCACGCACCTTGCGTTGGCGTTCGGCCTTGGCCACGCGGGCAACCTTGAGCGGCAGCTCGACGTTCTGCCACACGGTCTTGGCCGACATCAGGTTGAAGTGCTGGAAGATCATGCCGATGCGCCGCCGCAGCTCGACCAGGCGGTCTTCGTCGAACGGTGCGATATCGACCTGATCGATCAGCACCCGGCCCTGAGTCGGTTGCTCCAGGCGATTGATGGTGCGCAGCAGCGACGACTTGCCAGCGCCGCTGCGGCCGATGATGCCGAAGATCTCGCCCCGGCGGATGTTCAGGTCGATGCCTTGCAGCGCAGGTTGGGCCTGGCCGGCGTAGGTCTTGCCCAGGCCGATGAAGCGCACATGGGCCTCATTGACCTCTGGGCGCAAGGCCTGTTCGCGAGCGGGCGGCGGCGAGGCTTGGACAGTGGGCGCCCTGAGGGCGCTGGCGCTGCTCATGTCAGCCTTCCCAGCCGGCCTGGTAGAGGCTGCCATGGGCTTTGTTCAGCGCTTCGCGTACGGCCGGGGAGTGCTGATAGATATCGACGAACTTGGCCAGGCGTGGATCGTCCTTCGATTGTGGGCGGATGACGAACTGGATCACGTACTCCTTGTTCTCCAGGCCATCGAACAGCAGCGCCGAGGTGGCGTCGAAGGTGTTGGCCAGGCGGATGTAGGCCGGGTAGCCCTGGACCAGATCGGCATCGTCATAGGCGCGCACCAGTTGCACCGCTTCGACCTGAAGGATTTTCAGCTTCTTCGGGTTGGCGACGATGTCATCCTCGGTGGCCTTGTAGCCAACGCCCGGCTTGAGGCTGATCAGCCCAGCCTTGGCCAGTAGCTGCAAGCCACGGCCGCTGTTGATCGGGTCGTTGGCGATGGCCACGCTGGCGCCTTCAGGTAGTTCGGAGAAGCTCTTGTACTTTTTCGAGTACAGGCCGACGTTGTTGATGATCCCCGGCTTATAAGGCACCAGGTCAAAACCGGCCGCGGCCTTGGCGTTTTCCAGGAACGGGATGTGCTGGAAGTAGTTCACGACGATGTCGCCGCTGTTGAGGCTGACATTGGGTGCGATCCAGTCGCTGAATTCGATCAGCTTCACCTCCAGGCCTTGCTTGTGGGCTTCTTCCACGGCGGCCTCCAGCGGGATGGCGAAGGCGGCGGTGGTGCCGATTTTCAGCGGTTCGGCGGCCAACACATTGGCGGCGATACCCAGGGACAACACAGCGGCCGCGACGGGCCGGAACAATTTATCAAGCATGGTGCAGGGCTCCAGTCGGGGCAGGGGTAGGGTTGCGGTAGCTGGCGCCGGGATGGTCGGCGGGCAGGTGCGGCAGGTCGCTGGCGAACAGTTTTTCGCGCAGGCTGCCGGCTTGGTAGGCGGTCTTGTAACGGCCACGGCGTTGCAGCTCGGGGACGACCAGCTCGATGAAGTCCTCGTAGCTTTCCGGGGTGACCGTGCGGGTCAGGTTGAAGCCGTCCAGACCGGTCTCGTCGATCCAGGCGATCAGCTCGTCGGCAACTTGTTCAGCGGTGCCGATCAGAGTCACGTAGCGCCCCCCGAGGGCGTGCTGATCCAGCAGGCGGCGGCGGGTCCAGGCGCTGTCTTGCAGTTGGCGCGTGGCCGACTGGATGGCGTTGCCCTTGGTAAAGCCGATCGGCTCGTCCAGCCCATAGGCGGCAAAGTCGATCCCGGTGGAACTGGCAAAGTGCGCGACACCCGCCTCGGGGCTGGCGTAGCGCACGTATTCGGCATGCTTGGCGTGCGCTTGTTGTTCAGTGGCGGCGACGATGACCGTGATCCCCATGAACACCTTGACCGTCTGCGGATCGCGGCCTGCTGCCTGGGCTGCGGCGCGTACCTTGTCGACCTGGGCGCGGGTGGCGGGCTTGTCCTGGCCGCTGATGAAGACACATTCGGCATGGTTGCCGGCGAAGGCCAGGCCACGTGGCGAGCTGCCGGCCTGGAACAGTACCGGCGTGCGCTGCGGCGACGGCTCGCAGAGGTGATAGCCCTCGACCTTGTAGAACTCGCCGTGGTGCTCGACCTTGCGCACTTTGTCGGGCCGGGCATACACGCGCTGCTCGCGGTCTGCGACCACGGCGTCGTCGTCCCAGCTGCCTTCGAGCAGCTTGTACAGCACGTGCAGGTATTCGTCGGCCTGGTCGTAGCGCCGGTCGTGCTCGGGCTGCTGGTCCAGGCCCATGGCGCGCGCGGCGCTGTCCAGGTAGCCGGTGACGATGTTCCAGCCGACCCGGCCGTTGCTCAAATGATCCAGGGTGGAAAGCCGCCGAGCGAACAGATACGGCGCCTCGTAGGTGAGGTTGGCGGTCAGGCCGAAGCCCAGGTGGCGGGTCACGGCGGCCATCGCCGAGACCAGCAGCAGTGGGTCGTTGACCGGCAGCTGGATCGACTCTTTGAGCGGCACCTCGACCGATTGCCCGTAGACGTCATAGGTGCCGACGATATCGGCGATGAACAGCCCGTCGAACAGCCCGCGCTCAAGCAGCTTGGCCAGGTCGGTCCAGTACTCCAGCGACTTGTATTGAGTCGAGGTGTCGCGCGGATGCGTCCACAGGCCGTGGTTGATATGGCCAATGCAGTTCATGTTGAAGGCATTGAGCAGGATCTGCTTGCTCATCAGAGGGTCCCTCGACGGGGTGGATTGACCTGGTTGAGGTAGTAGTTGCCGATGGCGTGGTACTTCCAGCGCACTGGGTCGTGCAGGGTGTGCACGCGGGCGTTGCGCCAGTGCCGGTCGAGGTTGTGCTCGGCCAGGGTGGCCTGGCTGCCGGCCAGTTCGAACAGGGTGGTGCTGGCGGCCAGGGAGATTTCGGTGCTGATCGCGCGGGCTTCGGCTACGGCGATGGAGGCGGCGGCGACCAGATCGGTGGCGGATTCATCGCGGGGCAAGCCCGCTCCCACGTTGGCTGCTGAGGCTGAGGCTGAGGCTGAGGCTGAGGCTGTGACTGTGACTGCTGCTGCGGCGCGGTCGAGGTATTCGCCGGCGCGTTCGAGCAAGGCCTCGGTGGCGTGCAGGCGGATCGACAGGTGGCCGAAGCTTTTCAGGGTCAGTGGATCGTCGCTGGCTTTGTCCTGGCCCGAGTCGACCCATGGCCGGCTGCGCGTACGGACGAAGTGCAGGGCGTCTTCGAAGGCGGCGCGGGCGATGCCGGTGTCGATTGCCGCATGGAGGATCTGCGCCAGCGGGCCGACGGTGGTCGGGCGCTCGAAGGCGCTCTGGAATGGCACCACGTCAGCGGCGGCGACGAACACGTTGTCGAACACCACCGAACCGCTGCCGGTGGTGCGCTGGCCGAAGCCGCTCCAATCGTCGATCACCTGCACGCCCGGCGCGTCGGCGGGGACGAACGCCAGTTGCTGGACGCCGTCGTCATCGATCACCGAGGTGGGGATACGTTGCGCATAGAGGGCGCCGGTGGAATAGAACTTGCGGCCGTTGATGCGATAACCGTCGCCGTCACGGCTCAGCCGGGTGGTGCGGTCGTGGGCGGTCTTGGTGCCCAGTTCGGCCAGGGCATTGCCGAAGCGTCGACCGGCCAGCACTTCGCCGTACAGGCGTTGCTGTTGTTCGGGGCTGCCGTTCACTCGCAGCACTTCCAGGGCGTAGAAGTGGTTTTGTGGGATCTGCCCGAGCGAGGCGTCGGCTTGGGCGATGCGGGCGATGACCTTGGCCAGGGTGACGTTGGATACGCCGGCGCCGCCGAAGGCCTTGGGCACGCTGATGGCCCACAGGCCGGAGCGGGTGAACAGCTCCAGTTCGGCGTGTGGCAGGCGGCGCTCGCGGTCGCGCAGGGCGCTGTCTTTGCGCAATTGCTGGGCGATGTGTTCGGCGACGGCCAGGGCTTGGGCGTCGCTGCTGATGACTGCTGCGTTCATAGTGTTCTCCGGGGCCTTGGGGCCGCTTGCGCAGCCCTTCGCGGGCAAGCCCGCTCCCACAGGTACAGCGCCGTCTTCAAGGGCGGCGCGGTCCCTGTGGGAGCGGGTTTACCCGCCAAGGGCCGCACAGCGGCCCCAGGCGCTCACTCAGATCCAGGAATGTCGGGCAGGACGGGTGCCGTTCAGGTGGTAGGCACCAATCGCGTGATACTTCCAGCGCACTGGATCGTGCAGGGTGTGCACGCGGGCATTGCGCCAATGCCGATCGAGATTGAACTCGGCCAAGCTGGCGCGGCTGCCGGCAAGTTCGAACAGCTTCTCGCTGGCCTGCAGGGCGATCTCGGTGGTGAGCACCTTGGCTTGCGCCACGGCAATCGAGGCGCGCGCGGCGGCGTCTGCATCGATCTCCCCGGCATTGACCTCATCGAGCACCCGCGCAGCCCTGCGCAGCAGCGCCTCGGCGGCGTGCAGTTCGAGCTTGAGGCGGCCGATGTCGGCGATCACGTAGGGGTCGTCGCTGGCGCGCTCGACATTGGCATCGATGAACGGCCGCGATTTGTCACGCACGAAGCTGATCGCATCATCGATGGCCGCTTCAGCGATACCCGCGTCGATCGCGGCCTGGATCAACTGCGAAGCTGCGCCCTGGATGTTCGGCAGGTCGCGCTGACGCCAGTTGTCGATGACCAGTTCCGCGTCCACCGGCACCTGGTCGAGCAGCACCGTGCCGCTGGCCGTGGTGCGTTGGCCAAAGCCGGACCAGTCGTCGACGATACGCAAGCCAGGGCTGCCACGGCGCACGAATGCCAGGCGCTGGCGCCCTCGTCATCCAGGGCCTTGACCGCCACCCAATGGGCGAACAGCGCCCCCGTGGAATAGAACTTCTCACCGCTGATGCGATAGCCCTCGCCATCGCGGCTGATTCGCGCCTTGAGCGTCAGGGTGTCCTTGCTGCCGCGCTCAGGCCCGGCATTGCCGATGCGCCAGCCGTCGAGCACGGAGCGGAAAATCAGCGCTTGTTGAGCCTCGCTGGCGGTCAGGCGCAGCAGCTGGAGCATGCCGAACTGATTTTGCGGGATCTGCCCCAACGCAGGGTCGGCGGCGCTGATGATGCGAAACACTTCGGCGACGGTTTCAAAAGAAACATCCGGGCCACCGAAGGCCTTGGGAATGCTGATGCTGCCCAGGCCGCTGCGGGTGAACAGCTCGATTTCGGCCCAAGGCAGTTTGCGCTGCTGGTCGCGGCGGGCGGCTTGCTGGCGGGCAACTTGGGCCAGTTCGTGGGCGGCCTGCAGGGCTTCGGCGTCATTGCGCAGGATCTTGGCAGGCAACAGCAGCGGCGAGCTGTCGAGGTCGCTGGCGAATAGGGTTTCTGGCTGGCTGGACATCAGTACCGCTCCTTGGCTGCACTCAATGCCCTGGCGTTATGCACTGGGGTGATTGTGATCCTGACCATTCCTTACCTCACAAAGTGGCTGTGTCGCGGGTGGTGGTGGCGACAGACGTTTGTTGGTCCGGTGGTCCGGTGCATATACCCTATTCGCTTATAAAAACTTTATGAACTAACCTTTTGGAATATAAATAGAAGCAGTTTTCTGCCCGTGAAACGAACGTGGGAGCGGGCTTGCCCCGCGATAGCGCCAGTGAATTCACCGACGCTATCGCGGGGCAAGCCCGCTCCCACGCTCAGATCAACAGGTGGTTAGTCTTGCGAGGCCGCCGTCCCCAAGAACTTACGCAAGAACTGTCGCGTGCGTTCTTCCTTCGGATTGGCAAACAACGCCTTGGCTTCCCCTTGTTCGACGATTACCCCCTTGTCGAAGAAGATCACCCGATTCGCCACATCCCGGGCAAAGCTCATCTCGTGGGTGACGATAATCATCGTGCGCTTCTCTTCGGCCAGGCCGCGGATGGTTTCCAGCACCTCGCCGACCAACTCCGGGTCGAGCGCTGATGTCGGCTCGTCGAACAGGATCACGTCCGGCTCCATGGCCAAGGCCCGGGCAATCGCCACCCGTTGCTGCTGGCCACCCGACAGGCGCCGTGGGTAAGCGTCTTCCTTGCCCGCCAGGCCGACCTTGGCCAGCAAGCGCCGCCCTAGCTCGACAGCCTTGTCACGCGGCGTCTTCTTGACCACCAATGGCCCTTCGATGACGTTCTCCAGGGCGGTGCGGTGCGGGAACAGGTTGAAGCTCTGGAACACGAACCCGGCCTGTTGGCGCAGCCGGCGGATCGCACTCTGCTGGCCGCCCAGCGGACGATTGGCATCGATGTTGATGTCGCCGATCTGGATGCGTCCGGCATCGGGTGTTTCCAGCAGGTTGAGGCAGCGCAGGAAGGTGGTCTTGCCCGAGCCACTCGGGCCGATGATGGCAATGACTTCGCCGGGCTGTACGGTCAGGTCGATCCCGTTGAGTACGGTCTGGCCTTTGAACCGCTTGGTCAGGCCTTCTACTACGATCATCTTCAGTGCTCCTGGTCATGCTGGTTGACCCGCGCTTCCATGCGGTTCTGGAAGTGCGCAAGGATCGTGCAGAGTATCCAGTAGACCACTGCCACGGCCAGGTACATGGTGAACACTTCGAACGTGCGCGCGGTGATCAACTGCGCTTGGCGGAACAGCTCGGGGACCTGGATGGTCGCCGCCAGGGCGGTGTCCTTGACCAGCGAAATGAAGCTGTTGCCCAGCGGCGGCAGGGCGGTGCGCATGGCTTGCGGCAGGATCGCCCGGCGCATCGCCTGGGTGCGGGTCATGCCGATGCTGGCGCAGGCTTCCCACTGGCCACGGTCGATCGAGGAGATCGCCGCACGGAGGATTTCGCAGATATACGCCGCCATGTTCAGCGACAGGCCAATCAGCGAAGCCGGGATCGGATCGAGCTCGATGCCGATCTGTGGCAAGCCGAAGTAGATCACGAACAGCTGCACCAACAGCGGTGTGCCACGGAAGAACGATACGTAGATGCGCGCCAGCCAGTTCAGCGGCAAGATCTTCGACAAACGCATCAGGGCCAGGGCAAAGCCCAGGACCAGGCCGAAGAACATGCCACCAACGCTGAGCAGCACGGTGTAGCCTGCGCCCTTGAGCAGGAAGGGCGCTGAATCGGCTACCAGTTGCAGGCTTTCTTCAATCATTTAGTCACGTCAGCGCCAAAGTACTTCTCGGACAGCTTGGCCAGGGTGCCGTCGGCCTTGAGTTTGTCCAGCGCCTTGTTGATCGCGTCGAGCAGTTCCGGCTCGCCTTTGCGCAGGGCCACGCCCGACTCCAGGCGCGAGAACGCCTCACCCGCCAGCGCGGTGTCCTTGGCTTTCTGGGCGTATTCCAGGGCGGCAAGGCGGTCGACCAGGATCGCATCGATACGACCATTGCGCAGGTCGGCGAACTTGGTTGGATCGTCTTCGTAGGTGCGCACTTCGGCTTTGGGCACGTCTTGCTTGACCCATTGCTCGTAGTTGGTGCCCAGGCCTACGCCGACCTTCTTGCCGGCCAGGTCTTGGGCGCTCTCGATTTTCAGGTCTGCGGCCTTCTTCTTCAGGATCAGCGCCTGGATGCCGGACACGGTGTAGGGCTCGGAGAAGTCGTACTTCTTCTTGCGCTCTTCGGAGATGGTCACCTGGTTGATCACCACGTCCAAACGTTTGGACTCGAGGGCAGCGAGGATGCCATCCCACTTGGTCGGCTGGATCTTGGCCTTGACCCCCAGCTCCTTGGCCAGCAGCTCGGACAGCTCGACTTCAAAGCCGGCCAGCTTGCCGTTTTCGTCCTGGAAGCTGAAGGGCGGGTAGGTGCCTTCGAGGCCGACGCTGAGCACGCCTTTGTCCTTGATGGTCTTGAGCTGCTCACCGGCGAAGGCCTGGCTGAGCAGACCGGTGCCCAGCAGGATGGCCAGGCTGGCGTTGAGTAGCGGTTTGGCGAATTTCGACATGTCAGAGCCCCGCGCTTGTTGTGGAAGTGGTGGGTGGCGACTATAGGGGTGGGCTGTATAGGCCTGGAAATAATAAAAACTTATTTTGTTATTCCCATTGATAATTTTTGTCAGTGATCAGGCAGCTCTGAGGGTAGTCCGTCAGTGCTGCTTATGCCCGACTTAGCGCAGGATGGAATAAAGCGTTGTTTTTTCCAAGAGGGTTATTTGCCGTAGAGTGATCACAGGCGCCGCCAGCTTAACGTGGGAGCGCAACGTGGGAGCGGGCTTGCCCCGCGATGGCGATTTCGAATTCCCCAACACGATCAAAGGCCAAACCCGCTCCGCCTGTCCACATACCTTGTACTTTTTCAGAAAAATCCCGCCAGCCAGGAGACCACCGTGAGCGAAAAACCATCCCCAGGGCATTGGCAACTGCACAGCATCGTCAGCGGCTTGCGCGGCGCGCGCGAGCAGTGGCGAACCCGCAATGGCCGCAGCAGCGGCGAGCAGGGCGGCCGTGAGTTGCCGTCGCGTGAAGCGGTTAGGCAGATCCTCGAGCAGCTGTGTGGCGCACTGTTCCCCATGCGCTTGGGTCCGGTGGACTTGCGCGAAGAGAGCGAGGACTTCTACGTCGGCCACACCCTCGACGCAGCGCTGACCTCGCTATTGACCCAGGCCCGGCTGGAACTGCGGTACGCCACGCGCCAGGGCAAGACCGACCTGAGCGACGTCGATGCCCATGCCCTGCGCTTGATCCAGGACTTCGCCGCCGCGCTGCCGGCCTTGCGGGTGCTGCTCGATACCGATGTGCTGGCTGCCTACCACGGCGACCCGGCAGCGCGCAGCGTCGACGAAGTACTGCTGTGCTACCCCGGTATCCTGGCGATCATCCACCATCGCTTGGCTCATCATTTGTACCAGGCTGGCCTGCCGCTGCTGGCGCGGATCAGTTCGGAGCTGGCGCATTCGGCCACGGGTATCGATATTCACCCAGGCGCGCAGATTGGCCCGAGCTTCTTCATCGACCACGGCACGGGTGTGGTGATCGGTGAGACGGCGATCATCGGCGAGCGGGTGCGCATTTATCAGGCGGTGACCTTGGGCGCCAAGCGCTTCCCGGCGGATGAGTCGGGAACGCTGCACAAGGGCCATCCACGCCACCCGATTGTCGAGGACGATGTGGTGATCTATGCCGGGGCGACTATTCTCGGGCGTATCACCATCGGCAAGGGCTCGACCATTGGCGGCAACGTCTGGCTGACCCGCAGCGTGCCGGCTCAGAGCAATATCACCCAGGCGAATCTGCAGCTTGATTGTGAGGGCAAGCAGTAATCGATAGTGCCGAGATAGAGCGTGGGAGAGGGCTTGATCTGCGACAGCGAGGGTGAATGCATCGCCGCTATCGCGGGGCAAGCCCGCTCCTGCGGGCGGGTCTTGCGGGTCGCAATGAATACCGATCCATGTTTAACTTGAACGCTTGTTCAAAGTAAAACGCTGGTCGCTGCCGGTGTTCAACAGGAGGAATAGCCTTTGCTGAACCCGTTCAATTTCTACCTCACGCCCCGCGTGGAGGTGCCTGCGCAATGAGTGCACCTTCCACCTCCTCCAGCAATATCCGCATGAACCCTCCGGTGTTCTATTTCGCGGCAAGTTTCATCCTGATCTTCGGCCTGGTGGTCATTGCCAACCCTCAAGCGGCAGGCGATTGGCTGCTCGCGGCACAGAACTGGGCGGCCAATACGGTCGGCTGGTACTACATGCTGGCGATGACCCTGTACCTGGTCTTCGTGGTGGTCACCGCCTTGTCTGGCTACGGCAAGATCAAGCTCGGTGCCGACCACGACGAACCCGAGTTCAGTTACCTGTCGTGGGCCGGCATGCTGTTCGCCGCAGGCATCAGCATCACCTTGTTCTTCTTCTGCGTCTCCGAACCCCTGACCCACATGCTCCAACCGCCGCAAGGCGAAGGCGGTACGGCCGAGGCTGGGCGTCAGGCAATGCAGGTGCTGTTCCTGCATTGGGGCCTGCATGGCTGGGGCGTGTTCGCCTTCGTCGGCATGGCGCTGGCGTACTTTGCCTATCGCCATAACCTGCCGCTGGCGCTGCGCTCGGCGCTGTATCCGTTGATTGGCAAACGCATCAACGGCCCGATCGGTTACGCAGTGGACGGCTTTGGCATCATCGCCACGGTGTTCGGCCTGGGCGCCGACATGGGCTTTGGCGTGCTGCACCTCAATGCTGGCCTGGACTACCTGTTCGGCATCGATCACAGCCAGTGGGTGCAGGTCATCCTCATCACCTTGATGATGGGCGCGGCGGTGGCCGTGGCGGTCGCCGGGGTGGAGAAGGGCGTGCGGGTGATGTCCGACATCAACCTGTTTTTGGCCTGTGCGCTGCTGTTGTTCGTGCTGTTCGCAGGGCCTACCCAGCACCTGTTCAACACCTTGATCCAGAACCTGGGCGACTACCTCGGTGCCTTGCCGCGCAAGAGCTTCGACGTTTATGCCTACGGCGAGAACCGCGACTGGCTGGGTGGCTGGACAGTCTTCTACTGGGCTTGGTGGATTGCCTGGGCGCCGTTCGTGGGCTTGTTCATCGCGCGGATCTCGCGTGGCCGGACCATCCGCGAGTTCGTCTTCGGCGTGCTGCTGATTCCGCTGGGCTTCACCCTGGCGTGGATGTCGATCTTCGGCAACAGCGCCCTGGACCAGGTGATCAACCACGGCATGACCGCGCTCGGCCAGTCGGCGTTGGATAACCCGTCGATGAGCCTGTACTTGCTGCTGGAAACCTACCCTTGGAGCAAGACGGTGATCGCCGTGACGGTGTTCATCAGCTTCGTGTTCTTCGTCACCTCGGCAGATTCCGGCACGGTGGTGCTTTCGACCCTGTCGGCCAAGGATGGCAACGCCGACGAAGATGGCCCGAACTGGCTGCGGATCTTCTGGGGCGCGATGACTGCGCTGATCACCAGCAGCTTGTTGTTCGCCGGCAGTATCGATTCGCTCAAATCTGCCGTGGTACTGACCTCGCTGCCGTTCTCGCTGATCTTGCTGTGCATGATGTGGGGGCTGCACAAGGCGTTCTACCTGGAGTCGCAACGGCAGATCGCGCAGATGCACTCGCTGGCGCCGTTCGCCCAGTCGCGCCGCGGCCGTGGTGGCTGGCGGCAACGCTTGAGCCAGGCGGTGCATTTCCCTTCACGCGATGAGGTGTACCGGTTCATGGACGATGTCGTGCGTCCGGCGATTGCCGAGGTGCGCGAGGTGTTCGAGCAGAAGGGCCTGGTGCTGATTACCCAGGATGACCCGAGCCATGACAACGTCAGCTTGAAGATCGGCCATGGCGAGGAACAGCCGTTTATCTACCAGGTGCAGATGCGTGGGTATTTCACCCCGTCCTTCGCGCTGGGTGGGTTGGGTGCCCAGGACTTGAAGAACCGTCGTTACTACCGGGCCGAGGTGCATCTGGCCGAAGGTAGCCAGAACTATGACCTGGTGGGCTACAGCAAGGAGCAGATCATCAACGACATCCTCGACCAGTACGAGCGGCATATGCAGTTCTTGCACTTGGTCAGGTAGCTGCGAGCGGAGGATCGAGCAGGGTGGGAGGAGCTAGGAGCTAGAAGCTAGAAGCTAGAAGCTAGAAGCGTGGGAGCGGGCTTGCCCCGCGATAGCGATGGTGAGTTCACGCGCGCTATCGCGG
>Ga0247819_10000074_pt1 | contig 60002 bp, 49 predicted proteins | sample 13C_Xylose_Day6_FD_193428 | JGI IMG/M metagenome (GOLD analysis project Ga0247819, IMG submission 193428) | Soil microbial communities from agricultural site in Penn Yan, New York, United States - 13C_Xylose_Day6 | ecosystem: Environmental > Terrestrial > Soil > Agricultural land | place: USA... | reverse complement strand
AGGGTGGGCTGCCAAAAAACCAGCAAGACCATCAGCGCGGCAGCCAGGGCTCCAATTAGAAGAGAAAGCCCCACGAGTTGGAGATGATCAACGAGCAGCATAAAAATCTGCCAGCCATTTTCGTACACCCATGCTCCATCAATCATTGAGTGCAGTCCTTGCGATTTTGCTGCAGTGCCGCGTGCAATTGGGCCGTGGAGATGCAGCGTTTGAACCTTCCTTGGTCATCGACCTGGACAGCGACACCAGAAGGCGAGTTCAGGATTTCAAGTAGGGCGGTTTGCAGCGAATGCGTTCCGCTGACCACGGTCAGCTTAGGAGGGGGTGCCTCGGTTTCGCTGATCCAGCGAACGGGCTCGCAATTGTGGTTGATCACCAGTTTGAATGCCGTATCACCGTGGCCGTAGAGGGTGGTGTCATCCGATGAGGCGATTTCCATCGCCTGATTGTCCTCAAGCATGTTGAGCTCTGAGACTTTCATCAGCGCCAACCGTTTGAGCGACGGATCGTTGCCTACAAACTGTCGTACGAAATCATTCTCGGGGCGGGCCAGGATGTTTTCGGGCGAATCGAACTGGACTAGCTTTCCTTGATCTTCAAACACGGCAATTCTGTCACCCAGTTTTATCGCTTCTTCCATGTCATGAGTAACCAGGATGATGGTTTTGCGCAGTCGCTTCTGGAGTGAGATGAGCTCATCTTGCAGACGTTCTCGGGTCAGCGGATCAAGCGCCCCAAAGGGTTCATCCATCAGGATGATCGGAGGATCGGACGCCAGTGCCCTGGCGAGAGCAACTCGGCTTTGTTGCCCACCCGAAAGCTGATTCGGATAACGAGTCAATAACTCTGCCGGCAGGTCAACAAGGGACATCAGCTCAGCGACTCGAGCCTGTATTCGGCGGCTGTCCCACTTCAACAATCGAGGGACAGCACTGATATTTTGCTCTACGGTTTTATGCGGAAAAAGCGCCGCTTTTTGCATCATGAAACCAACATGACGGCGAAGGGTTACGACATCGGTCTCCTGCGTATCCACACCATTGATGCTAATCCGACCGTTGTCCTGTGTGTCCAATCGGTTGATCATTCGAAGAATGGTGGATTTTCCACAGCCACTTGGGCCCACGAACACACACAATTCACCTTCCTGAACCAGGAGATTCAAACTGCTGACAGCAGGCGCGCTTTTGCCTGCGTGATGTTTAGTCACGTTCTCAAATCGTACCATTGTTCAAATTCCATGGTCGAGAGGCAGTTCAAGGCTTGAAGCTTTGCCCATGCAGCATGCCAGCCAAAAGGCTTTAGTTAGAAACTCTGTTGGCGGAGTAGTCTCTCGCTCGGATGGAGAAGCAACTGAAGATCAATTTTTAGAACACTGCGGCACAGTTATAGCAGCTAATCAGCAACGCAATGTGGGGCAAATTAGCATGCCCACTAATTCCTAGTAAGAACATGTTCAGCTACGCTTATACCCAAAAGAACTAATCACTTTGAGTGATACTTTGACTGCAAAAAAGTCCACCTCTTAGTCCGACTATTTAACGCTCAACGCCGTGATCAAGATTTCGGCATAGCGCCGAGGAACATCTGATCTGGCACTGACAATGGGCGTAATTGAGCAGAACATTGCGCTGGGTGGGGCATACCAGGCCGAGGATTTTTCTACCCGGTTACGCTCTCGAAAACGTCGACAGCCATTGCACTCTTCACTCCCCATCGTTGTGAACAAGCCACCGGGGCATGACCTTGCACGTAGATGAGCCTCCACCAAATCGGAGGGCTTGCGGCGGCGAGCGATCAACGGCCAAACGCTGGAAACCGTCGCGTTAGAGGCATTCGATGGCCAGTTGCACTGATTTCGTATGGTGGAATGAAGAGGTAACCCCCACGGCCACCATACGTCGACGTTCCGAGAAAATTTCGATATTTAGATTGATTGCGTCATCTATGTGAGAGTAGATTGAAATTAACCACTGTCACATGCGTATCAGAGGTCTGACGCCTGGAGCAAGAGATGATTCGTAGATCCTAGTGCATGCTGCAGTTGCCGTTTGCCAGAGGTAAACGGTGACCTCGATGAGGACATCTTTCGTGTGTTCGACTCATCGCCGCACGTTTATGGCGATGACAAAGGATGCAACGGTAAGCGTGATGACTGGGTAACCGAAATGAACAAGCGCGGTTTAGCAAAAACTCTGGTTAACCAAGAAAATGATCGAGGCGATCAGCAGCGCAGCGTTTGACTTTGAGCAGACAGCAAATTAATGAAAAGTCGAGGAATTACGAAATGAGCAATGAAAAGATCAAACATGTCACGACCGCAAGCTTTGAAGCTGATGTGTTGAAGGCAAGTGGGCTGGTACTAGTCGATTACAACGCAGATTGGTGCGGGCCGTGCAAAATGATAGCGCCCGTACTTGATGAAATTGCCGACAGTTATGACGGTAAAGTACTGGTGACGAAAATTGACGTAGACGCGAACAGAGAAGTTGCAGAGAAACACGGGGTACGCGGCATTCCGACCTTAATGCTGTTCAAGAACGGTGAAGTGGCAGCGACGAAGGTCGGAACGATCTCAAAATCGCAACTGGCTGCCTTTATCGACGCGAACCTGTGATGCTGTTTGGCTTACAGCCCTGAATGCGATTTGGGGCTGTGCCACTGATGCGCGTTTACGCGGTTGCTAGGACGCGGGGAGAGGGTGTATCTCAACGATTCAGTACGCAATGTGCACCCAATGTAACAAGCGTGCTGAACACAAATACCTATCTCGTACGCGTGCTGTCCAGTGGTCATGACTGATGCTGTTGGAGGGCGCAATGATCGACAACGAACGCGTTGGTGGTGGAGAAGGGAATAACAGACTCCATCTCTTAAGAAGCGTCCCGACATCCATCCGGGCCGGCGCAGTGCTGATCATCGCGTTGATGGTACTGGTTGCCGCTGTACCCGATGCTAGGCAAGGCATGCAGAAGGTCTATTGCTCTGTGGCCACTTGTGGCCCTTCTGACTTCGATGCCCGTCATACGGCCGAGCTTGAGCTAAGAAATATCGTCACCGAGTTTGGCAGTAATGCAAACAATCCCGCGAATGCGGCCGCTTCAAAAGCTTCATCCAGCGCCAAGATCCATGAAAGGCCTTAGCTTCAAAAAGCTTCGTCGTGCCTTTGTATCTGTCGTTAATTTATTTGCATCGCCACTGCACACAGCAGTGTTTCATCGAGAGCTTGCTCCTATATTCCAGGCTTTACCCGGTCAGGGCGATCACTCCCTCAAAGGACGGCCGCTCGTCTCCGATTGCACGCCATCAACGTGAGCTTGCCCATGAGTGGCTCCATGTCTGTGAAAAGGCAGATCATGAGTTCCTGTCACTTTGAATCGCCTATCCATAGACGGCTTTCGGGACATCAAGGAGGGTCGCCCAGCCAAGGCTGGGCGACCTTTGATTCAGCCCTTGTGGTGGCTCGCAGCAAGGCCATAGACGGATGTGTCGATACCTTCAAAGCGCGCTTTTAACTGCAATGCCAGATACAGCGAATAATGCCGTGACTGATGCAAGTTGCCACCGTGGAACCAGAGGTTGTCCTGCTGCGTTGGCTTCCACATGTTGCGCAGCTCACCTTCGTACGGGCCCGGATCATTCGTGGTTCCAGAACCCAAGCCCCAGCAACGGCCGACCTTGTCAGCGACTTCCTGGGAAATCAGCTTCGCTGCCCAGCCATTCATTGAACCATAGCCCGTGGCGTAGACGATCAGATCGGCCGGTAGTCGGCTGCCATCGTTGAGTACGACGGCATCGGCTTCGATACGCTCAACGCCAAGGCCAGGTGCGCTTTTGAGCTTGATCGTGCCGTTAGCGATCAGTTCGCAGGCGCCGACGTCGATGTAATAACCAGAACCACGGCGGACATACTTCATGAAAAGGCCAGACTCGTCATCACCGAAATCGAGCATGAAGCCGGCCTTGGTCAAGCGCTCGTAGAAGTCCTTGTCACGCTCCTTGATCGCGTCAAAGATGGGTTGATGAAAGCTTGGCATCACCTTGTAAGGGATCGAGGCGAACAGCATGTCGGCCTTGTCCGTGGTCAACCCCGTCTCCAGAGCGTCTTCTGAGTAGAGCCCGCCGAAGACGAGATCCATCAAACTGTCGGAACGCACGATGTGGGTGCTAGATCGTTGCACCATGGTCACCTCGGCGCCGTTCTCCACCAGGTCGGCGCAGATGTCGTGAGCCGAATTGTTCGCACCGATGACCACCGCGCGCTTGCCGCTCCAGGCGTCTCCGCCGGGATGGCGGCTGGAATGATGCTGCTGGCCATTGAAAACCTCGGCACCCGGATAACGAGGCACATTGGGTACACCAGACATGCCGGTGGCGAGGATCAACTGGGTAGGCTGTAACGTTACACGCTCGCCATCGCGCTGCACTTCAACCTTCCAGGTGCCACTTTGCTCGTCAAAGCTGGCGCTCACGCATTCTGTACGCGGCCAATAATTGAGCTCCATGACTTTGGTGTACATTTCCAGCCAGTCGCCAATTTGGTCTTTTGGGGTGAAGACTGGCCAGTGATCGGGGAAGGGTAGGTAAGGCATATGGTCGTACCAGACAGGGTCGTGCAGGCACAGCGACTTGTAGCGACCGCGCCACTGATCGCCAGGGCGCTCGGCCTTGTCGACGATCAGGGTTGGCACGCCCATTCTTTTGAGCCTCGCCGCGAGCCCCAGCCCGCCCTGGCCGCCGCCCACGATCAGGCAGTAAGGTTGGTCGGTGATGCCTAGCGCAGCTTCTTCATCGCGACGGCGTTCCAGCCAGTTGCGTTTGTCGGTGTGAGCGTGACCATGACTGGCACCGACCGGACGACGGCGACCGCTGGGTTCTTCGAAGCCCTTGAGTTCGCGCATGGTCGTCAGCAGTGTCCAGCACAGACCTTCCTTCAGACGTACGTAGCCTTTACCGCGCGCCGCATCGGTTTCCAGGCTGATCCAGCCTTCGAGCACACCGTCATTCAGCGTCGCCTCACCTTCCAGTTTCCATCGCTCAGGGCGTACCTGGTCGAGACGCGTTTCGAGCATGTCCCGGATGGCAGTCTTGCCCTCCAAGGTCACCAGATTCCAGCTGAACAGCAGCAGGTCACGCCAGTGGCACTCTTCGGCAAACAGCTCCAGCGCGCCGTCCATGTCTCGTTGGGCGAGACGTTCGCCGAGGTTTTCGACCCAAGCCGCGAGCTGGGCAGTTGGCGTGTGCAGCGGTGTTTCGACAGCGATGTTCATGGGCTTCTCCGATCTTGTTGTTTTTGTGACAACTTGCCTCAGAGCAAGGCTCGGGCCATCTTCGTGAGAGCCCTATTGCAGAGCGGCTGCTGCAGTATTGCTCAGGTTTGGACTCGGATCTCTGTCACGAATTTGGAAATGGGGGATGACAGAGTGTCACTTGGTGCAAAAAGCGCTCGTTTCGATCTTTTCATATAAGCTGCGAACAGACCCGTGTCCTAACCGTAACGGAGAACAAGAACAATGAAGCCGGCCTTGATCAACGCCCATGCACAGCAAGTGCTTCAAGCCGTGCAGGGCACTCCCGCCAACCACGGTCCTATTGCTGACCGGGCCATCACACGATCTTGGCGCCGGTGCCTGGATCAGTATCAGCTCGATCCTGCCAGTCGCCGTGCACCGAACGTAGTTGAGCATCTGCGCTTGCAAGATCACCGCGCGCCACTGGAGCACGTCATCGCCGTGGCGCATTGGCAGATGAGCAACTTGCACCAACAACTCGGACGTGATGGCCACGTGGTGCTACTCACCGATGCTCGCGGTGTGGCGATCGACAGTGTGTTTAACGAGTCTGAACGAGCCGAATTTCAGCGTTCCGGGCTGTGGCTCGGCTCGGTTTGGAGTGAGGACTGCGAGGGCACCAACGGTGTCGGCACCTGCTTGGTCGAGCGACAGCACGTCACCATCCGTCGTGGTGAGCATTTCCGTGGCAAACACGCCGGCTTAACCTGTTCGGCCAGCCCGATATTTGATGCGGGCGGAGAGTTGCTCGCCGTTTTAAACCTCTCTTCTGTGCGAGAGGAACAAAGTCTTCAGCAGCACTTCAGAGCCATGGCGTTGACCAATCTGACAGCCAATTTGATCGAGAGCTGTTATTTCCTGGGGCATGATCCGCAGCGGTACTTGCTGCGCTTCCACCCGGAGGCCGGCTTCGTTGGGCTGTTGGGCGAGGGTCTGCTCAGTTTTGACGAGAGCGCCTGTATCTGTTCAGTCAATCATGCTGCCCTGGATCTGCTGGGCCTCAGCCGTGACCAGGTGGTTGGGCAATCTCTGACGATGCTGCTGGAAACACCTCTCGATCAGGTGATGAGTCAGGCCAGCTCACAACCTAGTGTCTGCTGGCCAATGCGGCTGGTGGACGGCCGCCAGTTCTACGGACAGTTGCGAGAACCCCTACGCCAGGTGCCTTTAGTCGCTCCTGCAATCCCCAAAATTAACGACGTGCACGTGTGCCTGGAAGACCCGCGCCTGCAACGCGGCTTTGCTCGCGCATTGCGTGTGTTGGAGCGTGATGTGCCGGTGTTTTTACAGGGCGAAACCGGTACCGGAAAAGAAGCCTTTGCTGCGGCGCTGCATCGCGCCAGCTCCAGAGTTAGCAAGCCGTTTGTGGCGATCAATTGCGCGGCCATTCCAGAAACGCTGATCGAGAGCGAGCTGTTCGGCTATCGCGGCGGCAGCTTCACTGGTGCACGCAAGGACGGAATGATCGGTAAGCTGGAGCAGGCCAATGGCGGCATTCTATTTCTCGATGAAATCGCCGATATGCCACTGGCGTTACAGACTCGCCTGCTGCGTGTGCTGGAGGAACGCCAGGTGATGCCGCTAGGCGGCGAGACGGCACGTCCGCTCGATATTCGCCTTATCAGTGCCAGCCACCAGGATCTGCACACCTGTGTGGCCGAAGGGCGTTTTCGCGAAGATCTGTTTTATCGCATTGCGGGGTTTGCCGTGCAGCTCCCGCCGTTGCGTGAGCGTTCAGACAAGGGCCGTTTGCTCGACCTATTGCTGCGCGAGGAGGCAGCAGGGGCCAGAGTTCGGCTGGAGGTGGGCGTCAGAGAGCGCTTGCTGGCGCAGCCTTGGCCGGGCAATGTTCGGCAGCTGCGTACGTGTCTGCGCACACTGGTAGCGTTGTCGTTGGAAGGGCGCGTCACTCTGGACGACTTGGCAGAGTTGCTGCCGGCGACGCCAGCGCCAGCCGCGCTGGCCGAAAATCCGTTGGGCGTATCCGAGCGGCAGACGCTGCTCACGTTGATTGAGGCGGAACACTGGCATATCGCCCATGTGGCCGCTCGCCTAGGGATCAGCCGCAATACGCTCTATCGAAAATTGCGCCATCACGGTATTTCACGACCTGAATGATGTGCTCGTCGCGCGTCTTGCCTCTGTGGGTCTGCATAGAGGCAACAGAGGTCGAGCAGGAGAGGGCGCTAATGCGACAAGCAACCCTGGGTTCGTGCGCGACTCGATGACAGCTCAGTGTGACACCTCAACGGTCCATCATTCTGCAGCTCTTGCAGTACCTGTTCTCGTGATGCGCTCGACTTCGCCTATGAGCAACGTGGTCGGAAGTCTCAATGGCGGATGTGAACAAGCCGGGCATAGCTACCCTAAAAAAGCGCTCGCTGATCACTCACAATGGCCGAAAAATTTGAGTTGAGTGGCAAGAGTATCGAGTCGGCAATGGGTGCTAGCTGATGGCCTATGTAATGTTCGTAGTCCACCGACGATAAGACGTGCTCCACAGGTTGAGGGCCATTAATCGTCATCACGTAGCTGATCCAACCCCCATTTTGATACCTCATAGGCCGACCATTCTTTTGATTGATCTCATCGGCTAGCTTTGCTGCACGCACTTGAGGCGGCACATTTTTCACGTAGTCGGTAAGTTTGCGTCGAATGCGTTTTTTGTAGACGAGGCGACGATCAAAACTGCCATCCTTGGTCAGTTGTACGTACTCACGGATGAAGTCTTCAAAAGGCTGATCGTGGAATATCCGTTGATACAGATCGTGCTGAAACTTTCGGGCCAGTGGCGTCCAGTCGCTTCGCGCACTCTCGAGCCCCCGATAGACAATTTCATCCTCTCCATTGTTGTGTATCACCAGGCCGGCATAGCGCTTTTTGCTGCCTTGATCTGCGCCGCGAAGCGTCGGCAAAAAGAACCTCTGATAGTGAGTGTCGAATTCGATCTCCAGTTTGCTCTCGATCTGCAGCGTGGTCTGAGCGAATTCCCTCCACCATTGATTGACCACGTCTACGAGGCTGTCAGCGATTTTCAGAGCACGGTCATTCGACGCCGCTTCACCGAGCGAGATGAAAATCGAGTCAGTGTCGCCATAGATCACCGGATAGCCTTGGGCTTCGATGATATCGCGCGAACGCGAAATGATGTCATGTCCCCTGAGTGTTATCGCGGAGACCAACTTGGGGTCGAAGAACCTGCAATCGGGAGATCCCAAGACGCCGCAGAAGGAATTCATCAGTAGCTTGAGCGCTTGGGACAGAGGCTCATTGTTGTCGAGCTTGGCCTGGTCACGTCGCTCCCAAAGGCTGTTAACGATCGCCGGTAGGCAATGTTTCGTCCTGGAAAACCTCGTTCCGTTAATCCCTGCAATGATCTGAGCCTCATCGGTGTTGGCATTCACGACAGCCATTCCGACTGGGTCTACGAGAAAGGTGCGAATAATCGACGCATACAGACTCTTATAGTCCAGCACGATGACTGAATCGTAGAGGCCCGGTGTGGACTCCAGGACATGCCCTCCAGGATAAGGAGCGATGGCGACGTCACCCACATTGGGTGCAACAAATCCCTCGCGATGCATTCTTGGAAGGTACTGGTGGTCGAACGCGGCAATGGATCCGCGGAAATGATCCACTTGCAGGCCTGTTACGCTCGCATGATCCATCATGAAGCGCAGCAGTTTTGCTTCATCGAAAATTAGGAAGACCATCAAACTGTTCATCATGCTATAGCGAGCAAGTTGCGCCATACGTTCGATCGTATACGGCTCAGGTTCGCCTGAGCTTCGTTTGTGAGGATGTTCTGTACGGGTCACTCCAGGGAGGAGGGCTGCAACGACGTCGTCCAAAGTCGCTGACATGAATGAGGCCAAAGCGGTCTTAACCGCTTCACCGCCTGCGACCACAACGCGGCCTGTCACCGTTGCAAAATAACTTCCTTCTTTGGCGGCATTCGCTCGCCAGTCAATCAGCGACCCATCTCGGCCGAGTTTGAGAGGAACATTGTGCATATCGGCGTAGATCTGAAGCACCCGTAATTCGACCTGAATCAGGTTCCAGCCAACGATCGCGTCCGGATCATTCTTGCGAAACCAATGATTGAGCTCCCTGATCATCTCGGCATGGTTACCAACCTGAATCACTTCAAAATTCTCGGAAAGAAGCGGCAGGTCGAAGCCATGGAGTTCGTCCGAGGCCTCTAGGGAAATCACGGTGCTTACCCCTGGGCTGTACAAAGAGATCAGTCTCAATGCGCCCGCTTCATCGGCCTCGATGGCCAACGAGACGACTTTCAGGTCGGGCCGGTAGGTATCGTTTGGGACAACTTTGCAGTTCAGCCAAGTGTCATCGGCAGGATGGTTAATCTGTACCGTCACGGAAGCCGTTAGAAAACGCTCCATGAGGTACCTATCAGGGGGCCTGATATCGGCTTCATACACCGGTACTCCCCGGGCCTTGAGCGCTTTTTCAACAATCGCTTGCTGACGGAAATGCTTGGAGTAGATCCCTAAAATCGGCCGTCCAGAAAAGTCCAGCAAACTGAGGGGTTTGACATTGACGTCTGGCATTGTGGATGTCACCGCATCAACGTCACTCTGATATTTTGCCGGCGCAAAACTTACCGACACCACGTCAGTACGACGCATGAGCTTTGCGCCTTGATCAGTGGCGAGCCAAAAGTCTACAACGGTGCCCGAAGGCGTATCGCGCCAGTGTCGTGTCAGGATGAATCCGTCGACAGTATCCATAAAGCCTCCACGTCTCAGTCGACAGCTCCAATGTCTACCACCGGTGCACAGTTAAAATTGACGCGGCTGTACCCATTGTCCTGACGGCTTAGATCAGAAGCTGACTTCGCTTGATGTCGGGAATGGTTTGAAGGAGGTGGTCACTGATTTGCCCCTCTCTGTGGAGGAGATGTGATGTCTCTCTGAAAGACCGACTGCGTCGCGTCAATCTTTAAAAAAACCGCCCTGCCGAAGTACGGCATGGAAGCAGGGCGGCCCACAGGGTAATCAAAAAAACGTGTGATTTCAGGAGATGCCTCGATTTCTCGTGGCGAAAGTGAAATTAGCACCTATAGATGGTGAAAGCAATCTAAGTGATGAGAATTTCTAGACCCGGATTTTCCACACTCCGTACCGGCCTGCCTCATCCAGACGGGATGAAAATTCATGCTTTGAGCGGCTGACCAGACCACAAGGTGGGCGTGGGTATCGAGGCTGGCGAGGAGACATCGGTTCATAACTCTTCTTCCCGTGTTGTTCGAGCAGCGTATCGCCGCTGTTTTGACAGAGGTCAAAAACGAACATGTTGAGTCGTCTGGCATTGGCCGGTGAACTGGTCGATGAGTGTTCACGATCATAAGGCGTACCCATGGCGGATTCGCTCAAGCGCATCTTTGACCACTAGATACCCAGCTTCGCTGTGAGCATGCTCCAGAGGGGCGAATCCTCCGAACTCTGATTTCGGCTGATTCAGCCAATTCTCAGCCTTGTCTTTGTCGCCAAATACTTGCTCAGCTTGATGCTGAATCAGTTCGATAAAATTCATACCCGGCTCTCATGGATCGCGCTCACGACTTTCTCTTTACCGTGTTCCTGATGCAGCCACAGGCGTGCTAGCGCAATATTCACGGAAAGCCTTGATGCCCCGTTTGATAATCAATATGGGTTTAATCATGTATCGGTAGGCGACGAATAGATTGAGTGCGAGCCAGAGCATTTGATAAAGAGAGCCATGAAAGCCGCCGCGGTGCACACTGTTTTGCCAGAAGCCGTAGGCAACGAAGATCGTAAAAATGGCGACCGCCAAAGGAAGAATACTGAGCCGCCCCATGGAAACAATGACGAAGGGTGTCGTGACAACCGAGCGAACCGGTTCACCTTCGATTTGCATGGCCCAAATCCTGTTGACATTATCTTTGCCAGGCTGGTACGTCGCCCGAATGGGCTTTCCCACATCGATGTGCGCGTCCAGGACATCGGGAATTTCGAGAGCCTCCAGTTTCTTACCGTCTATTTTCCAGTAATGGTAGCTGACCATATCGCCGCCCAACCCTCTCGATTTTTCGTTTAGCTTGCCATCGACGATTTTCATTTCCTGCATTGAGAAGATCCCCTTGTGAGTCGTTGGGCGTAATGTCAAAACGACGCCATCGGCGAAATCCTAAGTAACTCTTAGTAAACGGTCAAACAAAATCTAAGACTCTCTTAGTCTTTGGACCAAGAGAAAAAATGACCACGTTTAGTAAGCGCCTGAAAGAGGCGCGCAAGTCGGCAGGGTTATCTCAGGAAAGGTTGGGGATAAACGCAGGCATCGACCCTGCATCGGCCTCAGCCCGTCTAAATCAATACGAGAAAGGTGTTCACCAACCTGGAGAGAGCACCGTGCAGCAGATTGCGGCGGTGCTGAATCTCCCGCCAGCCTATTTTTATTGCGAAGAAGACGAGATGGCGCATCTGCTCCAGTGCTTTCACTGCCTGAAAAAAGACGATCGAAAACAAGTTCTCGATTTAGCCGAGCGGCTAGCCTTCAACCATTGATGATTCTGTCGATTGGAACGTTTTGGAGGCAGTGCTTGCTTGGCCAGGCGGGGCGGATTGGCTAGAAGTTCGCCTTACCTTAGAACTCTTATCGCCATATTGCCTTGCTGCAATCGGCCTAGTATTTTCTTGCGACTAGAGGCTTGTTTGGGGGCCACTGAATGGAAAAGCTCGAGGCGTTACGGGTAGCGCGGGAAAAGCTGCAATCTGTGATGGATAACGCGCGTAAGTCAGCCGAAGCGGGTTATCCGGATTTCACGGCAAGTGATCCAGCGACTTTGGATGCGGAATTTATCATTCAGAGAGAGCGCGAAGGCATGAGTGTCGAGCAGGCGCTTGAGGCTTTGGTGGCACTGAAGCGTGGTCAACGGTCATAAGCGACCATCACTTGTCATCACTGTTATGAAGCTGGAACCGTTACTGCACAAAAGGCGATCACAGAAGCGATCTCGCTCGGTTTACTCAAGCGTTTGAGTGGGATCAGGAGGGGGCGCAGCGAACGAGGCCAATGGCACTCACCGAGGGCATCATCAATTTCTGGCCAAGGCGCTGGTGTACCTGATGCCCGAGGGCATCGACCCGAAAGTGTCGATCACTGCATCGATTCAGGATCTGCTGCAACGCACCCTGGCGGAAATTGTACTTAAACGCGACGAACAACGCTCAGCAGCGGTGCTCGTAGCTTTTGAGGATTTTCAAGCTTCCGTATCCGTCGCTGTAGCCGCTCCCTCCCAAACGCTGCGCCCAATTAAATCGATCGGTATCTCAACGCTGTACCCCTCGATCAATTGCGTTTAGATGGCTTAACGAGAGGTTCCAATGCCCTACGAATTAGAAAATCGCTTGGTGATTGGCGTAGCTTCCAGCGCTGTGTTTGATCTGCTGGCGTCGGACGCAGTGTTTCAGAGTCAGGGAGAGGAGGAATACCGCAAGTTTCAGCAAGAAAATCTCCACGTCCCGCTTCCCAAGGGCATAGCTTTTCCTTTTATCAAGCGTCTATTGTCGGTGAATGATCTGAGCGTCGACCCTTCAGATCCGCTTGTTGAGGTGATACTTCTCTCGCGAAATGATCCCGACACGGGGCTGCGTGTATTGAAGACAATCGAGCACTACGGGCTTGGGATGACAAGGGCGATTTTCATGCAAGGAAAATCTCCATACGAATACATACCTGCACTGAATATCGCTTTGTTCTTGTCTGGTGACAAAAAAGACGTGGAGGCTGCCATCAAGGCGGGGTATCCGGCGGGGCAGGTGCTCGACTCAAAATTCGTAGACGACGAAGCTGACAGAACGCTGCGTATCGCGTTCGACTTTGACGGCGTACTCGCCGGCGATGAATCTGAAACGATTATGCAGTCCTCGGGACTGACAGAATTTCATGCCCATGAAGTGAAGAACGTCATGCAGCCCCACAACCCTGGGCCGTTGAAGGAATTCATGGTGCGGATATCCAAGATCCAATCCGTCGAAGAGAAGCACAAAAAGCTAAATCCTAAATACGAAAACCGTATACGTGTTTCGATCGTCACGGCCCGCAATGCTCCGTCCCATGAGCGCGCAATGAATACACTCAAGAGTTGGGGTGTCATGGCCAATGATGCGTTCTTCCTGGGTGGCATCGAAAAAGGCAAAATTTTAGGCGTATTGAAACCGCACATATTCTTCGATGATCAGTCTGGGCATCTTAAATCTACTAGCGCGGTTGCTCCATCCGTGCACATTCCTTTTGGCATCACTAACAATGTAGCAGCGAAGGTTGTGCTATCACCTGTGGCTGATCAGGTACAGGAAACGGTGTAAACCGACGGCTGTAATATCCGGCGGCATGTGGACATGCAACCGATACGATGAGATGAAGTACAGCATGATAGAGATTCTGGCGTAAAATTCGCTATATCATGTTTCCAAGCACCCGCAATCCAAACATCAAGGAATTACGTATGTCTCGTTTGGCAGAATTTCGTAAGCTCGAACAGCAACTGGCCGAGCAGCTCGCAGAGCTGGAATCCATGAAGGGTGACTCTGAGCTGAAAAAAGAAATGGAGTTTGAGAGCAAACTGCGTGCTTTGTTGGCTGAATACGGTTTCAGCCTAAAAAACGTGATCAATCTGCTTGATCCACACGCTAGTCGTCGCGCACCAACTACCGAAGCAAAGGCCGGGAGCCGCAAACCTCGCCGAGTAAAAATCTACAAGAATCCACATAGCGGCGAGGCAGTGGAAACGAAAGGTGGTAACCACAAAACTCTCAAGGAATGGAAAGCTAAATACGGCTCCGACACTGTTGAGAGCTGGCTGACCAAGTGATGTTGGGGTGAGTTCGAAAAGGGCCTACAAGGCCCTTTTTGTTTTGTTGGTTTTTGTTTTGGCTTTTTTTGCGATTTGTGGTCCGAAATGTTGGAGTAAGGCGCCCTTTAGGGCACAGGCAAATCACTGCTTTTTGCGGCTGACAGCCACTGCTTTACGGTTTGATTTCAAACAACGATCCAAGCTCACATCGGACAACCACCTGGTTGGGACGGGGCTAATTCGACGAACCAGAAAAGTATCAATACACAGGGAGTTCGAGTCTCAGGTGTGCCACTTATTTCAGCGGACACTCCTGATCATGATCATGGGCATGTGAATGCAGGGTCAGGGCACCCGGTACCTTGGTGCGCTCGAGCCCCCCACGTTCCAGCCACCGGAGCGTCTGCTCATAGGCGCGCTGCAGCAAAGATTCGGTCTGGTCAAAGTTGAACACCGAGACATCCACGGGGCACAAGGGCGGGACGATGTGCAGGCTGGTGAGCGTGCGGAAGTGTTCAATGTCGCTCACCAGTTGGCGCATGCTCATCAGATTGACGGTGTGCAGGGCTAATGCCACCAGGCCTCGAGGCGGTTGCGTGAGGGCGCAACTCACGCCAGTGGGGATGACCACGACGTTGGTGGCTCCCAGGGCGACGGCAGTCGAAATAGGTGTGTTGCTTGACACGCCGCCGTCAACCAGGAACTGATCGGCGATTTGTACGCAGGGGAACACCAGCGGGATGGCAGCGCTGGCCAGTAACGCCTGCTCGAGTTCGCCACTGGACAGAACGGTCTCGACACCACTGAGCAGGTCGGTGGTGACGATGTGCAGGGGCAGCACCGCCTCCTCAATTCGATGAATAGGCAATGCATGACCCAGCAATCGGTGCAAGGCCGCCGGCTGCAGCAGAAAGCCACGCCGTTTGATCAGTCCTCTACAGGTATCGAGCCAGGAGAGGGGAAAGATGTCCGTTTTGCAAAGGCCGCGCCAGAAACCGGCGAGCGCCTCGACGCCTTCAGCGTCCGGTCTTGCGGCAAAATAGGCACCGTTGATGGCCCCCACCGAAGCGCCGACCACCATATCGAATCGAACATTGGCCTCGACCAGGGCCCGCAGCATGCCCACCTGGACAGCGCCCAGGCTGCCACCGCCAGCGAATACGATTGCAGTTTTGGTAACCATGCTCGAAGTCTCTGTGCAGCCATGCGTCGCATCAGTGTAGTTGACGGAATAACGCTATTTACAAGAGGGCCTCTGCATTCATGCCAGGCGTTTCTGATGGTTTTTGAAGCGGCCGGGGCATTGAAAAAAACGGCGGAGGGAAAGGCTTCAGCTGAGAGCAACGCATAGGGGTAGTGGTCTAATGAAGCACGGCACCCGTTTTAAGAAATCCCTCCCGAAATAAGCTCATCACGCCGATTGCCCACTCCTAGGCTTTTTCGCTATCAGCCGCATACGCATTCCTGCGCGCTTCTTTATTTTTTTTTGCTAAATAAACGAAAACCCAAAACGGCAATGCATCCGATGATGATTAGCGGTACGGTCACGGCGTTGATTGCATTTGCCATTGCTAATAACCCTGTACCAACAATCGACCAAAAAACCAACGAGACAATGACGATGACGATGGCGCCTACGCTGCTTGCCGGAGAAACTTTGACCTCTTTCTCCTCCACTAATAGGCCCCACTTCAACAAGAGATCGACGCAGCTTTTCCCTCCTGTCAAATGCCTGTCTTTGCCGCGACGCAACCACATTCTAGCTTTCGAGTATGCGTCGCTGGTGTAGTCGGTTCCTTGCTTGCCGTCGCTGTGGAACCGCGCCAATTTATAAAAGGCCTCGCTTGTATAATGAGCGCCTTGGTAGTACTTCTCGATTTCGTCAATTTCAGCCTGGCTGCAAGACTCAGCGACTCGCCCGTCGACCAATCGGTCTCCTAAAATCAGGCAAGCTGTCTCATCACCCAAATCGGCTGCTTGCCTTAACCAATGCAACTCCCTCGCTCTATCAGGCTGGCTATGCAGGGTACGTGGATTGTTTCCATGCCAGTCACTCAGGATCAGCATCGCAAGGATCGAACCGTTCTCAGCCGCAAGTGTCAGCTGCCTGTACGCCTCGTCAAGATTTTGGGGTATGTGTGAGCCGCTTATAAGCTCGTTAGCCAAGGTCACTCTGGCTGCGTTAAGCCCGGCGTCGGCAAGTGTTTTTAATAATTCGGATGCAGTGCTCGACCCGGCAGCAATGGCGTTTTTGAGCTCAACCGAAAAATGCACCGGAAGATCGTCAACGGTTCCATTCGCCACGGCCTTATGAATTTCTTCAATCAAAAAACGGCTGACTCCAGATGGCTGTTGGTCTGACATATGTTCTACCGTCCGATAGCGCTGCGTGCGCCGTTTACTTTATCAAGCCATTTCAGGGCTTGTTCCTTGATCCAATCGGCCATCACATGGCCTTCTGAGCCTTCCACCGCACAACTGCGTAAATGCTCCGAGGTATCCTTAATCGCTACGTAGCGAGCTTCCATCTACTTGGCTGTCTGCTCCCCGCGAACCGATGTAACATCGAGCCCGCATTGCCTCCCAGATCTTCAAGCCCACGAAGGGAGGCTTCGGCTATGGCCTCTAGGGCAACACGATAATATTTGGCGTTGGTTAGATGCCGTAGCGCGTGTTTCCGCCTGAGGTTATGCAATAGCGTCCGCCCCTAGGCCCGTAACAGACATTGCCACCCGCACACGAACATCCCCCACCACCGTGATAGCCGCCGCTTGACTCAGATTGTTTCTCATAGGCCCGATCCTGGGCTCTTGCCTGCTTGGCAGCGTGCGCCGCTTGGGCAGCCAGGATGACTGCTTGCTTTTTGACTACTGCGAATTGGTCAGCATAAGGGACCATCGCTACTGTGCGCAGAGACTCAAACTGAGCCAATGCGCCCTGAACTCTAATTAACGGCCTATTGGATTCGTATTGCTTGTTCTCCCGGATGGCCAAATCAGCGCCGGCACGGAGGTAAGGGTCCCTGGCATTCGTATTGAGAACAACCTGGTTCGCAAAGGGTCGCGAAGTCTTGGGCGGGCAGGGCGGCGTAGAAGTCTAATATGGGCTTGCCCATATCAACTGCTTTGGTCAACGGTACGCGCATAGCTTCGATCGCGGCGATGGCCTTCAGGACTTCACGATCTGAGGCTACGATGGTGCCGCTAACGACATCCGCTACATAGCGGTCGGCAGCCATCTGGTAGTGCGAGACTCTGTCAGTCATTAATCGTTGGGCACCATCCACAGACTGCACATAGGCACCAGGGGTGTCGGCTTTTACATAGGCAAAACTCTGTGACCCACCGATTCCGTAGCTCCCCAACGTCAGGATTTCCGCGCCCGGGCGAATGTAGTTGTTTTGGGTGGTCCCCAACCGCTGACCCTTCTTGGTCATCAGGCCGCGAACCTCATTGCCTACAAACCAGGAGCAGGACTTAACAGTCGCCTTCGCGGCCGAGCAACTCATCGTATCCGGATTGCTCATATCACAGGTGGTTTGGTTGTACTGTGGTCTGCACAACGTCTTGTATTGCTGATTCTGGCAGCCAGCTAAAAGCACGGCCAACACTATGCCGAATATTACTCTCTGGAGCATAACGATTCCTTACCATGACGCCGATCGAGCCGGCCATGCGCCAGCAGCGCCTGCTTTATACAGGAAACTAGTCCGCGTCGGCGATGTCCGACTGCCGCAACAGATGGCCACAAATAGAGAAGGGATGATCGGTTACATCATCTATTTGTAAATCCATCATTCCTCATAAACGCTAGACTCTGCGGATTGCAGTTCCATTGCCCCTATCGTCCGCTCAAGGTATGCGAGCATCGCATCACATTTTACTATCAGTGTATCGAACGGAAGAATCTCAATGCGATGAAGGCTTTTATTTAGCTGCTGTAACGTTTCTATTTCTGATTGAGAGCAACTTGAGCTTTTCCCTATTAATATAAAAGCTTTAGGGTGTTTGGTATTTTGCATTCCGTATTCATTGGCAAGAAACTGGTTATCTCTATCTAGTATAAATAGATACCTGTTTACTTGAGCAATGGCATTCGACAATTCAGGGCTTAGCCTGAATTGCGTGGGAGAGGATGCTGTCGTCCCCTCACTGGTTGACAATACGATATGATGATTGGGAGACTTCAGCTCCATAAGATCATGGTGGCCGTCAAACTTCTCGAGAAAGCAATCCACACGTCCTCTAGAAAGCGGTTGCTCGTGACGTGTCGCTATATAATCGGAACCTAACAGCCATGGATTTTCTATAATAAATTCATGCGTATCTGTCTCGGTGGTGGTTGGATTGTTTATCAAGGCCTCATAGACTCTGAGAGCATCTCGAATATCTTGTATCCGCTCAGCTATGCGCCCACCCAATTCGATAGCGGCAATATTGCGACCTTCAGTGGTTCCAAGAATAAGCTGCAACAGCGTATTTTGATGTTCAGTAGAAGCGGTTGCTAAGCGCGTTAGCACTGCCAACATAGTGGAGACTAAGGTTTCCGGAATAGAATCAAGGCGATTTAACAGCTCAATTATTACCGAGGGATCGGCAGCAGCAGCGTTTTCGGGGGGAGATTGAACGTCAATTTGGCTCAGAAGCGCTCTGATCTGTTCTACTCTTGAAGAGTTAGCGCCCATCCACTGCATCACATAAGAAGTCGTCAGATTATTTATTACCACTTCATCTCTAAGCGCGCTATCTCTGGCTAGAACATTAGTGATTTCTAGGCGGGTATCAGCACCTCGGCGAAGGGTGAAGTAAGCAGCTGCCGCATCCGGTGTCGCCCTTACCATGTAAGAATCTATATTAATAACAAGAGCATAGTTTGGTGGCTCGCTAATTATTCCCTCACTGACCGCGGCCCCCGATAACAATATCAACGAGGCCGTTGAGCCGACAGGGCAGTCAGACTTGACTAAAGAAGCTAGCCTAAGGCCGTTTCTAAAAGTCCTTCTTTCAAATTTTTCAGCCCACTGAAAATTATGAAATATCCTTATGCCTCCTAATTTTGTTCCGCCTACGAAACTTGTGAGACCTCGGGTTAACTCATCAAATTGAGGCATAATAAAATTCCGATTGTTTTTATTGTTTATTTTATATTAAGGAGGAGGCGAAGGGCGCTACTCACTTCGCTACTTGCACTCCGACGGTTTGGCCTGGCAGTTGGCAAGCCGAGCGGTTTGCGCAATCACATCTGCCTGCGCCTTGAGTGCATTAGCCTGGGCTGCGTCATTTGGCGATAGCGCTGAATCCAGTGCGCTCGCGGAATTCAGGGCCGCAGCAGCGCTTGACGTTTTGCCGTAAGACACAAGGGTCGGCACACCTGCTTCGTTAAGTTGTATGGAAAACGTCACCTTGCCAAAGAGTGCTCCGTGCGGAGCGTACAGGGCGTAGGTTTGTGAGGTGGGTACGATAACGGCGCTTTTGCCGATAGGGACCTTTCCCTTGGTCACGGTTATAGTCGCCACCGTCGTCCTGGCGAGTGTGAGCGGAACGCCTTCGTTGCCGGCATTGCCTGCGGAGGCGCTCGGCTCCACAAGAATCGGACTCTCTGTTGCCGCAACATCAACCCTTGCTTCGAGCAGTGGAAACGAAATAACGTTCTTCAGTGCATCATGGCTGCCCTTGTAGTTCTCGCTGACAGTGGGAGCTGTTGGTGCCACTGCCTTCGTCAAGTCAGCCAACGCCCATTCGTAGACGATGGTGACGGGCTTGCCACTTCCTCTCGATGCGACGACGTTGCACGCAACAGTGTCGTCTGTAACCGCTGCTCCGCCGATGATCAGCGGCAAAAGTGTCGTCGCTGACTTCACTATCGCTTCGCCTTGGCCGGTCACCGTAGAATTGAAAGATTTAAGTCTTCCGTCGTCGTACCAAGCGAAGGTCAAATCGTTGTCTGTGAACACTGCTCCCAATTTGGAAGCGTCGAACTCGAATGGCCTACCTCGATCACTCGTGTAGGTCGACGAGATGCTGGGCGTGTTCTGGATGACCAGGTGCTTATCAGCATCACAGTCAATCGTCTGCGTGACGGTGACCTGGGCAGTGGCCTTAGCTGGGTAGTACTTGTAGACGAGAGGGGGCGTTGACGCGCACCCAGCAAGGAGTAATGAACTTACGCTCGCGAGCAAAATTTTCATGGGTTCCCTCCTGTATTTGTTCGGGTAATCGCACTCAGTTTGTAGGACTCGACGGAGGTGGGCCTCTCCCAATAGCGCGATTAGCTGCACGCGCTCTCAGTTGAGGAAGAACTTCGCGCACCATTTGCAATGGAGCAGAGCTTGGTGGCCCTCCATCGAGCAAAGGAATGAACCAGTCGCCTTCCGAAGACCTGAGCCACAAGGCAAGAAAGCTCAACGCGGGCACGTCAAGCAGGCGTGGTTCGTATTCGTCGGTACTGTTGGCAAGTTGCACTTCGGCGAGAGTAGAGGCTTGGATGAATCGTTCTGCGACGATCCCATACGACAGGCCACCAAACGATGCACTGTTCGTTCCCTCGTCCCCACGAATGTCAACCAGCCCGGCCTTGATAGAGCCAATGACTGGATACCTCCAACCAGTTCTAGTGGCGTTTTCAAGCGCGTTGTCGTAAGGCAATTGATCCAGCGCGAGGTGATAGAAGGGCACAGGCCCGCCTACGTGTGGTGCGCCTCCAAGCGGTGAGTGCGCGGCAGGGCTCGAGGGCATCCTCACCGCTAGCGCAGCTGCCATGACGATTGCACCATTGCTCGGACCTTGATGGGACTTGATAGCCATGGCTGTGCTCCAGAAGGTTTAGGCGTGGGTGTGATAAGAGTAGTCCCAGCAACCAGCACCCCGGTAAGAGCTTACGAATGTGTTGTACGGAACCCGCGCAGGATCAGGCCCATAGAACGGGTCATCGACGATGACATCATCAGTGGACCAATCGTATCCAGACACCGTGACGAAGTGTCCTCCCTGACCAGCCCACGAGATATGGCAGCACACAGGTGAGCCGCCGTCGATTTGCTCTTGAAGGGCAGTCCTTGAATCCGGCGCGGCGATTGCGGAGCCCTGCAAATTGTTCGTTTGGCTGAGCGGAACATCAAGCACGAATGTTTGATTACAAGGCATTGGAGCGGTACAGCAGCTCTCCCCAAGGCAAGCGGAGGCAACGGCGCATTGAGTCCACTGCGAGGATGAATCAAAGAACACCGACACGCTGGAAGTGTTTGCAGCCCAGCACCAGTTCGATTCTTGCTGCGCTTGCATGGAGAAGGCCAATTGATTAGCACCTGCGCCCCCAATTGGGCCATCGTCCACGGAGTTGCCTCCAAGAGGGAGCACGGGGGGAATCAATTGAAAAAGTGGCGTCAGGGGGCCAAGGAAGCTCGGAAACGACATGTCAGTATCCTCCTGCATTTCGCTCAAGTTATTAGCAGGACCTCAGCTATGGCTACCTCGGCAGTATTGCCTGCACTGGCTCCACTGCCCAAGGGAGACCCGCTGGCAAGCATCTGCGTTCGCCGGCCTCTCACCTTGGGGAGCTTGTTGTCTTGTAGATAGCTTTAGCAGACCTTTGAGCGATCGCTAGGGCAATAAACCAAATGAATTGGATTGAGCATTGCCTGGGTCGGGGAGAAATTGAACAAGCTTGTCAGTAACTGACATTAATGCGGACTTAATTCAGGTGCGGTGTTATCGCCTGAGTATGGCTCTCGGCAGATCGTTTATGCCATGAGTCCAATTGTAAGAGCAATTTCCAGCGACTACACTCCAGCCCATGAAACGCTATCTGCGGTTTTGCCTCATCTTCCTGATCAGCCTCACGCTTCCCCTCAGCGGGATGGCGGGCGTCCAGGCACCGACAGAACCGTGCCCAATGAAGACGATGGGCATGGCGATGATGGACGACATGGGCATGGACTGCTGCAACGATATGAAAAGCCCTGCCGAGCACGGCAAACCCTGCAAGCCGGGCCAGGAATGCAAGACGGGCGGCATGCTGCAGGTCTCGATCTTCAAACCTCCTGTCACCATGTTCAGCTCCGTAGTGCTTTCCTTCTTTAGCGACTCCCTACCCGTACAAACCCCGTCCGGGGTATGGCGACCACCTCGCGTTTGATTCCTGTCCAACATTGAGCCTCATTCCGTATTAGCGGGATGGATTGGCTGTGCGCATGTTTTTTTGACGCGTGCAGTGGATGATCACAGGAATCGTAAACATGAACTCCAAGTGCTTTTGCACAGGTTGGTCGCTCGCGGCCGGCCTGGCGGCAAGCGTACTGGCATTGCCGAGCTTCGCTGCCGCACTGACACTCGACGAAGCATTGCGGTTGGCCGAATACAATGCGCCGTCGCTGGCTGCACAGGATGCAAAGATTCAGGCCGCCAGCAGTGCGGCCATTCCAGCAGGTGAATTGCCTGACCCCAAGTTGCTGGCAGGTATGCAGAACTACCCAATCGGCGGCCCGGATCGCTGGAGCATCAACGATGACTTCATGACCATGCAAATGGTCGGGGTCAGGCAGGAAATGCCCAACGGTGACAAGCGCAAGGCCCGTATCGAGGTCGCCAGCGCCGCCGTTGATCGCGCTACCGCCGAGCGTCGAGTCGAACGCCTGAACGTGCGCCAATCCACGGCGTTGGCCTGGATCAGCAGCTATTCGGTTGAACGCAAAGACGCGCTGTTCCAAGACTTCTACAAGGAGAACCGACTGCTGAGCGAGGTCGTCCGCGCGCAGATTGCCGGTGGTCGCGCTCAACCCGCTGATGCAGTGACACCCAAGCAGGAAGCGGCTCAACTGGCGGAGCAACAGGACGATCTGATTCTCCAGAGAGCACAGGCCCGAGCGGCCCTCAAACGCTGGATTGGCTCCGCCGCCAACGACAAGCCTGTGGGCAGCTTGCCTGAATGGCCCGTCGATACCTCCGGTTACGCCCACAAACTGCAACATCATCCCGAGCTGGCCGCGTTTGTGCCGATGACCCGCGAAGCGCAAGCCAAGGTTCGTGAAGCCGTGTCGGAGAAGCAGTCGGACTGGAGCTGGGAACTGGATTATCAGCGCCGTGGCCGTGAATTTGGCGATATGGTCAGCGTGCAATTTTCCTGGGATTTACCGTTGTTTCCTGACTCGCGCCAAAATCCCAAAATCGCAGCCAAACAGGCTGAACTCAGCCAGCTTGAGGCCGAGCGCGAAGCCCTGTCACGCGAGCACACCCAGCAACTGGAAAACGAACTGGCTGACTACGAACGCCTGAATCGTGCCGTGCATCGAAATCAGCAAAGCCTGCTGCCGCTGGCCAAAGAAAAGGTCGATCTCAGCATGGCCAGTTACCGCTCCGGCAAAGGCGATTTGAACGCCGTGGTTGCCGCCCGACGTGAGCTCATCGAAGCCCGCCTCAAACAGATCGATGTGGAAGAACAGCGAGCACTGACCCGTGCGCGTCTGTATTTTGCTTATGGGGAGTCCAGCCAATGATCCTTAAGAAAGGCAACGGGGCATTGCTGGTAGGCATCTCGCTGGCACTGGGTGTTGCCGGTGGCTACTGGTTCGCTCACCAGCGCATGAGCGGAGTACCCGTTATTGCCTCGGAGCAGCCCCTCAATTCACCGAATGAACGCAAGGCTTTGTATTGGTACGACCCCATGTACCCGCAGCAAAAGTTCGATAAGCCGGGAAAATCCCCCTTCATGGACATGCAACTGGTTCCTCAGTACGCCAGTGGGGAAGGGGATCGGGCGACAGTCAGTATCGACCCAGGTCTGACCCAGAATCTCGGTCTGCGATTTGCGACGGTCACTCGTGGAATCTTTGATTCCAGCCTCGACGTGACAGGTGCCTTGGTGTTCAACGGACGTGATGTCGCGGTGATCCAGGCCCGCACTACTGGCTTTGTGGAGCGGGTCTATGCCCATGCTCCCGGTGATGTAATAAAATCCAACGCAGCGTTGGCGGATATCCTGGTGCCGGAATGGGCCGCTGCTCAGATTGAGTTTCTTGCGCTGAAGCGCAACGGGGATGTTGACTTGTTGGCTGCGGCCCGTCAGCGATTGCGGCTCACCGGGATGCCGGCAGCACTGATTGCTCAAGTAGAGCGGGGCGGTAAGGTTCAGCCGTACCTGACGCTGACCAGCCCCCTTGCCGGTGTGCTGCAAGAGTTGAACGTACGTGCGGGTATGACCGTGGCGACGGGCGACACTCTGGCACGCGTCAATGGCTTGAGCAGTGTCTGGCTAGCCGTTGCCGTTCCAGAATCGGAGGCCGGATCAATCACCGTAGGGCAGCCGGTCGAAGCGCGTCTGCCAGCCTTCCCAGGGACAATGCTCAGTGGCAGGGTCAGCGCAATTTTGCCCGAGACCAATCCAGACAGCCGCACTCTTCGCGTGCGGGTGGAACTACCCAATCCGGACGGGCGCTTCAGACCGGGTATGACCGCACAGGTACGCCTGAACCGCTCGACCGAGCAAAGTGAGTTGTGGGTGCCGAGCGAGGCGGTGATTCGCACGGGCCGACGTGCCTTGGTGATGCTCGCCGAAGACGCCGGCCGCTACCGTCCCGTGGAGGTGCAACTCGGACAGGAAAGCGATGACAAGACGGCGATAGTGAAAGGCCTGGAAGAAGGCCAGAAGGTGGTTACCTCTGGCCAGTTCCTGCTCGACTCAGAGGCCAGTCTTAAGGGCATTGTTGCAAGCACAGAGGAAGAGTCACCTCCCAGCGCAGCAGCCGCCAGCTTCCATGAAGCGGATGGGCAGATCGTTGAGATCAACGACAAAGAAGTTACGCTCGCCCATGGCCCTTTCAAAACGCTGGGCATGCCTGGCATGACGATGACGTTCCCACTCGCCAATTCGGCGCTGATGCAGGGCCTCAAAACGGGTGACAAGGTGCGGATCGCGGTGAGCCAGACCGACGACGGTTTGCGTGTTGAACGTCTGGACAAATCGGGGAGCCAGCCATGATTGCTGCCCTGATTCGTTGGTCAGTGGCCAACCGATTCCTAGTGTTACTGGCGACGCTGTTCGTTACGGCTTGGGGCATTTGGTCGGTGCAGAGCACGTCCATCGATGCGCTGCCCGATCTCTCGGATGTTCAGGTGATCATCCGCACCCCTTATCCGGGACAAGCGCCGCAGATCGTCGAGAACCAGGTAACCTATCCGTTGGCCACTACCATGCTCTCGGTACCGGGCGCCAAGACGGTGCGTGGTTATTCTTTCTTTGGTGACAGCTTCGTTTACGTGCTATTCGAAGACGGCACTGATTTGTATTGGGCTCGCTCGCGGGTGTTGGAGTACCTGAGCCAAATACAAAGTCGGTTGCCGGCCAATGCCAAACCGTCGTTGGGGCCGGATGCGACGGGCGTGGGCTGGATCTTTCAGTACGCACTGGTGGACCGCAGTGGCGGGCACGACCTGGCGCAGCTACGCGCACTTCAGGACTGGTTTCTCAAGTTCGAACTCAAGACCCTGCCCAACGTGGCGGAAGTGGCCACCGTGGGCGGCATGGTCAAACAGTACCAGGTGCAGCTTGATCCGCTCAAACTGGCCAGCCTCGGCATCACTCAGGCTGAGGTGACCGACGCTATCGGCAAAGCCAATCAGGAAACCGGGGGTGCCGTGCTGGAGATGGCAGAGACCGAGTTCATCGTGCGCGCTTCCGGCTATCTGAAGACGCTCAATGACTTCCGGGCGATCCCGCTCAAGCTCGGCTCGGGCGGTGTGCCGGTGACCCTTGGCGATGTCGCCACAATTCAGTTGGGACCGGAAATGCGGCGTGGCATTACTGAACTCGACGGCGAAGGCGAGACCGTTGGCGGCGTGGTGATTTTGCGCAGCGGCAAGAATGCACGCGAGACCATTGCCGCGGTCAAGACCAAACTCGACGAACTGAAAAGCAGTCTGCCGGCCGGGGTGGAAATCGTCACCACCTACGACCGTAGCAAGCTGATCGACCGCGCTGTGGAAAATCTCAGCCACAAGCTGGTCGAGGAGTTCATCGTCGTCGCGTTGGTTTGCGGGATCTTTCTCTGGCACCTGCGCTCGTCGCTGGTGGCGATCATCTCCCTGCCAGTGGGGGTGTTGATTGCCTTCATCGTTATGCGCTATCAGGGCATCAACGCCAACATCATGTCCTTGGGCGGGATTGCCATCGCCATCGGCGCCATGGTCGATGCCGCCGTGGTGATGATCGAGAACGCTCATAAGAAGATCGAGGCCTGGCATGCGGCCAATCCAGGGGAGGAACTGAAGGGGGAGCGTCATTGGCACGTGGTGACCGAAGCGGCGGCAGAGGTCGGCCCGGCGCTATTCTTCTGTTTGTTGATCATCACCCTGTCGTTCATTCCGGTGTTCACCCTGGAAGCTCAGGAAGGACGGTTGTTCGGCCCTTTGGCTTTCACCAAGACCTATGCCATGGCCGCAGCGGCGGGATTGTCTGTGACCTTGGTGCCGGTGCTGATGGGCTATTGGACTCGAGGACGAATCCCCAGCGAACAACAGAACCCGCTGAACCGGTGGTTGATTCGGATTTATCAGCCAGCCCTCGACGCAGTCCTGCGTCGACCAAGGATTACACTGCTGGTGGCGCTATTGGTCTTTGTCAGTGCGCTATGGCCAATGTCGCGCTTGGGTGGGGAGTTTCTCCCCCCATTGGACGAGGGTGACCTGCTATATATGCCTTCCGCTTTGCCGGGACTGTCGGCGCAGAAGGCCGCGCAACTGCTGCAACAGACCGACCGCCTGATCAAGACCGTGCCCGAGGTTGAACACGTCTTTGGTAAAGCCGGTCGCGCTGAAACCGCCACCGATCCGGCACCGCTGGAGATGTTCGAAACCACGATCCAATTCAAGCCGCACGAGCAATGGCGTGCAGGCATGACCCAGGAAAAGTTGGTGGAAGAGCTGGATCGAGTGGTACGAGTCCCTGGGCTGACGAATATCTGGATACCGCCGATTCGCAACCGTATCGACATGCTAGCCACGGGGATCAAGAGTCCCATCGGAGTGAAAGTTGCCGGCACCAACCTGACGGAGATCGATGCGGCCACACAGGCGGTCGAGCGAGTGGCCAAAGGCGTGCCCGGTGTCAGTTCGGCGCTGGCCGAGCGACTGACCGGTGGCCGCTATATCGATGTGGACATCGACCGCAAAGTCGCCGCTCGCTACGGATTGAATATCGCCGATGTGCAGGCCATCGTGGCCGGCGCTATTGGCGGTGAAAACGTCGGCGAGACCATTGAAGGGCTCGCACGCTTCCCGATCAACGTACGTTATCCACGGGAGTGGCGTGACTCGCTCGGTGCCCTGGAGCAATTGCCCATCTACACCCCTCTGGGGAGCCAAATCACCCTCGGTACAGTGGCGAAGGTCAAGGTTACGGACGGTCCACCGATGCTCAAGAGCGAGAATGCACGACCTTCGGGCTGGGTGTACATCGATGTGCGGGGGAGGGACATAGCCTCGGTGGTCGCCGATCTGCGCCGGGTCGTCAATGAGCAGGTCAAGTTAAAGCCTGGCATGAGCCTGAGTTACTCAGGGCAGTTTGAATTTCTGGAGCGGGCCAACGCACGACTCAAACTGGTGGTGCCTGCCACGCTGTTGATCATCTTCGTGCTGCTCTACCTGACTTTCGCCCGTTTCGATGAGGCCCTGCTGATCATGGCCACTCTGCCATTTGCTCTGACGGGCGGGGCATGGTTCCTCTATCTGTTGGGATTCAATCTGTCGGTCGCCACCGGGGTCGGTTTTATCGCCTTGGCCGGTGTTTCCGCCGAGTTTGGCGTGATCATGCTGCTCTATCTGAAGAACGCCTGGGCCGAACGTGAAGACCTCGGCGACAGCACTGAGCGTGGATTGGTCGCGGCGATTCGTGAAGGTGCTGTGCAGCGCGTTCGCCCCAAGGCCATGACCGTGGCCGTCATTATTGCCGGCCTGCTGCCCATCCTGTTGGGCAGCGGTACTGGCAGCGAAGTGATGAGTCGCATCGCCGCGCCCATGGTCGGCGGCATGATCACGGCCCCCTTGCTATCCCTGTTTGTCATTCCGGCAGCCTATCGTTTGATGCGTCGCCGGCATCTCCAAGTTGAACCCATCAACCCTCAAGGAAAAGTCGTATGAAACTGCCCCTGATTGCAGTTGCAAGCACCGTTTTTACGCTGTCTATTTCGGCCCACGCAGAGGATATGCCGGGCATGAAAATGGACGGAATGGAGGGCATGCAGACGAAGCAGGAAACAATGCAGGCTCCAGTCGCCACCGCCGACGGAACGATCAGGGCCTTCGATACCACGAAGCATACGGTGACCATTGCCCACGGCGCTGTTCCAGCGGTGCAATGGCCGCCGATGACCATGGCCTTTTCCGTGACGGAAGATCAGATGAAAGGGCTGGCGACTGGAGACCGTGTATCGTTTTCCTTCCGGCTAGAAGGTAGCAGAGCCACGATTGTGTCTATTAAAAAATAAATACCTGTGGTGGAAGTGTCCGGTACGCTTTGTCGTTCCGGACACAACCCATTAAATCCACTTGTTCAGCAAAACAGGCACGTCAGTGATGCCGCTCGAATGACTTTTTTGGCCGATTACTGACTGTCCAAAAAGCGGGCAATCAAGCGATTTCTATCGATCAGAAGGGACATCGAACGATCAACGTAAATGCAGGGCAGCCGCTTGTGGCCGCCCTGTAGACGCTATCCCCAACGACGGCTTTTGCGAAAACGGCGCTGTGTTGTTTTTCCGACCTGGGAGCTGGCCTTGCTGCCCTTGCAGATCATGCACACGCGGCCGAAACCGCCAGCACCACCGCCTAGTGCAGGATCGTAATAATCCGTCTTTTCTCTAATTTGGCCGCATTTCGAGCATGGTTTGAGCTCTTTGTTGGCCAGGCCTTGGGCCTGAGACTGAATATGGTTGACCGCCTCTGAAATCTGCTCACCCACGGCAATTTCCACTAACTGGTAAAGGCGATCTGAAATAGTTGCGACAGGGTCGTCACCCAAGTTGAAGCGATTGATGCGTAGGAACCGATAGCCGTAGCTCTCCAGCGTTAGCTGGCGTTCCACGTCGGCCTCATTCAGATAGCGTTCGTGATTGCCCACGTGAACGTGTTTGCCCTTGGCAAAGTGATAATCGAAGCCGTCGTACTCAATCACGATCTGGATGGGGCCCTTGCTCGACTGGTACGTCACCAGAAAGTCAACGCGCCATTTTGGATGTTCGTAGGTCGGGTCAAGTTGCTTGAGATAAGTTCCGATCTCGAACTGAGCAAAGACATCGATGGCGTCGATATTGGACTGATAGAACTTGGTCTGGCGAAACCACTCCAGAACCTTGGCTTCCATAGGGCTGGACTGATCGGTGTCTTCGGCAGAAGGTAGTCTATTGGCGTTCTCAAGAATGTTCGCATAGTGGTTAAGCGCTTGTCCGATGGCGCCGCGAAACTCATTGAGGGGCTTGGAGTGAACAAACCAAATCATTTCCTGAGCGCGGCTAAAGCCGACGTTGAGACGCTGTACCTTCAGTTTTTGCTCCACTGCCTGTTCTGCGTCACTCAGTTCAACCGGGAAGATATAGTTGAGCGCATCCTCATCAGCCGTCGCTACCATCGAGTAGAAAATGATGTGCCGTTCCTCTCCCTGGCAGCTGTCGAAGGTCATAACCTTCAACCGCAACAGACGTTCGAAGTCTGCCCCGCGGGGGTGATTGAACAGCTTCTTGGACAGTAGGGTCTGCTGCTCACGGAAGGGCGATATAATGCCTACGGTCGGTGGCGCTTCCTCCTCGATCAGCTCAAGAAGGCGGTCAAGAATGAACTCCGCCTCCGCTTCATTGGTACCTCGGGTCACTCTCTTGTCTGTCGTATCGACTATGTCGAATCGGATGACTTCGTCGACCGGGATGCCGCGGATTTTGATGGCCTGCAATTGGTGCCCATAAAACGTGCCCGAGGAGTATCCGATTAGCTCCTGGTACGAGCGGAAGTGCTTGCGCAGCATGACTGAGTATGAGGCCGCGTGATTGCAGAACTCCAGAATGGAACGCTTAACGTCGAACATGGACAGCCGCTGGAGGGCGTCGGCTGCACCGCTGACGTGGGTAGTGAAATAGTTTTTCAGCTCATTGCGGTACTTGTCATTCTGCTCAATGCTGGCGTTCGCCGATTTCACGTTTGAAAATTGTTTGTCATCACCCAGCACAACGACCTTCTTCGCGCGCAACAAAGCCGGTAATGCTTGCGCGACCGAGACCTGCGAGGCCTCGTCGATGACCACCACGTCGAACATGTCAGGGGCCAATGGCATGTATTCACCAAACTCGCGAATACTGGCGATGATGACCGGGAAGCTCTCGCGTACGTGCGTGAACTTGTCTTCTGGAAATTTTTGTCGGTTAGCGATTACGCCAGCTAGCGCCCGTGCGTCTGAGCGGTAATTCTCCATAAAACTCAGTAGGCGCGTGTCTACGTGTGCGTTCATGACCGAAGTGTTGAGGCGTTCGAGCTGGGTCTTAGTTCCGGCGTAATCATACTGGGGCGCCGATGCGAAGGCCTCCCGAGTGCGCAGCCAGCCGTGCAGGAACCGAACGGAGAGGGGCCAGAGACGGGCATCATCCTTTGGTTGTTCAAGCAGTACATCCACTATTTTGCTATCGACACGACGCAGAATGGCCATGGCTTTTGCCGCATTGCCTGCGTTGAGTTTTGGCGTTTTTCCTCGGGCAAGCAGCCGATAGCAACCCTCAAATTCGTCTTCTAGGTCTTCGCTCTGCAGCTTCAGTCGCAGCTTATTCGCTGCCTCAACGAGGATGGACAACTTTGCTTGCCGTTGCTTGAGCTGCAAGGGGCTGCTGACGGGTAGGGCATTAAGCTGACGTTCTACTTCGCGCACCTGTCCGCCACGGAACAGGTAACCGAACAGAGGCATCTTCAGTTGACCATAGCCGACCAGAAGTCCGCCAAGCGTGCGCAGCTGGGAGGGCGACATCGACTCGAACATATCCCATGGGGCGTCAGAATGTTCCTGAATGAAGGCTACCAGTAATGCATCTCTTCGCGTTCTGTTCCAAAGGCTTTGTGGGTTAAAGTCTCCCTCAGAGAAGACCTCAAGAAGATACTGTTCCACCCCCGTTAGGTGCTCGATGATGCTCTCGAGCTCAGAAATCAGACTGGCTCCACTTGCGTGTTTCAACACTTCCAGTACTGACGGGGCAAGCTCAGCGAGTTCGGTTTCGTCTTTGAGCATTGCTTGTACGCTGGTCATTTCGATGGCGCCTAATGTCGCCACAGTCAGCTTGATCTGCTCCTTCAGGTTCTCCGACCGACTTTTTCGCTCCTCTTCGAGCCGGGGCTGATTCGCCTTCATTGCCTTGGCGTAGGCTCCGATCTGGGTCACTGCCTGATTCGAGGTCAGTTTGCGGAAGTTATGGGCTTGCTGGCCGAGCCGCAGTATCGGATTCGGGAAATCGCGATCGTGGCGTACGCGTGACATGGCTTCCGACAGTTTGTCGTAGACCACATCCAGCGCCTCAGTCTTATCCGACAACACCAGGCAGGATCGTTGGTTAAAGGCGCAGTCGGCGGCGATTGCTGTGATCGTATGGCTCTTGCCGGTACCTGGAGGGCCTGAGACTACAACGATCTTGCCTTCTGGCTGTCGCACGGCAATCAATACTTTGCGTTGCTCTTCGTTCAGGGGGATCGGTGAGTCGAAGACCATTCTATCCACCATCGGAAGCGCATCCCAGGTGGCCTCCACGGCCGCCGCGATGGACTTTGGGTTCTCTCGCAATACACCACCAACGATGCCCTCGAACAGTTCAACCACGGCCGATCCGCCATGCTTCAGTGCTTCGAGGATCTCTTCGTAGTCGTTGAGTAATGCCTCATCCGAACGTTCATACGCAGCCAGGGACAATGAGCTGGACAGCCCGACCGCAATTGTCGAGGCGTCGGTATCAGTGGAAGAGAGGCTGATCTTGCCACCGAGATCCATGGCATTGGCTACGCGCTGGAACAGGACGCGTGCCTCTTCGTATATGGACTGCTCGGGTTTGATGTAATGGATTCGTTCGGGGATCGGAGAAACCCACGCGCGCTCGAGCCCAGCAGCCAGCTCCTGCAGAACAAAGTCGATGGCCTTGCGGTTGGTATAAAGCTGGTTAAGCAGCTTTAACTTATAGCCGGCCCCTTTTTCCTCCCTCTGTACCTCAATGGGAAGAAAGAAGAGTGGGTATTGGTTTCCACCGTACTTCACTGCACCGATGTATAGGTAGAGCTGCATCCCGTCGCTGGTGGCAACATAGGTCTCAAGATCGCGGAATTCGTGGTAGGCGTCAGCCGCCACAAATCCTTCAAAGAACACCATCAGCGCCTGGCGAGTTCCTTCAAGAGTCAGGAACTGTGGGATCGCCTCCTTGAGCGGGGCTGAGTCCTGGGTGGCGAGCAGCTTGGCCAGCAGCTCTGGGAGGACTCGGGATAGGTCACCGCAGACACGATCCACGAGGTCCTTCTCCGCGGCGAATAATGAGTCCATTACCCAGTACGCCTGATTGCGCAGTGGACCATCCAGGTGAGCAATCAGGGGCTTGATGATGTGCTCAGCGACTTTGCTGCCCAAGTGGTTTTGGACTGACTCCACCCATAACTCCGGGTCTTCTATCGCTTTTGCGTAGGACTCTGCGGCTAGTTCCTCCACCGAAGCATGTACAGTTTGTAGGGATGAAGCAGGGATAGCGTTTACTTGCTCGTGGATCACTTTACGAAGCACATCACTGATCGGACGCGTATAACGCCGTGGGTCGATCGTCAGTGACAAGTCTTCGCCAGATGGACGCCCCAAAAGATTCCAAAGGTCGCGATCCAAGGAGGGGTAGGGTGAGGTACGCATCCCCGATCTGAATCCGGTGTCGGTGGTCAGCACGATTCGGCGGCGCGGAGCTTGTTGACGCTTGAAATCCGAGTCTAAAAAGTCGCGGAAATACTGACTGATCCGCGTGGCGACTGGCCGAAGTTGCTGCCCCAGAGCTTCCATTAGATTCCCCTAAAAACGAACACTGGACTTCGCTGCTCGAAACCCCGTGAACTCGGTATCGAGAGCAATCCAAAAAAATAACAATGAGATGGGCGTCACAATACTGGCTCTGGCTCGACCGCGCCAACACACTTGCGTTTCCGCTACCGCCCGGCATATCGAGACCGCAAGCAGCTAACCGGAAACGGTCTTTACTAAGCCGCAACACGTGCGTCAAAGTGACTTGACGGTTACAGTGGGCCATCATGGTAGGGAGGCTAGAGCATGCCACGAGGCACAGCTTTTTTTGCAGGGATGACCAAGACTCAGTTGCGAGCCTGTATCCGGCTACGACTGAAAGAGCGGGAGCTTGGGGAGGTCTTTCAAGACGACTTGATCTCAGACCTTATCGCCGAAAAACACTACTACTGCTCTGTCCACGATCTGCGGCCGAGCCAATTCCGCATGCTGTATCGACCCGGTGGCGGCTATGACTTTTATGGACTGTTTGATCCAAGTAGATGGCATAAGGTGTCTTGGGCTCAGTGCTTAGATCCAAGGGATCAAAACGACTGGATTCAAACTGCACTACGCCTGGCATCAGCGCCCTTTTTATCCGCTCGAAGGCTTGCATTTCCGATCTGTGAGCGTTGTGGCGTTCTTCCCTCTACCGAAGTGGATCACGTGAATCCCGAATTCCAATCTATAGCCCGTCAAGCGATGCAGCTTATGACGGTTTCTGAGTATCGCAACGCATTTCGTGGTTTCGATTGGTGGAGCGACCAACCTTTCACATTACCTGTAGACAACTCCGCTCTCGCCTACACGCTACAGGCGCACCAAAGCACGACCCTACAAGCCGTGTGCAAGGATTGTCATCTGCAAAACGCCGCTGGCCGTAAGATGCTGCGGGGGGGATCCGCCTAGGCACAACCGTATCTGGAGCGGCTCTCTTTTGGGGATCGAGGCCTCGGATCTAGCCTAGTAAAATACGAACTGTACGTTTAGACAGGCTGGTTGCATAACCACTGATGCGACGATAACATCATACTTCGATGGTCAAGCCTCGCCCCTTGCATAGTGGAGTAGCCCATGTCGTCATCTTTCACAGCCACTCACGAAATCAAGTATCTCGATGAAATCAAAAGCCTTTTCGCTATTGATTTCGATTGTCTATTGTCGAAAGAAACCTACAGCCGTCCTTTACGCTCCTATCATTTGATCAAATCAGAAGCACAGTGTCAGTTTTTTAAGAAAGGTAGTCGGTGCGGGCAAGAGCACTCTCACGGATTCGCCGTGGAGTGCATAAACGGGCAACGGGTGTTGATTGGCAACTGTTGCGCCTTCAACCATCTGGGTCTTGATGACGACCAGGTCAAAAAGGCTCTTCTGGAGCTGGGCTCCGCAGAGCGTATTTCTATCCGCACCCACCAAATAAACGAAAGGCTTAAGGACCGAACAGAACTGATTACACGCGTCAAAAACGCCCTGAAACAGCTGCGTCACCTAGAGACTCAAATATTCCGAATCCGTGAAGCTTTTCCTGAGGCGGTTTTTGAAAATCTTGTGGAGCGCTGGCGTCGCAACTCTTTCCAGATAACGTGGGAATACCAGATCACCAAGAAAGACGAAACGGCAAAAGGGAAGGGCGCTGTTGAACGCCTGTGGTATCCACACATTTGTGGATTCCTTAAAGGCCTGGGACTTTGGCTGGATTTGGATGCGCAAGGCTATCAAGAAAAGCTTTACTCCTTTCTCCATCGAGTCGAAGCAATTCCTACCAAGAAGCGCCTGACCAAGGCTGAACTGCTTGAAACCGAGGCGATCTTCCGCGAGCTTGGTGCGCTTTCAGTGATTGAGCGGGAGTTCGGGGCTCAGCAAAAGTTGATCTTCGACTTCTTGGAGCCAGCGAACCTAGTATTGACGGTGCAACTGGTTAAAACTCAGGCGCTTAGAGCCAAGAATGTTGAAGCCGTGCAGCAGCTGACTTCGACTTTGTTGGGTGTGCGCCCCGAACGCTTCGTGGCAGAGGTGGATCAAGATCTCAAGCAACGCTATGGAGCGACGGGTATTCGCATCGCGTCGTGATTGGAGATCGGTCTCACAACTCACGTGCTGCCCGAAGAACGGGCAATCAGCGTCGGTTTTCCGGTGAAATTCTCCCCTGGTTTGCTGGACAGTGATACATCGGTTCCTGCGCTCGGTGATTATGCTACCGAGGCTTTCAAGGCCGCTTTGTGAAAGGCATGGCACCCTAGCCAAATGATATGGAAAGATTGCGGGCAAGTAGCAAATAGACTCAATACCCGGGTTTCTCCATCTACAAATGGCCAGACCAACATGGTTCTGGGGTGCCGGGACTTCGGAGGTGGAGCGCAGAATCCATTTCTCTGGTGTGCTTTACTGATGAGGGATTTTCGAGTCAAAAAGCCGTCGATCAACACACAAGGATCTCGAAAGATTTTTCATGCGCAACGACACAAAACTCCCGTTTACCAACCAGTGAAGGAAACTTCTAGAGTTCCGGTGGATCCCAACCCTCAAAATGCTTGAGAGCGTCGAAATCACCGATCAGATCCTTCGCTTTGGCTAACCGATCTAATACAGCTTGCCGCTCTCCTGATTCGAGAAGCTCCGCTTTTTGGGCGATGTCTTCGAAGAAAACCCGAATGCTGTTCACTTTCACCCAGGTCTGAATAACCGATTCGAGTCGATCGCGGCTGTCCTGGATGGCCTTGAGCCGGCGTTTTTCGTCTTCCTTGCGTCTCCACTCTTCCATCTCTAACTTGTGCCGCTGTCGTTCCTGCTCGCTGCGCACTCGCTGGATCTCAACCTTAGCAGCCAGCAGCGGAGCCTCGGCGATCAGCGACTTTATGATGCTCGGGATTTTGCCGACCAAATCACCAGGCTTATCTTCAATCCAGCGCTGAACCCACTCCACACCGTAGTACGGGGAGTAGGCCTGCAAGCAGAGTCTGCCGCTTGGCATATCAGCGCTCATCATCCATCCATCTGGAAAATCGGAACGTCGTTTATTCACGGGCAGCGACGTCATTCGGATGTATTTCTTGTCTGGCCGCTTCACGTGAACGTATTCGCTGATCTCATAAATGGACAGACCAAATACAACTGTTCCGACGTAAGTCACCGTTGGGCGCTGTGGCTGCCAAAGGGCAGGGTGGACGTACCTATTTGATGCTTTCTTCCGATGGTCCACGGACTCACGCCCCATGTGAGTCGTAGGATCAGATAGCGCGACCGCGAGACTCTTCTTCATCAGCGCCAAATACAGCTGATTTGCAAAGTCGACGGCATGGCTTACTCCAGAGCGGCTTACTATCAGGTCTGCCATGGAGCGTTTCGATGGACGAAGGTAGCCTTCATCTGTTTCGTGGGCTTTCTTAAAATGCTCTTCGATGTCTATCAATAGTGGATGCCGACGAGGAAGTAGTGCAAGACGATCAGCCGGCTTACCACGCACCTTTACAGGGGCTTTGGGAAGAGAACGGGAGATTTGCTCGGGCGCTCCATTCCTACTCCAGGCAACGCGCGCACCTGGTTGAGCATCAGGGAGTGCCGGCGGCGTTTTACGCTTCCCCGCAGCCACTTGGGCCCAATATCCCACCGGAGGGCGGGGTATATTAAGGTTGGTAAAAATGCGTGCTAGGTAACTGGAGGAAACGCCATACCGTTCAGCTATTTTGGTCATGGGTGTAGACCAAGCCTGTTCGTAGAGAGACTCCCGAGTAATGGTGTCCTCTGAAGAATCAGCAGTGGTGGCTGAAGCGTTTGGAATGTCTTCCATACATGAGCTTCTTGAGGGTGATTGGCAAATTCAGTAGTGACCCCATCAGCCTAGCTCAAGGCTTATGACGATAATGGGATTGAACCCCGCACGCACACCAACACCCACAGCACTCTCGATGATGAAGTTTCGGCATCGCCGAGGCCAGCAGCACCTTTTTAGAACAATCCATCATGTCTCCAAGGTGCAGAGTCATACACATGCATGGACCATTCTCCCGAAATACATCGTTTCGGCCACGTGAGTAGATAAGACACGGGTTGTCCGTTTTCTGCTCTCGTGTCAAACAAGAATCGGCCACAAGCGGTCGGCTGTGACTGTCTGCTGCGGGCCGATTCGTGCCTGCCAGCAAAGGCAGCAAACAACCCAATATAGCGGACATAAATGTTGATGTGGGAGGCATGACCCAGCCTGCCGGGGCACGTCCTTTCGCTCAGGGGTAAAGATCACGCAGGCCCAATTCGGCGAGCGACCTAGCCAAGAGAGCCTTTGACTCTCGATCGTGCTCTGGATACTGCGAACGTGCTCCGTTTGCACTTCCCGCGGGATGGATCATTGGTAACACAAGCGTCGAATGCCACTGGAAACGACGCCCCACCATGTGCGGAACTTTTACACCGCTCGGACGGGAGATGCCGATTTCACGCGAGCAGAAGCCAGGTTCTGCGGCTTCCTGTATTGATAGAAATGCCTTCCATGAAAGACCACCGAGGCAGACAAGCAGTTTCGGCTTCACAAGTTCAAGTTGGCGCTCCAGAAATGGCAGGCAATTTTTAACTTCGGCCGCGCTCGGCATGCGATCTGTTGATGTACTAGGACGGCGACCAGGAAAGCACTTTGTGACGGAGGTTTGATAGACGTTGCGTTCAAAATTCGAAAGGCCGCAAGCCGCAAACTGTGCTTTGATGGATTTGCCAGCATCCCCCTGAAAGGGTGCCCGTCTCTCGTACTCGGTCTTGCCTGGGGCCTGGCCAAGCAAAAAGATGGGATAGCCAACTCCTCCGCTAAAGATAGGTCGCGGCTCAACACTGAATTTGCAGAGAGTACTTGCACACCTGCGGCAGGTTTGAATTTCGTTTTCCAACATTGAAAGAGTCACTAAGTCTCTCCTGATCTCTAACGCCCGAATTAGGCCGCGCCGCGAAGTGAATCGCCCCGGATTCTCTAGACACCTTGCAAGCTCATTGCGTAACGCTTTCAAACTCTACCGGTGACATCTCAACTTAGCTTACGGATCAACTCAGCTTTCAGAAACATCTGGATAAATCTGCGGACTGGGTGCTTCTGCTACTGTCATCATGCGGAAGACATTCGTTGTTTTTAGAGCGGCAGGGCGGGAAGGCTGTCGTTCTGCAGCCGACACCTTTACTCTTCCGAACCTACTCAATAGGTGAAGCAAAGCGTTCACCTGACAAAGCTACGGAACCCTTAACTGCCACTGGCTGCAACACTTGTGGAAGCGTCATTCCAGCATGAACACAGCAGATAAAATGCACGCAAAGGCTCTACAGGACGCCATTTTAGCCCTCGAGCCTTCAGGCCCAAAAGGATTTGAAGGGTTACTCGGAGTCATCCTTGGTAAGATCACAGGACAATCTTTCCGTCTCGCAAAGTCAGGTACGCAGCGAGGACGAGACGGCGACTCCGCATTCGATGGCGGCGCCACGTATTTCGAGGCCAAACGCTACAAAGAAGGCCTCTCGAAGAATGATATTTCGACAAAGCTTTTTGACGTTGCGAACGACGATGCAGGTCTGGTGGATCTCTGGATACTCGGAGCAACATGCGAGGTGGCATCCCAAACCGTCGAAGACGGGCGGAAATTTGCGGCCAAGAACGGCTTCGGCATCGCGGTATTGGACTGGTCAAATAACGATCTAGGATCGCTGCTCGTTGCCACTGTTGTGGCAGGTTCAAAATCCAAAGCATTTATCAAACAGGGACTCACCGGCAGGCCTGGAGCGGTCCTGATCGCATCCGCTATCAACGCAATCGACCACTTTGAAAAACATGGGGATTATCCCTCGAGGGTGAGTGCGCTCAGAAAATCACTCGCCACAGATGCTGGGTTGGGTCACGCCAAGACGCTCAACCAAGAATGGCTGGGCCGGTTGTTCACAAACAAAGTGCAGGCGCGCGCCGAGCTCGGCCAACCCCTCTCTCCATTTGATCCGTCCGGTCCCCTGGCGCTCGACCGACCTGAGCAAGCGCTTCTTACAAAGGCATTCTCCGGAGTTCCAGAGAGCGAAATCTACGCAATCGTCGGCGAAGAGGGTGTCGGCAAATCCTGGCTCGCTGTCCAGAGCTGGAATCTGTCCAATCCCAAATCACTTCTCATACTGTGTCCTGCCGACGATTTGACCGGAGATGACGCAGAAGGCTTCGATGACTTCCTAATCCGCAAACTGATCCGTCAGACAGATGGAAATCTTACGCAGCAAGTGATCGAGCGCTGGCGGCGGCGCTTCAACGATTGGCGCGCGAGCATCCCGGCAAGCTCCATCCGCGTAACGCTCATAGCGGATGGGCTCAACCAACCGCTCAAGTCGAACTGGGGGCGCTGGCTCGATCGCGCCGCGCTACGCTTGAAGGATCTGGGTGGCTGTCTAGTGGTCACCACCCGCACGCAGCACTGGGCGTATCTCAAAAAAACGCTGTCTTGTGGCGTAAAGACGATCGCGCTCGCCGAGTGGTCCATCAAGGACGTGGAACAGATACTGGGCAGTCGCGGCATCAACTTTTCCAACACCAGGATCGAGGTTCTCGAATCCGTTCGGAATCCCCGACTTCTTGGTATCGCGATCGAGCTGATAGAGGCCAAGGCCATCGAGCTTTTGGATGAGCTAAGTGTCGGACGGCTGCTCTTTGAGCATATGCGCAGGATGGAACATCATGGGGCGGCTACAGTTTCGGCGCCCGCATTCGCCGACCTTTTGAAAGCTTTCGCGGCGAAGGTATTGGCTCGAGCGAATGCGCAGGATACTGACGACCTTAGGCTGTTCGATGCCGTCCAAGAAGCCCAACTCGAAGCTGTTGCATCAAGCCGGTTCTTCTCCTCAGTGAAAGGAAGCGCTTCACAATATGAAATAAAACTCGATGGTCTAAATCTGGCACTCGCGCTCTACCTCGTCGACCAACTCGAACGCGAGTTGCGCAACAACCGTGACCCGCGAGAAAAGCTAGCGACAATACTGGAACCGATCAGCGCACTTGATGAAACGGCCAAGGTTGTCTTGCTCGCAACGCAGATCGCTTGCCTTGAAGATGAAACGAGCCCCGAGATACGCTCCGCGCTGATCGAAAAATTCGTCTCGCTGCAGAATCTTCCGAACAGCCAGGCCGACGCCTTCGCCGTGCTAGCAAAATCGACTCTGCTCGCCTTTCTGCAAGCCGCTGAAAATGTATATCTGTCTCAAGAGCATATCGCCAGCAAAGAGTGGCTGCTTTACGCACTGCTCAAACGACGCGACGAGTCGGGTGTTTGGCAGCAAATTCTCGAATCGACGAAGCGGTGGCTGTCCTTCTACTCGCTCGCGCCAGAACGTGGGATGCACCGGACGTTGGGTCGTGAATCTGTTACCCAGGTTGACGAAGAGCGCACTAAGGTCTTGGCCAGCATTCAAGAACGTGAGGCTGCCCTCACCGAGGCCGAGCGATCCTTCATGACGACGAACCTCGTAGCCGCTCCGCAGCCTAGGTTCGACGGTATAGGCCTCTTTGCTCTCTATCTTCTGGCTGGCATGCCGTTAGAAGAGATCGCAACCTACCTTGTCGGTTGGCGGTTCTCTGCCGCGCTCAACTCATCAACCTCGGTACCCTATGCAGAATTCGAGCAGGTTCTACACTACAACCGCACTGATTGGCAGGAGACTCGATCAGCAATCCTGAAGGGACTGGAAGCGCTGCCGGCGGAGCGCTCGTCCAGCGTGGGTATGTGGACGCGCCTTGGCATGCTGTACGGCACCGGGGATGCCGGCGACGCGAAAGAAGGAGCACACATCCGCAGTGAACTCACACGCGATCAAGAACGCTTTGAAGGCTGGTCTATCAAAGAGAATTACAGCGCTGTTGATCCCTGCAATCCCGGCACCGTCGAGCCAGAGAACGTTGTCACGACTGCCCAAAGCTATCGACAGATTGACCCTGGAAAGATTGCCATGAGCCGGGGAATGGCCCAGGAGGACCATTTCTTCCGCGGCGCGCGCGCCGGTGTCGGACGCTTTGCACCTGATGACGCGTTACACACTCACCGTGCACTCGCGAACGAAGTGCTCGGCCGCAGTGGGCATGCGCGACTCCAGGGGATATTAGTACTTATACGGCATAGCGCGGCCCTCACAAAAGATCTTGCCCAACGTTTTCTTTCAACCGGTCTAGCTTGCAACGCTTCGCGTAAAGACGATCGGGATAAGTTCCTTACGGCACAGTTTTCCGTGTTCATCGCATTGCCGCATTTCACCGCGGACGAGCAGTTCGAAGCGATCGCAAAAATGCAAGGCGATACGTTCCTGCTGGAGCTGCTCTCATGCGTGCGAAGTGCTAAATCGGAAAAAGTGGAACAGGTGTTGGAGGGGGTTCTTCAGAATGGAAACGAGCATGCGCAGACAGCAGTTCTTGCCACAATCCACTATTCTAAATCGCCGCTGACACCGCGCGCTGCCGTTATTGTCGAAGGCTTCATCCAATCTCCTCACAAAAATGTCCGGCACGAAGCGCTTGCCCTCGCCGCATCGAGCGGCGACATTTCATTACTACGAGAAGTCATAGATAGTGGATGGCGTGCGGAAAAGCTGAACAAACGCGATAGCAGTTTCGAGGACTGGCATGGGTCCACCGCGATATTGAAAGCGTTGCAAGCAGGCCTGATAGAGACAGAACCCGCGCTTGATCGAATGAATCTGTCCCACTACGGGTTCGCTGCCGAAACGTTACCTGCCGAACAGAATGACGCCATCGCCGCACGCGTCGAAGCAGCTCTTGTGAAGGCGTTGGCCTATGAAGGTGATGTCGAGCTGCCGGAAATCGAGACTAGGGCGCCGAGAGTGTCCGATCCTGCGCCTCCTCTGATTTCATTAACGGAGCGGGCCCCGTCGGAAAACGACTTCGCATCCCAAATGAATAGGTTTTCGGAAACGGAGGAGCAATTTGACGAACGCCAACGCCGCATGGCCGACGCTTATGAACGTTTCGCCGCTGAGCTCACGGCTGTAGAAGCAGACTTAATACTTTGCGATCTCACGTTCGACGGTATCAAATCGATCATCGGACGGGATGCTGAGCGCGATCAGCGTTGGCTCAGGATGTTGGTTGCCGCTTCCGATCGAAAGCTCCGCCATCTTCACCACGTCGCGCTGCAGGTGGCGATCGCGCTCGGCGCCAACGGCAATCTGTTAGCGCCTGAGTTCATTACCCGCATTTTGGCATTGGACCCAACCATACGTCGTGTTACCGGCGCTGCAAAAATCCCTGTAGAGACCATCACCCTCTGGAGCAACACTGCCAGCCCGGCGATGGTGGACATCTGCATAAGGCGTCTACGAACACCGCAAAGCGACAGCGACATCGCGCGCGAGGTCATCGCGGCTCATCTCTGCGGAAAAGTAGCAATTCTACAGACCTACATTGATGAACTTCTCACTACGGGCCGGCCGTACGAGACAGCGCTTGCCCTCATGATTGCAGGCTTTTGCGACGATAGCGTCCACGCTGAGGCGGTTCTGTCCCGCTTCGAAGGCGCCAAAGGCTTCATTGGTACGGCCCACGCAGCCGCGAGCGATTCGTATGCAAGGAATGTTTGGGCGAAGACTTGGTATGCAAAGATGATAAATGCCCAACAGCAGAAGGATTTCTGGAGGGCATCCGTTCTGTTTATGAAGATCGTCGATGGCCGTTTTGACATATGGTCCGAAGCTTCGGGAACACCGTCAGCCATCTTCGAGGCGTTTATGCCGACAATAAGTCGGGAGATCAGCAACAGGGCAATCAAGGTCCAGAAAAAGCGCCAAGAGAAGCTGTTCGGTGAAAAAGCTCCCGTGTCGGTAATGTTGAGTGCCGAAAAATGAAGAGCGAAGGTGGAGACGGATAGCAAGGCCGATTTTGGCGGGAAGTACTGACTTTGCGAGTGGCCGAGATTAGAGCGCAAAGCTACCCCAGGAAATCTCATCTCTATGTCTATTTCTGACCGATTGCTGCGCATTGCAAAGGGCTGAAGACAAGACTCTAAGCGGACGGCTGGCAGTCCCACGGGTTCGTCGTCGAGCTTTGCTATCGACCCTGGGGTTAACTGATTTGCCTGCGGAACTCGATTGATGGTATCAAATTGCCACCTCATCTCGACTTAGGAAATTGGAATGTCCGAGCTGGCAACTTATGAGCATCAATCCAGCACCATCGACGAACTGGCAAGGAAGCGGAGGGCGAAAATCGATTTGAACAACCTGACGGCCCCGGTTGTTTCAGAAGGCATCGAACAGAGCAACATCAATCACTATCGTACGAAAAACACCGGCCACGGCTATGCGGCTGAAGACGCCAACGCGCTCAACGATTTCCTGCACGGTCGGAAGGTCGAACTCACGGGCAAGACGAGGGAGCTGAACGGGGCTGATCGCATCGTTGACGGCGTTCAGATTCAGACAAAGTACTGTCAGAGCGCAAAAGCATCTATCGATGCTGCTTTCGAGAATGGGCAGTACCGCTATCCGGATCAAGTCATCGAAGTTCCCAAAGACCAGTACAAAGAAGCCGTGGAGGTCATGCGCCAACGCATTCAGGAAGGCCAGGTACCTGGTGTAACTGATCCCAGGCGTGCGGAAGAATTGGTTAAGAAAGGTTCGATTACCTATCGGCAGGCGCTGAACATCGCCAAAGCCGGCAATATCGACAGCATCGTCTATGACATCAAGTCGCGCGCTGTTTCGACGACATTTGCATTCTCCCTGTCCTTTGCAATCACGTTCGTGACGCTCAGGGCGCAAGGTGTGGAAAACAAAGCAGCATTGAGATCGTCCTTGGTTGTGGGCTTGAAGGTCGGTGGTGTTTCAATGCTCTCCGGTGTAATCACTGCACAGCTACTTCGGACAAGACTCGTGGGTGGAGTAGGGAAGGTAGTCGCAAAAAACGCCATCGATGCGGCCTTCAGGACAGAGATAGGGAAGCGATTCATCGTCCGGTATGCGTCGGCCATGAACGGCCAAGTCATGAAGGAAATGGCCGCGCGCAATTACGCGGCGAAAGCGTTGCGGACTAACGTCGTCTCCGGGGCTGTCGTCACTCTGGTGATGACCTCTCCTGACGTGTACCGAGCTGCCGTCTCCAAAAATGTCTCATGGGCGCAGGTGAGTAAGAACCTGGTGGTCAACGCTTCTGGCGTAGCAGGCGGGATTGTGGGTGCGGCCGGCGGTGCTGCCGGTGGCGCCGCTCTCGGCACGATGATTTTACCAGGCCCAGGTACTGCTGTCGGAGCAACAGTAGGCGGTGTACTCGGCGGGCTCGGCGTCGGTATTGGTGCGAGTTCGCTCTCGAAGGTCCTCATGGATTTCCTCGTCGTCGATGATGCCAAGGAAATGGTCGATATGCTCCCCGACCTTCTTGAATCCTTGGCTATCGACTTCATGCTGACGGAAGAGGAAATCATCAAATTCAGCGAGGGTGTGTGCGCAAAAATTACCCCCGCTTTTCTTAGGGATATGTACAAGTCCCAAGAGAAGCAGACGCTTGTCTACGACATATTTGAGCCTCTCGTTGAGTCGTTGGTGCGGCAGCGAGCCCCGGTTTGCCTCCCATCTGCCGAAGAGATCTTCGCAGCGGAAGCAGAGTTCGTTTCGGAGCTCCAACAATTCGAGAAAGAAGATGCCATCCGCACGCTCATCACTACGCTTCGTGCAGCAGCGGAGCTGGGTGAACCACCTGCCGTTGCGGTTGGACTAGCGACGGGCTCTGCAGAAGAGATTCAGATGAGCATACAGACCACCAAGTGGTATCGCTTTGGCTTTTAGGTAGTCAAGTGTCAGCGGTTGAGATCGCTGCCTTTATTTTTCGCTCGACCCGGGAGCACGGAGCATGGCCCGGTCACCCTGTTGATCAGGCATCCTGGGCGCGCTTTGACGATTCCGATGATGTATTCGGCTATGTATGAATATCATCTTCTCGCCGTTAGCTGTCCGTCGTGAACGACAGCTAACGATCGTGAATTCAACCGGTCAGCGCGGTCCTGATTTCGTCCGATAGCGAATGCTCACAGTATGCGATTGCATACCTTAAATCATTCTGGCTAATGGCCTATACCGTTTAGGAGCAGTAGCTATCGGGTCCAAAAGCTTACGCGCCACGATGCAGACCAACCTCAAACGGAGAACTGCTATGTCCACATTGCCCCGTCAATTTCGTGGTCCCGAAAGTCACGCGGCCGAAATAAAATCCCGTGATACCGTGGCGCCTTTCCTTATGTCGCGTGGCTACCAAGTTTTGGATGATCAGCGCATAAAAACTGGTATGGCTACCCAACAATTCATTGTCGCCCGAGCACCTGATGGCCAGAATCTGAAAACCCGTATCCGGCTGTGTTGGCGCCGCGATGGCCGGAATTCTAATGAGCAGAAGTACTCAGCTGCGCAGCTAGCTACTCACCTACGGGCAGGCGACTGGGATGCCACGCTGGAACATATGGTGGAACGGGACATCTCACAAGGCATTACCCATAATTTGCTGTTTCAGCGTGAAGGGGAAAGGGTGGCCTATGCCGCTCTTATACCTGTGGAGGCGATGCACCCCATTTGGACGCGTCAACGGGAGGTTAGTGATGATCTGCAACGCAGAGGTTTGAAAGGGCGTATCAGAAAGAATCATGCCCAGAACGGTACCAGCCCGACGCTATGGCTCCAGGATGATCGGATGCCCGATTCCCATGAAGTGGCAGACGCTTTATGGCAATGGCCAGGTGTAATCGACCTAGCGAAACTAGCGCTGCGATCTGCGAACTCAGAAGTGGTGGATGACACCTATGACGATTGTCCTGCTCCCGACTATTCGACCTTGGGTCGAGACCAAGGCAAAAGGATAGCTACAATCCGATCTGAGGTGAAACGAGATCTGAGAGTACGTTTGGCTGTCTTGGAGCGGGCTAAGTTTAAATGCGAGAGAGATGGGTGTGGAGAGAGTCGCAATTTCTTGGGTTTCCTAGACGTTCACCACGTGCTCGGGGCTGAAGTTTCAGACCGCGTTTACAACTGCGTTGCACTTTGCCCAAATTGCCATCGTGAAGCCCATTACTCCAACGAGAGAGACGAACTCAACCGGAGGCTGCTCGATTATGCGCAGCGGTATCAATGAATTCTGCGCCCTGGAGACCATCGACCAGAACGAAGAACTCATCAAGATGACGCTCGCGCTGATGATGGCGCCGGACTGTCCGCAACCCAAAGCTGACGATGACGACAGGCAGAAACCGGCCAAGAACATGCATTCTTTGCGAATGGCAAATCGAACACACCTACACCTAGCTAAACCCGTCGACCTTCTACAGACCGTAACATTCCAGTGTCGAGATTCTTCCTGGCGCACGTTTCGGATAGATGATGTCAAGCCCGCGAATAGAAGTGTTTGGGTCAAGCTGAACCTCCTTAATGCAAGGCAGCCGCGGGAAGTCTTCTGCGGCGGCGGCCAAAGCGTCCTTTGCATCTTGGAATTGGCCTGATACTCGGTACCGCTCTACCAGCGCGAGTGCCATGCAGGCTTCGACCTGCAATGGCACCTTGATTCCTGTGAGCTTGAAACACTGACTGTAGTAGCTGTTCAGGTGCTTTAGGTGTTCAGAAGGCGGCCACTCTGTATCGGAACCCGCTATGGCCTGAGCAATCAGCGACTCCAGGCTAGGTTGGTTGAGAAGTGCGATATCGCTTTTCTTCAGTAACGACTCACCTTGTTCGCCACCGAGGTAATAATGCTTCAGGTAGATGAATGCCAAAAGAGCAATCTTCGGAGACTTCTTCAACCCATCCTTGATTCTAAAGCCCGCTTCTACTACCGGGCGCAAATTCTTCAATGGTCGATGGGGAAAATCCGCAAAGGCTTGGCTAAGGAGTGTCACCAATCCCTCGAAGAATCGTGGGCAGGTTTCCGCCGTCAGGCCAGTGGGGGCATAGATCCACATAGAAGGATCCCACGAGATCCTCAGCACGCTTGGATTGTCATACTCATATGAACAGGGCTCATGAGCAATTTTGTCGGCGCGGCGGACGAACTCCATTATTACCGCGCGCACCAAGCGGAACAGGCCCTGGAACGTGAACATAAGCTTGCCATGATCGGCATACGTTTCTGCGTGGCCCGAGAAATGGAGAAATTCTTTGGTCAACGGCTTGAGCGTGTGCACATAGTCGGAACGCGTGCCGTAGAGGTTCTTGAGCGCAGCTAGCAGCTCTCGCTTACCGATCGGATGCTTTTCTTTGCTCGCGTGAACGGAGTAATAGTCCGCCGGCAGGTATTCCTGAATGAACTTGGAAAAGCGATGGCCCAGCCGCAAATGCTCTGTTTCAAGAATGGCACACCGCACTGCCAGCGCGTCTGCGCCCTCGAGACTCTCCAGAACCTTGTCGATAGGCCCTCGTTTTTCGGTTGGCATGTCCTCCCAAACGACCTGATAGCCATCGAAATCCTGGGCTAACGATTCGATGCTCATGACCAGCAGCGTATAGGCCAAATCGAGGTCATCGCTCATCCTGTGAACCGCGGCGACATAGGATCTGATTGCCTTGGTTACGCTTTGGTAGCTGCTGCGTTTTAGCCCTATTAGTTGCTCCGTAAACTTTCCGAATGCTTCCAGCTCTTCGATGTTCGCTCGTAACGATGGCTCGTAGAATCTGGTCAGCCGTTCACTCGGGTGCGGCTCACCTACACGAGCTCGCTGGTGCAGCAAACGCTCGGCAATTCGGACGTCAGGACTGAAAATTGCCTGTAATCCGAACGAGGCTACGTCAGCAAAATCATCGATGTACGCCCCCATCATGCGTGAAGCTATGAGACCCGCCGCAGGCGCGCCCTCGATGTGTTCGTTCAGCTCATAGCAAAGGGCGTGAGGCGTAGTCACTGTGTCAAAAGCGCTGAGCGTTCCGACTGCGCTGCTAAATGTGTCAACACTTCCCAGATCGAGGTTGGTGTAAACCACCCCTCGGAGCGTGTTGACTTGAGGATTATGCGGCTCAGTGAAGAGCTTTCCGGTGGCAGCCTGAAGCATGGTGGTTCCTTGAGTGAGGAGTCTGACGCACACGGTGCAAGTTGTAGTGCTTTCGGGCCAGAACGGAGGACGCAGCTGAGCGAGGAGAAACACTGCCAGATTGACAGGGAGTTGTTCAAGCCGGGTGAATCGTCCCGGGATTTTTAGACACATCGAACGGCTGCTTCTGGCCGTTTTTCTGCCTGCCACAAAGGGCTGCAACCCTAAGCTGACGTTCAACATGTAAAAAACGTTAGTGTCAGCGAATGTCGTCGGTTACAAGCATTTTGGTTGATCAGTTGGCTGACTCGGCCCACTTCAACATGCCATCAAGCACCGGACAAAGCTTTTGTCCCCAAGCCGTCAGGCGGTAGTCCACTCGAGGTGGCTTTTCGTCGTAGACGGTACGTATCACCAGCCCATCCTGCTCCAGCCCCCGCAGTTGTTGAGCCAGCATTTTTTGAGATATGCCACTAACCGCGCGCTCGAGATCTGAAAAGCGTTGAACCTTGCCATCAAAGAGATGAAACAAAATGACCAGCTTCCATCTGCCGCGCAGTAGTGCAAGTACAGCATTGACATCTTCGGCCGCTGAATTAGGCGTGTAGATTTTGTTGTGGCTCATTGGTAGTCACTTACTTTTTCGTGCGTTCTTGTCGAGTTTGGCTGAGGCGCTGATCATGAGTAGCACTTGTCCATCAGGAGAATAACTCGATGAGTATTACTCGGCACCCAGCCATTGAAGCCTATTTTACAAGTGAGACCGGCACCGACGTCGGCATCTTAAAGACAGTATTTACGCAGGATGCGACAGTCCTGGATGAGGGAAAAACCATCGTAGGTATTGATGCCATCACCGCATGGAGAACGGCCGCGAAAGCGAAGTACCAATACACAGCCGAACCCTTGGACAGTCAGGAGGATGAGGCGAAGTCGGTGATCAGCGTGCGGCTCTCCGGTAATTTTCCCGGCAGCCCTGCGGTAGTGACATATACCTTCAGTGTTCATGATGGAAAGATAAATGCTCTGGAGATTGGTTGATGACTGCCGGCAATGGGTTGGAAGGTTGTCGCGCTCTTGTGACCGGAGGCACACAGGGGATAGGGAAGGCTGTCGTTCAAACGTTGCAGGGGCAGGGCGCCGACGTTCTTGCGGCGTCCAGGCATCGTCCGGAATGGCTTTCCGAGGAACATTTTTTCGCAGCGGACTTAACCACGCTGTACGGTTGCCAAGCCGTCGTCGGCGAAGTGCAACGCAGATGGAACAGCATCGATATCGTCGTCCATGTCTTGGGTGGTTCCTCGGCCCCAGGCGGCGGGTTCCAGGCTTTGACGGAGGAACATTGGAGCGCTGCGTTCGACCTGAATTTCTACCCCTCGGTTCGAATAGACCGTGTGTTGGCACCCCTCATGGTCGCGCAACGCTCCGGGGTGATCGTTCATGTCACGTCGATCCAAAGCCAGTTGCCGCTTTGTGAAGCAACCACAGCGTACGCGGCCGCAAAAGCAGCGCTTTCAAATTACAGCAAAGCGTTATCCAAAGAGCTCAGCCCGCAGGGCGTACGGGTAGTGCGGGTGTCTCCAGGATGGGTGGAAACGGAGGCTGCTATTGGTTTGGTCAAGCGAATTGCGCAGTCAGGCGGGATTGACGAAGAGGCAGCCAGGCAATCTGTAATGGACTCCCTGGGCGGGATTCCCCTCGGTCGTCCCAACCAACCGCAGGAGGTTGCTGACCTTATCAGCTTTTTAGTTTCAGCCAAGGCAAACGCCCTGACAGGTGTCGAGTACGTAATCGATGGCGGGACAATTCCTACTGTCTGAGTATTGCGATTTTGCGTGCCGCGCCAGTGGGACTATTGGCACCACTGGCGCGGCACCCAACTCAAGTCGAATGAATTCGGCTGGTCTTGATCTGAATGAAAGACATGGGGGAGTTGTAGAGCTGTAAACGATCGTCCGCTTTGGCCGATTGCTACTTGTCTTGCGGATCTCTCCGAGGGTAAACGTGCGGCGCCTCGATCCGGTCCTTGAGCTTGGCAGCATAGTCCTGAGCGCTTTTTTCATCCTGAAACTGAACTCGTTTGGTGCCGAAACGTACGGACCAAGGCGCATGGCTTTGACTGGGTAGATACTCGATCCGCACGGACATGATCATGTCTCCAGAGTGTGGCCCCAGGGTTAAAAGTGGATTTCAGCGGTCTTGAGACCCAAGTCTCGAAGCTCGGCGATCAAGTCATCCAGATGCCCGAAAGACTCGACCTCCTCGTTGTCGTCCACCAGGAAATAACTTCTCCCAGCGTCCTTCTTGAAAAACACAATCCACTCCTTGGGGTTGGTCGGGTTTGCGATCACATGGGTGTCGAAGGTCACGCCTTCGGCATGTTTGGTTTTCACAGCTTGACGATTCATGTCTGTCACCACGCTACGCGCGCTCTCAAAAATTCTCTATTGGCAGTGCATGCCTGCTCAGCTCCCTCTGAGCCTCCACTATAGACAGCTCCAGCCGCACGAGGCAGTGGAACCAGGGGATTTCAATTATCACTGCATGTTAATATTATGCACATGCATCCACTGAGGGGCTAGCCATGATTGCGATAGGTGAGGCATGGAAGGCGGGGTTGTTGGGACGAGGACACTGGCTTCGCAATATGGTGTCTGGCGTGATCGTCGGGGTCGTGGCGCTCCCTCTGGCCATGGCGTTTGCCATCGCATCTGGCGTCAAGCCTGAGCAAGGCATCTACACCGCAATCATCGGTGGCCTGCTGGTTTCGCTCTTTGGCGGAAGCCGCTTGCAGATTGCCGGGCCGACAGGTGCGTTCATCGTGATTCTGGCGGGAGTCACGGCCGAGCATGGTGTTGACGGCCTGCAAATCGCGACGATGATGGCGGGGGCCATGCTGTTATTGCTGGGGATGGCCCGGCTCGGTGCAATCATCAAGTTTATCCCTGACCCGGTGATCGTCGGATTCACTGCGGGCATCGGCGTGATCATCTGGGTCGGGCAGTGGAGAGACTTTTTCGGTTTACCGAAGGTCAGTGGAGAGCACTTCCATGAAAAGCTCTGGCATCTGCTCCAAGTCCTGCCGGATCTTCACATGGCCACGACCTTGTTGGCGGTACTTAGCCTTTTCCTGGTCATCACCGCGTCAAAAATTCCCGGACTCAAACGAGTGCCTGGCCCACTAATCGCAATGGCAGTCGCTACAGCGATACAGTCAACCTTTCACTTCGAGGGGGTTGCCACAATTGGCAGTGCATTTGGGGGCATACCTCAAGGTTTGCCAGCGTTGAGCCTGCCTGAAATCACGCTCTCTCGTGTCATCGATTTGATTGGTCCGGCGTTCACTATCGCCATGCTTGGGGCAATCGAATCGCTTCTGTCCGCGATGGTGGCCGATGGCATGGCAGGTACCAAGCACGACTCCAATCAGGAGCTGATCGGTCAGGGTGTGGCCAACCTGGTCACGCCATTGTTTGGTGGCTTTGCCGCTACCGGGGCCATTGCCCGCACGGCAACCAATATTCGTAATGGCGGCACAAGCCCGCTCGCTGGCATTACGCACGCGGTCACCTTGGTGCTTATTATTCTGTTTCTGGCACCTCTAGCCTCGAACATCCCGCTGTGCGCCCTGGCCGCTATTCTTTTCGTGGTCGCGTTCAACATGAGCGAGTTGAAACACTTCAAGCGTATGGTCCAGCGAGCCCCGCGTGCAGACGTATCGATCCTGCTAATCACCTTCGGCCTCACCGTGTTCAGTGATTTGGTGATCGCCGTGAATATCGGCGTCATTCTGGCGATGCTGCACTTCATGCGCCGCATGGCCTCATCCGTGGAGGTGCAACAGGTCGTCGAGCACGAGCTGGAAGAAGAGCTAAGGGCCAACGGGCATGCTCGCCTGCCGCCTGGGACATTGATCTATACGATTGAAGGGCCGTTGTTCTTTGGCGCGGCTGAGACCTTCGAGCGTGTCCTAGCTCAGACCCATACCGACCCACGCCTGCTGATTATCCGTTTGAAGCGCGTACCGTTTATGGATATCACGGGCTTACAGGTGTTGGAGGAAGTCATTCAGCAACTGCACAAGCGGCATATCGTGGTGAAACTCTGCGAGGCGAATACGAAGGTGCTTAACAAGCTCAATAGGGTGGGAATCTTGCAAGAAATCGGCGCGGAGCATTACCACACCGACTTCAACACCGCGCTGGCTAAAGCTGTCAGTCTCGCAGAGGACACATCGACCCTCTAGAGGCTAACTGCCCGTGTTCGGTTATGACTTGGTGCTGGTGGCGTGCTTGCTTTTGGTCGAATAGCTGGCACCGTGGGTGTCCAGGTAGTCACGAATCAGCTGACGGACCACCTGCGAAGGCGTCAAATCCTGTGCTGCACAGAGCTCCTCGAACGCTTTTTTCTTGATGGGATCAATGAGCACAGTGAGGCGCGCAGTCTTGCTTTCCATGGGGTATTCAATCACTCAATCGCTGGATGTTAATCAAATTGTAATTACCTTGTCCGGTGCTGTCACTGTTACGACCGTGGGTCGTTCGGCAGGTCGATTGTGATCAGTCATGTGCGACCGGGAAAGACTTCAGAGCTATCCTGAGTCTTTAAGCTGAGCACTGTAGTGATCTTGTGTGCAGGGGCAGGCAGAGCAGCGTTTTTTGACATCAAAATCCAGTATTGGATGTTGCGCTCACCCTCTAGTGAAGAGGGCTCTTTTGGTGCTCCACAAGGCCTTTAAGGATAAAGCCCGGTGGCCGTATGGAAAGTAGCAGCAATGAATGCAAAAGTCGGATTGACGAGTGATGCAGAGGCGGAAGACTTTTTCATACAAACACTGGAGCAGGCGATCGATGCCGTTGTGATCATTGATGATCACAATAGGGTGGTGTTTTTCAATGCCGCTGCCGAAGCGTTTTGGGGCTGCTCTCGGATTGAGGTGCTCGGTCGAAATGTCCACGCCTTGGTACCTCACATCCTGCGCGCCCATCATGATGGCTATATCAGCGCTAATCGCGAGACCGGGATCAACAAAATTGTGGGCGTCAGTCGGGATGTCCGAATTGTGCGTGAGGACGGGGAGGAGCGCTGGGGCTCGATGTCGATCTCGAAAATCGCACTTCATGACCGAATCCTGTACGCGGCCTTTCTCAAGGATATAACGCAATTACGCTTGAACGACATCGAACGCCGGTTGCTATCGATGTCGGTCAATGTCACCAGCTCGGCCACCTGTATCGTCGACGCGAACTCATGCCTTATCTATGTCAACGATGGGCTCATTCGACTGCTGGGCTATTCCCGCGAGGAAATGATCGGGCAGTCACCGCTGATGTTTTTTGTTTCAGATGTCCCTGCGCAAGCGCCAGCGGAACCAGGGCTGGAAGGCATTCTCTGTGGTCAACCTCATGATGTCAGCGCCTTGATCAGCAAGCGCAACGGTCAACGACTTTGGGTGCACGTCTCATCAACGCCCGTGTTCGATGCGCAAGGGTTGCTCGAGAATGTCGTGATCGTGCTGACCGACATTACCCAGTCAAAACTGCATGAGGTCCTACAGGAAAGGGTCATTGGGGCACTGCTGAAAGAGGAGCCTCTAGAGAGCGTGCTAACCATGATGTGCCACGAGATTGAGCGCATCGCCCCCGAAGTCATTGTCTCGATCCTGAGCGTGGACGAGGAGGGGATCTTGCACCCGTTAGCCAGTCCAGGCTTGCCCACCGATTACTCCAAGGCTATTGAGGGATTATCCATCGGCCCGGTGGCGGGTTCCTGCGGCACGGCCGCCTATCGGGGCGAGCCGGTTCTGGTAACGGACATCAATAATGACCCGCTGTGGGCCGAGTACAAATGGCTGGCGAAACAGTCAGGCTTACGGGCTTGCTGGTCTATTCCTGTGCGCAACGGCTCGGGACGAATTGCGGCGACCTTTGCGCTCTACTTCAGGGAAAGCCGCGGCCCCGACCCCTTGCACGCTCACTTGGTGTCGGCGGGGACGCACTTGTGCATGTTGGCACTTGAACGAGAGGAGGCACGTCAATCCATTCGAAGAATGGCCTTCTATGATGCGTTGACCGGCTTGCCCAATCGAAACTTCCTGCTTTCCCAAGCACAGCAATGCATTCTCGAAGTGACTCGAGAGGCTGCAGAGCTTGCCGTCCTGTTTGTCGATCTGGACCGATTCAAGCAAGTCAACGACGCCTTGGGGCACGCGTCGGGGGACGAGTTGCTGCGAGTCATGGCCCAACGGCTACGCAGCGTGCTTCGAGAGTCTGATTTCGTTGGGCGTTTATCCGGCGATGAGTTCGTGTTAGTACTGCCACGGATGAATGCGACACAGGTCACGATCTTTCTTGAGCGACTGATGATGATCCTGAAGGCTCCGATAGCAATAGCCGGCACCTCCGTCGTCGTTTCGTCCAGCATTGGCATCAGCCTGTTCCCAGGGGATGGTCAAGACATGGAGAGTCTGTTGCATTGCGCTGACATTGCCATGTACCAGGCAAAACGGGCCGAGCGCGGTACTTTCAGTTTCTTTCTTGAAGAGATGAACAGACTCGCTCAAGGGCGATTGATGCTGGAAACAGAACTGCGCAAAGCGCTCACTGACAGTGGCCTGGAACTGCATTATCAGCCACAAATCGACCTGAACAGCGGGCGTCTGGTCGGTGTTGAGGCACTGGCGCGTTGGGCACACCCAACACTCGGTGCTATCTCGCCAATTCAATTCATTCCTCTGGCTGAGGAATGCGGGTTGATCAATGACCTGAGTCAATGGGTGTTGCGGGAGGCCTGTGAGCAGCTTGCCGAATGGCAGCAGCACGGTGTGCTGGTTCCATCCATGTCGATCAATCTCTCGCCCATCAATTTTCACAACCTGAACCTGGCGACGCTGATTGCTCAACAACTGCAACGCCGCGGCTTGCAACCCGCCAACCTATGCGTGGAAGTGACCGAGGGCGTGTTGCTGAGCGACAGTCTTGGGGCCGAGCAAGCTATCCGGGATTTGCACGCACTAGGGGTACGACTGGCCATTGATGACTTTGGCACAGGCTATTCCAGCCTCGGGTATTTACGGCACCTGCCAATTAGCGAGCTGAAACTGGATAAGAGTTTTGTCGACGATCTGGAGCACGATACGTCCTGCCGCGCTTTAAGCGAATCCGTCATAGCGATAGGCAGAGGGCTTTCCTTGCACGTAGTGGCTGAAGGTATAGAACACGCTACTCAGTGTGAGATTCTCAAAGCCCAAGGCTACAAAGTTGGGCAAGGTAACTATTTTTCAGCACCGCTGTCTTGCCGGGATTTTGAACAATGGTTCATTGCCTACAACCTTGATTGAGCGCGATTTTCAGATTCAAATGACCAGTCGCTTTTATGGTGTGAGGTCCAAGGCATCCGGATCCAAATCACGAACATCAGAAAGCTGCGGCTTGTAATTCATAAGAAACTTTCGCAGCGTGACGTTGTAGGTATCAAACCCTGGCCAATAATTATCCCAATAGTCATAGTTAAGCGTGACCGCTTCTTCACGTTCAAGATCATCGAGGTTTTGCCACACAACTTCAAAACGCTTTCTCCAGTTTTTTGCAACCAAAAGCTGCTCACCAGACGTCGCGTCCATTTTTGCATACTTGATCAGCGCATCGAGTGCAAAGCTCTCATTCAAGAGGTTGTCTGGATGTGTTTTGTTGTGGACAGTGTCGACAATATCTAAAATCCAACCGATCGTTTGAAATCGGCACTTGCGTGCCGATCGGGACTCTTCGCTAAATCCATTAATTTCAACCCACGCAAGCTCTTGTCCTTCTCTGTATTCAATATGAATGATGTAGCCAGCCATTATCGTTACTCCTGTTTTTATTTTTATAATTTAATCTAACATGCAGATTTTTGGCCCGCAATTGTTTTTGGCTTGACATTTTTATGTTTATAGCTATACAGCGAAGAGTAGGGCAGTTATAACGCATGGATACTACGGTTTATTTGATGGCGAATGACTGGCAACTCAATAGAGTGCCCAGCAGCCTATTGCTTTAAGAGTCTTGGCCGACGCACTGCGGACTACCTCTATGGCGCACCTGGCTACAGCGGAATGGTTACCGCTGGCGAGATTAAGGAAGTCCAGCTAGCTGATGGACGTCATACCCATCCCTTGGATTAAGGCAGACGTCGCCTGAGCTCAGCCACGATCGCGCATGCCGATGCGTTTGACCGAATACCCGCGCGCTTGTTCGTGGGAATGGTAATACGTGTCCTGTGTGGTACTCAGGTTGCTGTGGCGAAGATCGACCTGGAGGTCTTTGGCGTCACGCAGCGGCGCATCGAACGTCGCCGAGGTGTGGCGCAACCAATGCGCAGACGCCACCAACAAGCTGTCCATTTCATGCTTCTCACGCCCCTCACTGCGCATTCTCTCCAGCGCTTTGTCGAAGACGATTTGGAGGAGGGCGCGAACCTGCCGATCTGACAGCCCCGATCGACCTCTGAGAGTCGAGATTAAAGGCGTGGACTCATTGCGCTCAGGCAGATCACTCAGTCCTAGAAATTTGCGGTAGCGCTTGAGGTAACTTTCGATGTATTCATCGCGCACAGCGATCTTGCCAGCTTTATTGCCTTTCCCCACTGCGTGGTACCACCAAAAGCCCTCGGCGTCTTGGCGGAAGTCGCCCATGGTGGGCTTCCAGTTCTTGCGGCCCACCACATCGGAAACGCGTAGGTACATTGCAAACAGAGTCGCCAGGATGAAGAGGGTACGTTCAAAACGAACGGGATCATCCTCCGCCAGCTTTTCGGCGGTTTCCAATACGTAATCCCATTGCAGCGGCGTCAAGGCCCGTCCTGACGTCACGTCGAACGTGTCGTCGGTAAAGCGGTTCGATTTTTTCAGCATTCTGAATGGATTGGCTGCCGCGCCGCCATCCTCAATCAGAAATTCATAAAACCGACTGCACACCGTAAACACCTGCTTGAGACTGCTTTCAGTGGTTGTATAAACCGGGGCCGTGGAGTTCGACTCTGAAGTCGTTCCTACCGCCTTCGTCATTTTTGAATTGAACGGGAACCACTTTGGATTCGGAATCAGGGCATCCGCCTCGGTGACATGCGCCTTATCGTTAGGAACAAAGCGGCTGCGCGTCACGGGGCCCACCCAGTCTTGGGAAGGATTACGACAAAAATCTAAGTAGTCCTGGGCATCCTGACGCTTTAACTGGTGCAGCGGCTTCTTCTTAACCAGTAGCGTCCACAGAAACAGACGCTCGGCCTGAGTGCGGTATGAACTGAAGGTCTGGGCATTGTCGGAAAATGCCCGTAGGAAGGTGCGCACCGCCATATAACCACGGCCGGCCTCCAGTACCTCGGGAAATGAATCTAAAAAGTGTTTGACGCAGTTAAGTGCAGGCTCGCTGAAACTGAAGTCTTGATCAATAAAGGCCTCGTAGGTTTCAAAAATGGGTTTTGGCGCACTGAGCATTCGAACCACCGGACACTTTAAACGTTGAAAAGAAACTTCCAGTTATAGCAGTAATCGGAAGTAGGGGAGATGTGTTCCACTGCTTTCTCCTTATTGTTAACATAACGGATTGATGTCGCCAGATAGTAGCTCTCCACTGTCCCCCATGCAACTGCATGACATCGGGTCGCCGCCAATCATTTAAATCTTGACTTTTTATGTGATAGCCACCAAGCAGCAAAGTATTTGCTAATTATCTATATATTGAGCATGCACAATGAAGAATGATTTCTAGGTGCTTTATATGTATATTGATATTTATCCGAATACCGAACGATCTAATTAAATACCTCCAGTCAAGTTTGCTCTATAAACTCAGTTTTTCTCTAGGATTCTGCTGAGTCGGATAAGCCACTCTCGGAGCGTCCCGCAGGCCGAGCGATCCGTTTCTTTTGCTTCCGTTGAACTTCGGTCAGCTTCACCGCCTGCGCGCGCCTGGCATTGAAGGCTTTGCGCCATGAAAACTCTTCAGACTGTTTTTCCGAAGGCCAGCCACCGTCAATTTTCAGTAGCTGCTCACCACGGGGCACTCCGAGCGGCCATAGGTTAGGCACAAAATCGTCCACACCTCGAAGCTCATAGGCTCTTTTGTAACTCTTATATCCCAATGCATTCGCCAACAGATCATGGGCCGCCCACAGTTTGATGCGTCCGCCATTTGCCCGCATCAGCCTGGCCACATCTTTGCCATACGACTTGACGCTCTTAATCTTGAGACCCGGTTTCATGCTGCATGCAATTATAATTTCGGAGATCTTCTTTCGGTTGTAAGTGTATTGTTCATCCTGCATCCAGACTTCACCATTCTGTATCGCCAAAAATGCCAAGGCGTGAGCCCTCATGTCTTTGGAGGGTGATCTGGCGGTCAATGGGCGCGCTGAATTTGTTTCATCTTCAAAGTTATTGGTCATTAGACTATCCTCAGTGTTCTGGAGTGATCAAAAGTGTTGCTTCAAAATTTTAGATTGTCAATCGTGCCACTCAAATACTTAAAACTTGCCGATTTAAGTAAATATTGGAAATACGAATTTACCAAACCAGAGTGTGGGCTTTCAGGTCAATTGACGTATTTAGCAGTTAATTGAGAAATAACGTGAGCAGAGTGTATTGATTTAGTGTTTTAGACTTTCCGCTTTGATAGGGCTTTGCGCGACACTACGCCGTGACGTTGTCGGGAACTGCTGAATTAATACACTTGGATAGCCTGTAAACGATTGTTGCGCGCTTCCTTGGGACGATCGTGTTAGCCGCCCTGGAAATTTTGTCGCAGGTATCTATCGAGCGGATCAGGTCTTGGAATCATGATCGCCCTAGGCGCCGGTAAGGTCCGTGCATTGATCAAAAACCGTGAGCCCCACGAATTGTGCGACCTGTACGGCATTTTTGCTCCAACAAAGGTACAGGGAATGTCCGCTCATTTCGTCAAAACGGCACGTGGGGAATGTCCGCCGATATCGTCAAACCGCCTCAATTCTTTGATTTAAAAGGTTTTTAATGATGCCATTTCAAGCAACGCCTTAAACCTTCATGATCGATCGGGAAAGTCCGCTGATTTCGTTAAATGAATAAACTCGCTGGAAAGTCCGGTGGTTAAAGCAAAAAAGCTAAAGCCCCCGATTTTATTGGTCTGCAGGGGACTTCATTCAAAATCTCGTTCGGGAATGTCCGCTGATTAGGGCAAATCTCGGTGCTTTCCGACGCAGCTTCAAGGCGGGGCCCATTCGAACGCGGTCACTGGCTAATAGCACCTGCCATCGCCCTATGAGGGGGCAAAAGGCTTGATTTGCGGGGCTTCCATGAGACTAGGGCCAGCTTGCCATCGCAAAGCAACCGGTTCTTACCAGGACGCCGGCGCCGGGAATGTCCGCTGATTTCGTCATAGAAAAGCAGCACCAGGAACGTCCGCTCAATTCGTTAAAAAATCCAATTAGCCTTTGATTTCATTGAGTTTTAATCGAAGAAGACGCTAGAGATAAAAAGTGAACGAGTCCGCTCATTGGCGACACCTCGAGAGAGCTGTTCCCGAAAGCCGTTAAGATAAAAAGCTATGAATATCAGTACGTTATCGAATGAGGCGAGGATCAAGGTGTCCGCTGATATCGTTAGAAAAACGATGGCTCGTAGGGATCGTAAAAGAAGATTAACGATATGAATCAATTGGTTAAGGAGAATGATAGGCCGTTTCCGGTGATTTCGCGATTGGAGCACTTTTTTTTAAAGATCAGTGACAACACTGACAGTGAGGTCCGTATTGAAGAAACCCAGCCCGACACATGATTTAACATAATATACATTATGCGTAACAAAGTATTACAGGATCAGGTTCGTTG
>Ga0247819_10000072_pt1 | contig 61390 bp, 59 predicted proteins | sample 13C_Xylose_Day6_FD_193428 | JGI IMG/M metagenome (GOLD analysis project Ga0247819, IMG submission 193428) | Soil microbial communities from agricultural site in Penn Yan, New York, United States - 13C_Xylose_Day6 | ecosystem: Environmental > Terrestrial > Soil > Agricultural land | place: USA... | reverse complement strand
GGCTTGCTCGGGAAAGGTGGCGGCAACATGCACCAAGAAATCACCGGCGATTACACAATGAAAATTGGCGGCAATCGAAAAGTGATTGTCGGTGGAAACGACGACGTGCAGGTCGGCCGCACCCGTACCGAAACTTGCGGTGGTGAGCACATTATCAAAGCAACCCGTTCGGAGACAAACTGATGGCCTCAATGCCGAATACCCGTCTTTTTCTTTCCGGTGAATTGCTGGTCGGCGTAAAGCGTTCTGACCCAAACGCAATTCAAATGATTAAACGCGGAAGGCCGCACATTCTGCATTCCAAACAAATGCAATATCAGACCGCTCGCTATCTCAGCGAGGAACCATCGACGTATCTTCGGTAGCCCGGCATTGCTGGGCTTTTCCGTTTTCGGCAGTAATTTACTTTTATACGCCATTCCTAACCCAGTTGAGTAAAACGCCATGACAAGACTGTACGAGCCTGTCGTGCTTGGAAAAGGAGTTACGATTGAAAGTAAACCTTCTGATCCAAAGCACGCTGTGCGAGTCGAGGATTTGAAGGAATACGCAAAAATGCAACGCGTCGAATTCGAAAACGAAGTAACGTTTACGGTTCCACGCCTTGCCCAAAACAGTGTCGTGCAAGTTTACGACACAGACGGCAACTTAGTCACACCGAATAAACAGCGCCAGCCACCGGACGAGGAAATCATCGAATTTGAATTTCTCGAACCGCAATCCGGCTACCTGCTAATCTTTTCGGTAGGAGAACTTTAATGGCAATTACGGTCGGCAGTCCTCTCAAAAAGGCAAGCGCATCTGTAGCGTATACTGTCGATGACCAAGAACTGAAAGGCGGGTTTCGTTGTGTTTCGTCCATCACCGAGCGAAACGCAATTCCTATTGGTGGTCGTCGTGCCGGTATGATCGTTCGCATTGTTGACGGCGAAGACATTTCGGATTGGACATTGCCTTCAAACAGTTTGGCAAACACTGCATGGATTGCCGAAAAGAAAGGCGGTGGCGGCGGAGGTGGTGACGGTTACGTTCCCACAGATGGCGGCGATATGACTGGCGAATTGAAAATCACCAGTACCGGCTCCATCGGCTTTAACGGCAAAGCAAAGATTACAGTCGATTCCGAAAACGTGAAATACACGGCGGTCAGTCCGTCGAATAAACTCATGTTCAACAACGGGACCGAAGACACAATTCAGTTTGATATCGACACCGGGCAAATCATCGCGAAAACCGAAGTAGCGCTGGCGTCGGACAAACGATTGAAAAAGAAAGTCCGCACGATTGAAAACAGCCTCGATATCACTGCGCAATTGCGTGGAGTGTTTTTCGAATGGCGTTCGAGCGGCCTAGCCTCGATGGGCGTTATCGCGCAAGAATTGCAAAAGGTATTGCCTCAACTTGTCACCAAAGGCAATGACGGAAAACTCGCCGTGCTGTACACCGCACTGGCCGGGTTGTTTATTCAAAACATCAACGAATTGGTTGCACGCGAAAACGAACGCGAGCAAACTATCCGCGAACTCCAAGCACAACTGCGAGAGTTGCTGAATAAATGAAGATTGTGTTTCTCGATATTGACGGCCCGATCCAAAACATGCGGTCTGCACTGGCAGGCTTCAAATACGATCCGGCAACTGTCGTCACAGTAAACGAATTCCTTGCTCACGAAGACGTGCGCGTTGTCCTTTCTTCCACTGTTCGCATTCTGTGCGACGACGCACTGGACGCCAAAGGATTTCTCGAAAGGGAATACGCGTTGCAAGGTTTCCAATTTCATGAACACTGGTGTACCGGCCAAAACTACGGCGGGGGTAAACGCAATCGTGAACGCGAAATTCGTGAATGGTTGGTGAAGCACCAATGTATCTATGACAACTACTACGCGATTGACGACGACCCAATCAATATCGAGAACGTGATCCAATTCAAAGCCGATTACAACGGCCTTCCTTACATTGAATTGCTGCGCATACGCGGCGTTCACCATCCTGACGCAGCACGGACTGCAAAGGAGTGGATAGAATGGGAAGAAAAGAAAAATGCGAATGAAGATCGCAACAGAAGCTGACCTAACCGCGCCATTCCGCTATGAGTTGCCTAAGCCAAAGGTGATTTCCACAGTGGGAGGCGCGGTTTCTGTGCTTTCAAACCTGATTCGAATCCTCGAAGAAGACGTTATTTGGTTTCAAAATATGCGCCGTGTCGAACCGGCGTTGAGTCACCGTTTCATTCTTTTGGTTCACGAAACGGAAATCGAAGGGGCAGAGATTTTGCTCCCGACTAGCCTGCGGCCTTTCGTGTGGTTGGCAAAAATCGAAACCGGCATTCCGTACACTGCGGACTACAGCCTGTACATTTCGGATATCACGGCGCTGGGTTTGAATCCCGATCTGGTGAGTGAGTCCGATTACATCAATTCGCAAATTGCATTCGCGAAAAAGGTCGTTTACATCAAGGGGAATTTCCATGGCGCGGTATAAGTACACAGGGGATGGCATTTCCTTCGAAGACGCCAACCCCGACTATGCACTCGATCTGGTTGTGGGTGACGAATTCATCCTCAACAAATACGGCAAGAATTACCAAGTGTTTTTCGCCGCCGACACTTCGATTCCGTTTGTGGTCACGCCGAAAGAAGCGCGGGCACTGCTCAAGGAATCGGAAGAATCTTTGGACGTGACACCAAACCCGGCGATGCCTCCGTATCTGGACTACGCGCCGAAGTTTGAAATCATTCCCAAGTTTTACGACTACTATAACAAGCTGCTGTTTAACGGCGGTTGCCCGAAAGTCACGTTTGAGAAAACGCGTGACAACGGCATTCTCGGCCTTGCCGTTCTGGAATGGCACAAAGGCAAACCCGTTTACACCATGAAGATCAACGAAAAGTCGATGGCCGACATTCGGCTGTTTACTGACACCGTTGTTCACGAAATGATTCACCTGTTCCTGTATGCGAAAGGGATCAAGCTCAGGGACAACACCATCACGCTGGATTCGCACGGTCCAAACTTCCAAGCGGAAATGCACCGTATCAACGCGCTCGGTTTCAATATCGACATTGTGGCGAAAGGTGAAACCTACGACAAGCACGCATCGGAAACTTTGTTTGCTATGATCGTTGAACCTGCCAACCGCACTTACGGTATTCAGGTTTACTGGGCGCGTACCAGCATGATCGAACAGTTTGATTCCTTCGTCGATCAATTCTCGCTGGCGCATCCGAGTGATGGCAGTTCGGAAATCTACCTGCTGAAAACAAACGATTTGCGTGTTGCGCAATACACCGCGTGGCCGTCTTCCGGCAAATTCAAACCAGCGCAGTTGCAGAAGTGGTTTAGCCAACCGCAAGGCGAACGCTCCATGTTCTCCGGCATGAAGCAAAAGCAAATCAAACTTTCCGGTGGCGGCGTAGACATTCCAAACTACAAAGCAATGCCGGACACCTACGCTCTGGGCTTCTCCCGTTTCCAAAACGTAATGCGCAAATATGGTGCCTCGGATACTTTCCTGCGAGCCAAGTGGTCGGAATTCCCGCTGCGTCAACTCAACAAGTTGATTGAAGCCGATTTGAAATCGGTGATCGGTCGTGTAGCGCGAAACTCAATCACGTTGCCGGACCTAAACAACAAGTTGCAGGATATCGTTGACGCTTACGCCGGGCGGGTCGATTCGGAGACTTACAAAAAGTCGATCCTGAAAATGCTTGCGGACCATGACCCAAACAATGTCATGGCAGACGAATACAAGATGTTGAAGCTGACCCGATGAACAGACGCGAAATCACCGCCGCCCTGCTAACTGCCGCAACTTTCTACTGGGCAAAGAAAACGTACAGTGTACACCCGGAATTCGGAATCGAGCGTTGGGGCAAACGCCGCCTCGACGCTGTGTGCATGAATTTCAAAAGCAACTTTGTGGGCCTAGAAATCAAAAGCTGTCTCGCTGATTTCCGGGCCGACGCGAAGTGGAGAAACTATCTCCCCTACGTCAATCAGTTTTATTTCATCTTTGCTCCATCCGTTATTCAGAGCCGCTGCTTTAAAGAGATTCGTGCGGAACTGAAAGCAGAAGGGGCAGGGATTCTGTACCTGCACGATGGAAAAATCCGCTGTTTGCAAAAAGCAAAATGGCGTGAAGTGCCAGCCGACGTTCAATACGGCATGCTGGTTAAAATGGCTTGGCGGACTGGTGATTGTCGCCGGAACGTAAAACGATCAAGAAGGGTTCGAGTATGAAAGGCAAGTTCATTGTATTCTCTGGCATGGACGCCAGTGGTAAAACCACAAACCGCAATCACGTCGATATGCGGTTGAACACCATTCTTGGTCTGGAATATGCAATCACCCGCGAGCCGGGCGGTACTGCATTTGCGGAAGACATTCGCGAGCGTTATTTGCTTTCGGAACAATTCGAATTCCCAACCGTGACCGAAGCACTGCTGTTTTACGCAGCCCGCACCGAGCACACCAAATCGCTGATTAAACCGTACCTCGAACGCGGTGTTCACGTTTTGACGGATCGTTATTACGATTCCAGTCTGGCGTACCAGTCTGTGTTCTGTCCGGAAACCCGCGATATTCACAACGCGTGCAAACCGTATTTGCAGCAACCCGATTTGACGTTGATGTTTGACGTGCCTGCGGAAGTTGGCCTAGAGCGCATGCTGAAAAGTCGTGGCGCTGGCAAGATGGACAAAATCGAAAAGCGCGGTATCGAGTATTTCCGCAAAGTCCGCGATAATTTCCTAAGTATGGCAAACGAAGACCCCAACACCGTTGTCATTGACGCTACTCAACCGCTGTCGGTGGTGATGGATCAAACGTGGCATCACGTCAAACAATGTCTTGGATTGAAAACTGATGAAGATTAAACTGCGGCGTGCAACGATGTTTACCGCTTTGGCTTTCGAGCTAAAGCAGTATTTGCCGAAAGGTTTGGTCGAACGTCTGTGCAAGGAACGCGGATTCTGGCGTGACCTGCCAAAACGTTTGGCTGTTATCCCAATCATTCCGAAAGCGCGATTGATTGGTACGGAAAAAGGCGACCCGATTGACACTGCAATCAAGTTTGCGGCCGACAATGGCCTCGACTTGTATTACGGCTATTTCATCACCGCCAGCCGTGAAAAAACTTCCATCGAGCCTCACGCGTTTTGCGTTTACGATGGCAAAGTGGTTGAGCCGTCTGCCAACATTTCGTGGGGCCAAGTCTGCTACTACGTTGGTATTCCCGTTCCGATTGCTGATATCGAAGCACGCCGCTTTGAAAATCGCTTCGAACGCATGGAATACGTCATGAAAAATCTTCGATAACAGGACAGACAATGTACATTTCTCTCGCTTCCGTAAACCCAAGTTCGACGGAATCTGCGATTAAATGTCTGGTCGCCATGTACAAAACCCGCGAGTTTGCGTATGAAACCAGTTTTCTGCGCAAACTGAATCTGTGGGGCGACGAGGCGGAAGAATTCGCAACCCGTTTCAAAATGACCAAAGCGTTCAATCAGGCAATCCGTCTGATCGTCGCTGGTCGGGACGTTGCAGAGCACGACGACGTGCGTACTGCAATCAATGCCGTCTTTGAAAAGATCAAAGAACAGAAAAACATCATCGACCGCGAAACCGACGTGACCCGCCAGCAACTGGGGTTCATCAACGATTTGCGTTTGGCTGCCGCTGGTTCCGAAGCCGCTGAAAAGCGACTGATGCGCAACGTTTCCGTTCTGCGCGATCCGGATATCAACGAAATGTTTTTGCACACCGAAGACGCTGGCGAGGATATGAAATCCGTTTACGCCAAGCTGCAAGCGTTGGTGAAAAAGCACGGCCACGTCAGCGGTTACGAAATGCCGGTCGAAGTGTTGAAAGGCTGGCAGGAACACAACAAGGCCAAAGGTTCGAAAGTCAAAGCGCATGAGGAATACCTCGACCTGCGCAAACAGGTAAACGCCTTCTACAAAAAGCAGTTGGCAAACCTCGTTCGTTCCAGCGGCAAACCGTATCTGCCAATCGCCGAAGTGAAAAAGGCGCTGGGCAATACGCTCAACCCGATTCCGGAAACTTTCGTCGGCATGATCGACGACCTCGGTGCGTATTACACCGTCGCCGGGAAAAAGCTTTTGCAAGCGCCAGCCGGTATCGTGCAAATGAACCCGGCATACGATGCAAAACTCGACAACGCGTATGTGTGCATGTTTAAAGCACCGTTCTCGGCCGACTATTCGCGTGCGTACACCGTCGATTACCGCGCTGGTGCGAAGGCCGCGAAGTTTGACGTGGTTAACGGCGCAATGGCGAATCTGGCAGCGCTCACCAAAAAATGGTTGCCTGATCTGCAAAAAGTTCCGTCCACCAAAAACTCCGTTTGCGCCCTGCTGTGCGAACTGATTTATCAAACTTCCGGTCGTATCGGCAGCACCAAAGCTGCAACCGATGGCGTGACCACTCACGGCATTTCCACGCTGCTGATGAAACACGTAAACATCAACGACCAACGCGTCATCATGAATTACACCGGTAAATCTGGTGGTAAGCAACGCCACGTTGTAAAATTCAATACGCAACGCGGCCAGCTTCTGCACGGCGCGCTGGTGAAAATGATTGACGGCAAAAAGCCTGCCGATCATCTGACCACGTTCAAAGGTAAAGTGTTGCCCGGTTCTGCCGTAAACACCTACCTGAAAGAAATCGGGTTCCCTGACGGTTTCACCATTCACAAACTGCGTACCGCGAAAGGCACCGAACTGGCACAAAAGCTTTTGGAAAAACCGCCGTTCAAGAAAGGCTCGGCCAAAGACGCGGACGTAAACAAGTGGGTAGAACAGCAACTGATGAAAGTCGGTGCTGAACTGGGGCACATGAGTGGGGACAAGGTAACTGCAAACACTGCAATTGCCAACTACATTGACCCTTCGATTCTCGCCGCGATGTTTGCGGAACTCGGTTGCCGCCCTAACGCGAAAATCCAAAAAGCCATCGACTCTGTAGGTAAGTAAAATGCAGGTACACGTCGCGTTGGCAAAAGATGCAGGTGCCGTATTCCACGGCACTTCGTTTAACGCGATGTACGCAATTGCCGAAAGCGATTCGTTTTTGCTTTCGCAGGTGGCAGGGAAAGAGGCTGAATTGCAGTACGCAAAACAGCCTTTCTTCCTTTCTGTTCGCCGCAATCGCGTCATCACCCACAATTACTACAACGTCACTATCGAGTTTAAAGAGCAATTGCTCCACTCGAAAATGAAACGCGAGTCCGTAGACTATTGGGGCGTAACCCCGAAAGGCACCAGTGTCGAGCAGGAAGACCGGTATTACTACGCGAAACAAATTCTGCCGAAAGCCAAACGTTTCATTCGCGCTGTCCACTTCGATTTGAACGGTTATGATCCAGAACGGCAAGGCATGAAAATGCGGCGCATGTTGACCGAGCTACTGCGTTCCGGCATTAAGGTCTATCTGTATCGTGACGCGACCGCTTACAAAAACTTAAACACGCGCAAAACCGTACCTGTGTCCAGCATGGAGTATGGCGGCAAAGCAGTTTCGGTTTTTGACAAGCCTGCCACGGAAGACGACGCCGAAGAAATCGCATACCAGCAACGTCGGAAAATGCGGCAGTACCAAAGCGACAAAAACTCCGACGTGAAACAGCTTGTTGATTTCGTCATGCAAGCGAAGCCGGTGAAAACCGAACAGAACGAATATCTGTTCGAACGTTTCCGCTACCAGTGGAATGAGTACGATCTTCATGGTCAGGTGAAAAACATTCTGCACAATGCTTCGCACGGTACAGAACGGGAGAAGAAACTGGCGGCACGAATTGGTACTTACATGCGGGATAACTCTCTGACTGTAAACCAGTTGGCTGACCAAATCCGTGTAAAACTAGGCGGTAAACTTTGAGGTTTAGGCAATGGAAGTGTTGCTCAGTTTGTCATCGAGTAAATCATACGAACTGACTAGCCGGTTGCGAGTCTGGTCGGACAGCATTCACTTTCTCAAAGGTGCAATCATCCTGCCAGACCCGCCTCCATTTGACCGGAGCAGAACGCCGGTCCTTTACGAACGCATCGGGACGAGCGTTGAGCAAAATGGTTTTCTGGCAATTTTTCGTGTGGATGTTCCGGAACGTCCAAAGCCGCATCACCCTGAACCTGTGCCAATGGTTCCGATGTTGCAAAAAGACGTTTTAGTCGCAGCGATTCTGTACGCGCAGGAACCCGATGGCTTGCGCACGCTGCGACATTTCAACCATGCGTTAAAAGTTTCGCCAGATGATACCGATCTGGTCGGCTATGGCTTAGACCTGATTACCAATTTGTGCCGTGCGTGGTTCTCGCATGCGCCACAACTTTCCAGTGAAGCGTCTTCCATTTCGGATAACCAAACGGTTTTACCAACTGGCCCCACAAGGCCATACGTTGACCTGATGCAGAAAACCAAACCGTCAAAGGTTATGGACACCGACTTCAAGCAGCGAAAGCGCAAGAAGAAAAAGCAAAAGGTGAACGTGGAAGGTTCCGAACGTATGGACACGCAACCAACGTTTCACATGCACCCGAGGTTCTGATGGAAATCCTTTTGAGCCTAGCAGACGCAACAAACCGCTTTCGGGAAACCGGGAGCAAGGAACACAACGGCGCACGGATTGATCGTTACGATAACCGCGACGTGAAGCAAACCAAGGAAGGTATCAAAAGTCGGTTGAAAAACCGAAAGAAGAAAAACACCGATATGAACGGAGGCTCCTACGGACCGATTGGCAAAATGCACATGCGTAAAGCCAATTGGTTGGGCCTTATGGAACGCGGTAAAGCGCGTTGAGGAATTGAAATGGCGGCGAAAAAGAAACGCGTTGTAAACGCAGGAGGCGGGAAGAAACGTCGGAGTGTGGCAACCGCCAGCACCGGCACGATTCTCGTAAAGAAGAAACGCCGCACCAAAGCCCCGGCCAGTATCGCGGGGACGTGGTTTGGCAAGATGGGGCGCGAAAAGCAAAAGCAGTACACCGACAAACACCCGACTTCCATTTTCTCGCGTAAGGCTGCGCACAAGAAAGCGCCGCTCGACAAAGAACTGGATGGGCTGCGCCGGTTGGAAGACAAACTGCACCAACTGGCAAAACAGCACGACCAAGTTTCTCACCAGAAACACAACGACGTTGCTGGCAAGCGTTTGCAGAAAAAGAAACTCGGTGATCTGTACGAGCAGATGGCCGAAGTACGTTCCCACATTCGCGCAGCCAAGCAGGATATCGCCCGCAAAAAGGCCGCGTGACCAAATTGCGTAGGATGGATTCTTCATGGCGACGAAAAAGAAAGTAGCTGCAACACCAGCCGCGAAAAAGAAACATTGGTTCACGGAAAAGAAAGGCACGAAGGGCAAGGCCGCGTATCTGGCCAAACACCCAAACTCGCGCTACCATCCGCAGAACGCTGGACCGCCCAAGCCTGCCGCAATCGTGAAGCAACAAGCGAATGCACGTAAGCAGAAATCAGCGGCGACCAAGAAAGCTGCAAACGAACGGATCGAGAAGTATAAAGCGCTAATCAAGAAAGGCGAACAGCGCTTCATTAAACTCGGCCAGCGTCCAAAAGATTCCACGCAAGCACAAGCGTGGGAAGCCAAACGGAAAAAGATTCTCGATGGCATACGGAAATACAAGCTCGCAATTCGTGGCGCCCAGTCCGCCAAATGAAAAAACCCCGCTCTCCGGTCAAATGGAAAGCGGGGTTTTTCGTTTTCAATGGTGCTGATTGGACAGGTCGCGTTCCATCATGAGACGGTTGCCGCGTTCGGTCTTCACCACAATAATGCGATCAAGCACCATCGGGTCGGCCAGCCTCTTAACGCCGGGGTGAATTTTCAAAACAAACATCTTCCCGTCAAACAGTTGCTCATTAGCAGCAAACCGAGCATCGGTATAAATGCGCGTGCGGCCAATCTTGCCGACGTAACCGGCTTCCAAGAATTTGTCGATACAGTGAATCACCATCCACCGACCCATTTCGTTGCGCTTTTTGTGACGCTTTACGTCTTCCCACAATTCACGCGGCACAAAGATTGCGTCTGCGTTCGACGCTACAGCCGAATAGAAGTTGTTGAAAGTTGGGTCACGTTCTTTTACCGCCCCAACACTGCCTGCGCGATAGAAGTCTTCCTTTGCATCGTGCAGAATTGGGTACGCGTATTTCCCTTGGCGGCAATAAAACGGAACTGGATCGTCGCGTTTCACTTCACCGATAGGCGCGCCGGAACTGGCGATTGCGTTGTGCCGCCAGTTTATCGGAATCCACTCGTTGCGCTCTAGCACATAACCGAATTCGTTTTGCAGGTCAGGCAGACTTTCGCGGCTGACCAGACGTTCCTTCAACATTGCTCAATCTCCTTTAGGTGGGTTCTTCGCGACAAACTTTTTCGCTTTCAACTTGTAGCCGTCTTCGAAAGCGCGCTCTGGACTGTACGACGCGTAACCGTCTTCGTACAAAACGTAATACCCGCCGATCTGCGGTGCGTGGCGGGCGTACCACTGTGTATCCACTTCGACCTCGGAATTGATTTCACCGAGAATCAAAAGTGACTTGGTGCCTTTGTAGCAGTATCGAATGCCGGTGATTTTCGCACCACGTACTTCTTTATGGCAAACGTAAACCGGCATCCGCCCTTTAAGAATATCGCTCATTCCATCCTCAACTTTTTGATATCGTCACCGGTGTAAAACGTACAGCCCCGCGTGCGAAACTTCGGCTGTGCCAACATGCGGTCCTTTTGGGCGTCACTGATTACGTTGCGGCCCCACACGTTGAGACGTTTCATGATCGGTTTGTATTCGTTTGGTAGCCAACACTTTTCGGGAGCAAAGATGAATTTCAGCAGAAAGTTCTTTTCCATTTCTTCTTGGGTCATCTTCGCCTCTCCTTAGAAAACGTAGTGTTGGTCCTCACCTGCCTGCGCCGTGCGGCAAGTGATTTTGATATTCGGGCCTGACATTGGGCCATATTCGACTTGCTGTAAAACTTGCCCAGTTTCGCTGCACGCCTTCTTGGCTTGTTCAACCACGGTATAGCTTTGCAACTCCTTTACTTCGTCGCACCCGGTCAGAGCCAGAAGCGCGCACAGCAAAACTCGTTTCATTTACACTCCCAAGACTTTATTTACCAATTGATTGTACCCGCCACTTTCACGAAACTGTCCGTATTCCAGACAGTGGTTTGGTTGCAGGCCGCGCATTGCCCGTCGCCATTCCGGGGATTTGCAAAGCGCCCACGCTTTATCACGCAGTTGATCCCACGCGACCAAATTGTGCCGATGTGCAAACGCTGTACGCAGCACCGGAATAATCAGGTCGGGAATTTTTGACGGTTCGATCTGAATGAACAAGCAGTCGAGATATTCGTAATCGTCTTTGTCTATCAGTTCAAGTACCGACTTCATTTTGAGCCGGTACATGATTTCCACTGATTGCAACGTTTTCAAAATCTCCCACGCGTTAACGGCGCGCTGCATCGCATCAATAGTTTTGCCACGATTCGCCATTGTCGAAACTCACTTCAAAGCTGGCCCATTTACCTGCATGCAAGTGCTCGGCGCGCAGGCGTGGAATATCGTATTTCTCAACCGCCTTTACCACCGGCGCGTCGATGAAATCGGTTTCCGTGGTCATTTGATACAGCGGTTCAACATAACCACGCGCCGCCAAATCGAATTTGTGATCTTCGATTTCGGCTGTGAGCATTTGCGCCTGATAGTTGCCCGTGCCCCGGTAAATGTACCCGAGGATTTCATTGTATTTCTTCTTGGTCACAAACTCCCAGTCACTCCACCCGGCTTGCGACGGCGAGGTGTTTGCGGGATTGTTGAAACTGCGAAAACGATACAGAGTTTCTTGCGCCATGGTTTACCCCTTGTACCCGCACTTTTTACAGTGGCCTGCATACCGGTAGCCGGAATTCGGAGCGATGGGCCGACAACCTCCGAACAGCCGACACAACAGACTGGGCGAATCTCGATCAGTCTTTTCGTGCCATTCCAGCATGGAGTATTTAAACATTACACGGCCACCTTGGCTTTGATCGCCTTGTCGTATTTGTAACCGACCAGTTTGCAATCGCCGGTTTTCATATCCAAGATGGAATTGAATGCACCGGTGATTTCCAGTTGCGGGTATTCGTGTTTGTACGGGTCACGCGCAAGTTGTTCTTTCACTTGCTCGACGTGGTTGGTGTAAATGTGCGCGTCACCAATTACATGCGTGAAGAAACGTGCGCGGGTTCCGGTGACGTGTGCCAGTTGCGAAGTGAGCAAGCTGTACTGTGCCATGTTGAACGGAATGCCCAAGAACATATCGCCGGAACGTTGATACATTTCGCAATCAAGGAAATGCTTTCCGTTTTCGTCGGTTTCACTCGACACATACCACTGGGCCAGAACGTGGCAAGGCGGCAGCGCCATTTCGGTGAGGTTGGCAACGTTCCAACCGCTCAACATAATTCGGCGACCGTCTTTGTGTTTTTCCAGTTCACCTTTCTGGAACAGCACTTCGTCGCGAATCTGTTTTTCGATAATCGCGATTTGGTCAACCTTGCGCTGAATGACAATGCGGTGGCCGTCAAACATTTTGCCCTGCACAACGAAACCACTGTCTGCCCAACCATCCGGGTCACGCGACCATTCAGAGGCTTCGATGATTCGGGTGTCTTCCCAGTAACGCCACTGGGTTCCGTAAACTTTTCCGAGTTCACCGGCCACCAGTTCTTTGTCTGGAATGCCCATGTTGTCGAGCAATTCACTTTGTTTCTGCAAAATGAATTCTTGCGAACGGTCGTCTTCCCGCATGAACGCGGTCGATTCGTTGAAGTCCGCATGTTGCGTGACGCTCATTTTGCGAATACGCTCTCCCCATTCCAGCATGCGGTATTCTTCGGTGCCCGGAATTACCCATTCGTCCCAAATGCGCGTGCCATTCTTTTTCATGGAGCGGATGTTTGAACTGCCAGATTTCATCCAGTCGAGTTCGTCGTCCACTGCGATGAAGTGAACGTATTTCGTGGTCAACGCCGGGAAGTATTGGCGCAGGTCTACACGCATCATCACTTGGCCGAATGCCGAAATGGTGCCGGTGCCGGTGCGGTCGCAACGCTTTTCTCCAGCGCGCAGAATGTGACCCAACCAATCGAAATACTGCACGTCGATTCGCGGGAGTGGAAGTGGAGTTTTGTTGACCAGCGCATGATCGGCTTCGGTGAAATGGCGGACTCGAAGCTGCCCGTATGGATTGTCGCGTGGATCACCGTGTCCGAATTGCTGCATCGGATCAATGCTATTCACAGCAATCCCACCGATTTGACGTTGTAGTTCTTCCGGAATTATTCCACGTTCGTCCATTGCGGCCAGAATTTCTTTTTCCATTTCTGGACTCACCGACATAACGTGAATGGCTTCCGCCGAAACAGGAGCGGGCTGTTTCACTACAATGACGGAATCCAGAGCATCACCTTCTTCCAAAGCGGCAGCAAACGCAGCGCGCAGTTCTGGACTTGGGTTTGGCATACGGAATTCGCCAGACTCCATTGGGATCGGTTCACCAATTCCGCGAATGTCACCAACAGTCAGTTTCTTTTCTGTCACTTTGATTCTCCTTTACGGTATACCCGGATTCCCGGCTAATTTAATCATACACATACAATTTACAGTTTCGGAGCGTGTTGCCATGGGGCGTCCAAATATCCGGCTAATGACCGACTTTTCGACCGGCCACGGTTGCTTTCCGTCTACCCTTCCGGCACAAGCCAGCGTAGACGTTTTCGTAAACCAAATCGCGGAAGTACGAACCGGCGATAAATACATGGCGCACTGTTGCCCCGGAATGGGCTGCCACCAAGGCACAGCTTTGCCCGGTTCGGCAACGGTTTTTGTGAACGGGCGGTTGGCTCATACACGCGGCGCCGGAATTGATTGTGGCGATATGGCAAGCAACGGCTCTTTGAATGTTTTCACCGGGTGACACATGCCAATCTATTCTGACGTAAACCTTTTCATGGGCGGCGACAACCCAAACACTTTGGTGACAGACGCCGACGCCGTAAACCAAAACATCATGATGATCTGCACCACGCCGATTCGTTCGAAATGGTTCAGGCCACGTATCGGTTCCAACATTCCGATTTACCTGTTTGATCCGTGTGACGATATCACCGCACAAAAGATCAAAACGGAAATCATGACCTTGTTCCCCCGCAACAATGAGTTTCGGATTACCATCGAATCCTGCACAGTGATTCCGGTTCCGGACGAACAGGTGCATTTCGTTTCGATCACTTATTCGTCGCCCTACCTCGATCCGAGCCGGGTGAAATTTGACTTTAACTTGGCACGCTGATTATGAGCAAAGACTTTTCCAGAATTGTTGTTGACTTCGAAGACGCGGTAAAAGAAATTCACCGCGAATTAACCGAGCGTGGTTCTTGGATCGACACATTGCCAACCAACGTTGGCGAAACCATTATCAGCATGATTGGTGGTTCGGTCGCGGCTTCGCAACACCTCGGCATCATGAGCATGCGAAATGCGTTTCTGTCTACCGCTGTGCGCGACAGTTCCATTTACGCAATCGTTCGCCAACAAGGCACGCACATTTCCCGTCGTATCAGCGCCGCCACCACGGTGCGCCTGAAAAACGCGTACCCTCAAGCGATGTTTGTTCCGCAATACAGCGCGTTTGATATCGGCGGCGTCAAATACTACAACCCCGGCCAATTGGTTTTCACTGCCGGTCAAGAAATGGATGTTGAACTGACGCAGGGTGAAGTCAAAACGCAATTGTTTGACCTCGACTCGACGCCGGTTGATTTCCTCGAATTCTTCCTCGGCCAACCTGATTTCGTCGTCACTTCTGATTTGCTTCTTTTCACCACTGACAAAGTGAGCGGCACAACCCGCGTGTGGAATCGTGCAGACGGTGGCCTGTTTAAATACGATGGTGACGATTACGTTTATTTCGAATCGACCACTGCAAAAGGCGACGTGTCGTTTATTTTCGGTGACGGTGAATACGGCGCTCGCCTGCCGCGCAATTCGGTACTGACTGCGCGCTATGTGGTTTCGCAAGGTGAAGCCGCAAACGGAATGCAAAGCGGTGTGCGTTCCCGTTCGATTCAGTATCCGTTGCTGGCCGGTGCAACCGTTACGCCTACCCTCGGTGGCGGCAACGTAAAGTCGAGCGCGTATTACAAAACGTTTGGCCCCCTGATGTTTCGTGCTCGGGAAAAGGCAATCAGCGCAACTGAAATCCGCGCAAAGATTGTAGATTATCCGGGCGTTGCAGACTGTTGTGTTTTGGGCCAACGTGATATCGCGCCGTATGATCGGACGTGGATGAACACGATGCGAATTTGCATCCTGCCCGAACAGCTTGATTCGTGGGGCGGTGCAAACCCAAACCCGAAATCTGCAAGCTGGACGAATTTCATCAATTGGTTGCAGCCGCAAGTCCATGCGATGATTGAAATCGAAAGCTGCAACCCGGTCAAAGTTTTGGTGGACGTGCGCGTACTGGTTGCGGTGCTCAGCACTGCCGATCCGGAATCCATCAAACTGAAATGCAACGAAGCAATCCTCAAGCTGTTCCAGAAACGCGCTGGCATTCTGAAACGGCGTTTGTCGAAATCCGACATTCGGGACGCCTGCAAAATGGATGGTGTGGATTACGTCGAAGTTGAATCGTTTAACGGTGAAGAATCCATCGTGCTGACTGATCCAACTTCTTACGTCACGCTGTCCGGCGTTCCAACAATCAATGTCGTGTACACCGAACGCGAGAACACCTAATGGAAAAGATTACGTTTGACGGCCTCGAAACAGAAATGTTTACGTCGCAGGTCGCGTGGCAAGACTTCCTCGACGCACTGGCTGATTTCTACCAAACGCAAGTTCGCGAACCAATGGAAGGTTTGCGTGAAATCCGAAACATCACCGCAGTCACCGATCCAAACATCGTGTTGCTTACGCTGCGCGACCTCGGCATTGATACGCCGCTGGATTTGATTTTGAATCCTGATCGGTTGACGAAATCGGTTTACATGATTCCGCTGATTTATCAGCATTCGGGTTTGGATTCCATGTGGCGGGTGATCGAGTTTATTCTCGGCCGCCGCATGAGCGTGCAAACTTTGTGGACCGAAGACTACATTGATTTCTATCCGGAACCCTACGGGCCAAAACGCGTGGATGGCGGGACGTGGTACAAAACCACTCACGTAAATCTCACCATGCAAACCGTGGGGGCCGATGCGCGAATCATCCTGCCTCGAAACCAAACGCTGAAAGATCGTCTCCTTTCGGCGTTTTATTCGTATGCGCCCGTCAATCTGGTGATCGACAAATTCGCTTTCACTATCGACGTGGAAGTTGACCAACTCGCTTTCGCAGCCGTTGTGGAAAAACACAAACGACGCGTTTTGCGTTTCGGTGAAAACGGCACCACGATTGATCCGGGTACTGGTAAGCCTATTCGCAACTTCACCATGAACGGCCCGAGCAAAATCGAAATGGGCGGTTCCGCTTCCTATTTCCTTGAGGAAAACGGCGGGCAGTTTTTCCCGAATGAATGGTGGTCGGATAAACCGGGCCTTGTGCAATTCACCCCGGCTGGCCTCGCCTCTTTTGGCAATGTTGATTTCGACACGACCGTCAAAGTCTACGCAAAGTTTTTGGGTTACACGATTGAGAAATCCGTGGTGATTCAAAAAGCGTATGACGACATTCGCTTCATCCAGATTGAAGGTCCGGATACGCTGCAAGGCGGCACCTACGGCGATTACACCGTGCGCTGTTATCACGCACAAGGCAACAACGAAATCGACGTGCAGGTTACGCTAATGTCGCCGTATGCAAAAGCGGCATTCAATCGCGTCACTGTTGAAGACGTTTCTTCCGATCAAGAACTGGCGCTGCATGCAGTGTACAAAGTCGGCGGCGTGGAATACCCAACTGCAAAACTGGTGAAGGTAAAACACGTCGATGAAAACCTTTCGCTTACCGATTTCTATATCGCAGGCGAAAAGCAATTGGAAGAAAACTCGACGTATCTGTTTCAGGCGAATGCGGTTTTCTCTGATGGTTCGGAACAGGCAGTGCTGGCACGTTGGTCGGCGTCTTCGAGTGCAGCATACGTCGATAACAACGGCCTCGTTTCTACAGGCACAACCGAAGGCACAACCGACGTAACGTTTAAAGCGAAATACACTTTCCGAGGTGTGTCGCTGGACCACGCTTTCGATTCGCAAATCACGCAAGTGCTGAATCCATTGGTGGCGATCAACGTTTCCGGCCCAACCGCTGGTTACGAAAATGATCGTTTGCAGTTCAACTGCATCGGCACCTTCCAAGACAATTCGAGCGGTGTGATTATCGCTGACTGGTCGTGCGAAGATTACCACATTGGTGCAGACGGCATTCTGGAAGTTGGTACGACCGGCGAGCGACCGCGTGCTGTTGTGGTAAAAGCGAAAGTACGTGATTTCACCGCAGAGTTTACCGTCAACATTACCCGCGATCCGGTAGTGCTGAATTCGTTGGTGATTCAAGGTCCGGAAAACTTGCACGAAGGCGCAGTCGGTGTTTTGACTGGCCTTGCGGTTTATTCCGACAACAGCCGCCAATTGATTGCGCCGACGTGGAGCCTTGTTGGAAACCCGACTTGGGCAACCATTACCGCTGGTGGCATTCTGACTTTTGCCGATCCGGAAATCGGATTGTTGGAAGTGCAGGCGGATTACCTGAAAGATGGTGTGCGATTCACGCAGCGCAAAACCGTTGTGTGCATTGCGAAAACAAACGTCGTCACCGGCCTGATTGTTTCCGGTCCAAACCTTGTGAATGCCGGTGAGCGAATCGTTTTGACCGCTACCGCTGTTTACAAAGATGGCACCATGGAACCGGTCACGCCAAAATGGAGTGCGAGCACCCTTGATTCGAACGCGACTTTTGTTGCTGCTGATGTTGTTGGTTCTGGCGTTGTGCAAGGTCGTGATGTTGACGAAGATATGGACGTTGTAATCACAGCGCGCTATTTCCAAGAAGAAGTGAATTACAAAATCACCGTTCGTTACGTCGCACCAATGGGGCCGGATAAACCGATGACTTCCCGAATCAGCGGCCCGCCTGTTTTCTACAGTAACGAAATCGCGTCGTTTGCTCAAATGATTCGTTTCGACCAATGCCCGAATGAACTCGCTGTTTCTTCGGACTGGGCACTCGACGTTGACAACGATGTTGCTTCGATTGACGCAAACGGTTTCCTAACTGTTGAAGGCAACCGCGCTGCAACCATGACCGTTACTGCGACGTACACATGCGGCGGCTACACGGTTGTAGATTCGATTGTTGTTTCTTCGGTTGTTCGCGATTCGCAATACAGCACCATGCTGATGACCGCGCCAGACACAATGGAAATCGGTGAAACCAGCCAATTCTCCGCTGAGATTTTTACGCTGGCGGATACGGTTGTGCCGGGCGGCGGCAAGCTGGTGACGTGCGAATGGGAAATCATGACTGACCCGCTAAACATTCAAGTTTCCAGCAATGGTCTTTTGCGTGTGGTCGGTCCAGTTGTGAATCCAAGTTTCACAATCAAAGCCACGTACTCCGACGGTTTCGAAACTATCGAAGTGACAAAAGAAGTGAAAGTTACCGGAAGCCAACCGCTGTTTGGTACGGCACCGATTGACGTTTCGCACGATGCAATCTTTGCCATGACCGGCCAATTGATTGACGGGCGGTTCAACATCAACGTTTCAGCCGGTCGCTACGGTTGGTTTGCGTATCCGCTGGTTTGGGGATTGGCAACTTTCAAAGAAGTAACCACGCACGTCGAAGGCGGGTGGGATGGTGCGACGTGGCCTGCCGATGGTTCCATTGGTTCGACCGCTGGACCAATCACCATAACCCGTGTGATTAACGGAATCTCGACACTGTGGTTTATTTACCGCACAAACTTCTCCGCAATCGGTAACACGAATTTCGACGTTACCTTTTCCTAAGTGCGGAATACGGATGGCAGAGGAAGCCAGAATGCAAACCTAATTACTGGAACTTCTCATGAAAGTAAACGGCAATATCACAATTGTTGAAGGTGGCGTGGTTCACAACCTCACGCTGCCTTCTTCACCAACCTTTCCGGAAAACGGCAGTCGCGGCGAATTGTTTTCGTTGGCGGGCCACGCTGACCCGACTACGTGGCCGGATGGGTTTTATCATCACGACGGCACAACGTGGAAGCACGTTCCAAATCTTACAAAAGTTCAGGAACTGATTGCCGCTGCTCTCGGCGGCGTGGCTGCTCGCTTCCGTCCGGTTTTGAATGTTTCAACATTGGTCGGCGCGCAAGGGATTGGGTCGTATTGGGCGATGCCAAACGTTGTGGTACTTTCTATAACTGGCACATTGACAACGATTCCGCTCAATCTGTTTTATTACGATCCGGCAGATTACCCGGCCGGAACGAAATTCCGCATTACGGCAGCGTACTCGCAAAACAACTCGCCGACCGCAACCATTGATTTCACAATTGGTCTTCGCAAAGTCGGCAAGCCTTCGACCACTGGCGGCACGGGCACTCAAATGATTTATCTGGCTGACGCTTCCGACGTTGCCAACGTGGTGCAGGCCGGTGGCATTGGCAGTAAAGCAATGGGCCGCATTGTTTCAGCGGAATTTGAAATGCCCAATGTGGCCGGACATTACGGGTTTGTGATTACCTTGAGCAACACAAACAGTAACGCCGGAACCCACTGGGACTTGACGCTCCAAGCGAAACTCTAACGGAATCAAAACAATGATTGCACTGAATCCGGATTTGCGTTTGATTAAACCGACCGCAAAAACCCTGACCGTTATCAGTCGCATCGAAGGCCGTGAGCGCATTGCATTCAAGATGAAGGTTTTGGGTAACAACATCCGAACCTTCAAATTGAATTTCATGCCGCCCTGTGTTGATTGGGTGGAAGTGTATTTCAACGGTCGGCGCATGCTGACCGGGTACACTATCGCGGGCCAACAATTGACGTTTGACGCGCCACGCTCTGGACGCGTTGACGTTATTTGCGACAACGAAGACCCAACCGATTTGGAATGGTGCGAAATTCCAATCAAAAACATGATTTCGCCATTCAGCCTTGTTGACGCAAACTACGGAACTGATCGCCGCGACGGTCCCGACGTTTGCCAGCGCGTTGTCCCGGTTGTGATTGTGCAGCCGTCCGCTGGTTTCTGTCGTCCGAGTTTGTATTTTGATACTCTGCTGTATTGCCCTATTCGCGGGTACGAAGGGCCGGATTCGATCACCTACGCAATCTTGAATGATAGCGGCCAAGTGTCGGAACCGAAGTGTATCAACATCACTGTTGAATTGCCCGAGAAAGACAAACCGGAAGAAGAAACTCCGACCGCCCCGTAATTTAACGGAAAAGGAGACGTTTTATGCAAACCATGAACACCGGGCGCGAACTGTTTGATCCGTTCGCTCCAGCAAAACCAGAAACTGCGGTAGCTTCCAGCGGTGAAGAAAACACCGATACTCGCGAAGTTGCAACCGCTTCTGCGCTCACCAACATGAATCCGAGTCAGTGTCCAAAATGCGGTTCTCGCATGGGCAACGGCATTCTCGCTGATGGTGGACAAGTTTACTACTGCCCACCGTGCCGCGTGACCAACCCGATTCCGGTTTAAAGGTTTTCACATGACTGACAAACTCATTCTTCAAGATGTTGGCCTGCGCGCGATTCAAAACGCAAACGCGGGTGGCATCTTGGTTGACCCGGTATTTTTCAGAGGCGGGGATTCCGGCCTTTCGCCGACGATTGAAAATGCGACCGACATTCTCGGTAACACGCTCATTCAAGGAAGCATTCACCACGTTGAGGTTGCCAGCGCAAACAGTGCCCGATTCTTTTTCGTACTCGACGGCAACAGTGTTGAAGTTGAAACCGAAATCAAGGAATTGTGCGTTTACCTGACCGGCGAGGTTCTGCTGGGGCGTTGCGTTTTCTCTGAACCGATTGTTCTGATTCCGAACGAGCTTTACGAAATCAGCGTCGTGATGACTTCCACTCGCGGCGACCTCACCACAATCAATGTTGCCTACGGCGATTATGAATCGCTGCCGATGACTGCTTTCCTTTATCGTTTGCCTGCACCAGCCGCCACGCAATTCAACGGCATTCTGGTTGCGAACGGAAAGGTAAACAGCGCTGGCGGCGATTCGCCCGTTCTGGCTATGCGTTCCGGTGCCGGTGCGTTCCAGTGGGGCTTCACCGATCACACTCGCGTTTATTCTGCAAAACCAAAAACCGCAACCACTTCCAGTTTCACGATTACGAGTTCACAAGTTTTCGTTGATAAAGAAGTCGTGATTGTTCACGTTGTAGCTGGTACTGGTCAAGGACAAACGCGCCGCTTCTATTACGAAGCCGCCAACGGTTCGTTTATCGAATCGGACGGCCGCAACCTGACTGACCTTGCGAATTGCACAATTGCAGTTTGGCGCCAAACCGGGGGTTCGCAACTCGGTGGCGGTTCCGGTCTGCCCGACAAAACCAACGTTCCGGAAGATTGGGTTCTGATTTCCGGTCCGGGTGAAGCGCCTGTTTGGGGTCCGCAAAAGTCTGGTGCGAAAGTTCTCAACACTCTGTACACGGCACCGGGTCGTTTGGATATCAACATCCTAAACTACATCGGCAACGGGCAGGAAGCGCGCTACAGCATCGGCGATCTGATTGTTGAAAACGCAAACTTCGTTTACCCGGCCCTCGGTGGCGTAACGCAGCACCGTACCGCATTCGACGTAAACGCATCGGAAGTGGAATTCGCAGAAAAGATTTCGGCTGCTGTGCCGATTGACCTGCGCATTTTCACCAAAGCTTCCAGCACTGGTACGCGTCTCGAATTCACCAGCGATCACCACACCGGCGACGGCCAGAAAGTTCGCTTCAAAATGAGCCAACCGATTGCAGACGTGAAGTTCCTGTTTGCATTCTTGGCCGGTACGTTGCAGCAAATGAGCGCGTACACTTACGATCCGCAAACCAACGAAATCGTTTTTGCAGAACCGCCACTGGCTGGCCTGCCGTTGGAATTGCGTTCGTTCCGCCAAGTGTTGGCGACCGGTTACAGCACGCGCATCACCACGCAGACGTACATGATTACCGGCGAAACGTTGTATCTTGTTTTGCCGTTCAAGCCGCAAACAAAAGAGCAAGTTTTCCTTTCGCACCAAGGTACGCACGTTCACGACGATCTGTACACGATTGTCGAAGACACGCTAATCCTGACCGGTTCGCTGCAAGATGGCGTCGAAGTCGAAGTTTTGATTTTCGACAACGTGGAAGCGCAAGGCACCGAAAACACAAACCTCAAAGGCGTTGTGTATGACGGTTTCCTCTCGTACAAAAGCCTGAAACTTCTGCGCCACGGAATGTCGCCAATCACCTTGCCGATTCCTGCTCCAAACTTTGAAGCGGGCGACGGCATTCGATTGACCGGACAGTATCCAACGCTGCGAATCGAAAACACGTATGCGGCTGCGGCGCAGGATGATCCGATCACGGTTCACACAAACCTGATTACGGAAAAGAACGCCAACCAAGTGCTGGCGACTCACCGTGTCGAAGTCGAAAACAATATGCTGATTCAGGTATCGTGCGATTTCTCTGTTCGTCTCGGCCCCGGCTTTATGTCAACGCAGGGTTTGGAAAACATTGAATTCGTTGTCGGTATGCGTTCGACCAACACGAAAGAACCAGACTACGGCAAGCAGATTATCGGTACTGGACAGGCTGGTTTTTCCAGCATTACCGGAACTGAAAACGCTGCGGCCATGGCCTATGCAAACGCGAGCATGACACGCATTTTCGAAATCGAGAAAGACAACCACCCGGCAGGCTTTGTTGAAGTGGTTGGCAAAATGCGCATCAACAATGCCAACGTTTCGCAGTTCCCCGCGTTGCTCACGCTAAACATCAGCGTAACCAAAATTCCAAAATGGGATTCGTAAATGTGGGCAGTCAGTGCCAAGGGTCTTCACTCCGGTGATGGCCCGTTTCCAGAAGACGCGGTGCTGATCGACGAAGAAATGTTTTGCTACCTGCACGAAAACTACGGCGTTCTAAATGTCGAAGTCCGTGCAGGTGTTTTGCATATCTCTGTTGATTTGGTCGCGTACAAACAAGTCGCCATATCGCGGATTCAGCTTTCCGACTGGACACTGCACAACGGAATCAAAGTTTTTGATTACGAGCTTGCGCAGGTTATCCAGATGGAGTCCCGGTATGGCGAAGTCTATTTGCGGAACGGTTTGTTTGAAGGCACCAGTGGTTCGTTGGCTTCCGCGATCAATGCGCGAAACCGCGCTTTCCACTTGGCCAAAGCTGCAATCAATGCGGCGCAAACCCCGCCAGAAGTGGACAACGCGCTGGAGTCATATTCAGAATGGCAAACGAATTAACGCAAGCGTCCCTTGACGGCACCAGTGTCAAGGTTCCAATTGGTGCTCCGGTCATCACAAACAAACCGGCTCAAAACTCGCCGTCGATTCAGGCGCTCATGACTGGTCAGCAAGTCACGCTGAAACCAATTCAAATCATTGAAGCGCTTGGCCTCGATGGTAAACAGCTAAACCGAAACGCAGCAACCAACGAATTTGATTATGTCGTTCCCGAAGAAACCAACGCTGAGAAATCGGTGCAGTGGTCTTACGACGACGATTCCGGGCAAATCACGTTTGTCCGTGCCAGTGGTGAAGTGGTAAACATTTCCGGCTTTCTGCGCCAGATTGATTTCGGCGTCGGCCCCACTGGTCCGCAAGGCGACCGAGGAAAAGACGGAAAAGATGCACGCGATGGTCGCGAAGGAAAAGATGGTTTGACCGGTTGCGAAGGTGCAACAGGCGCAGACGGAAGAACGGGTGACATTGGCGATTTCGGTGAAGAAGGTCCAGTAGGTCCAGACGGATTGACCGGCGCCCCCGGCCCAACTGGTCCAACTGGTATTCAAGGGCCAGAAGGTATTCCCGGTCGCGAAGGGAAACGAGGACCAAAAGGTTTTTCGTGCCCAACAACTTTGATTGGCCCCGATGGTCCGCAAGGTCGCGAAATGAATCCTTTTGTTGGACTCACTCCCGCACCCGGTGCAACTGATTTGATTTGGGCAGCGCCGGAAGACTGCTTGTGCCCAGTTGATTGGGAAGGCGAATTCGTTGATTTGAATTCCGCAAAAACGTTTGCCCTTGTTTCCAGCGCCAGCGTTGAAACGCCTGTTGTCGTTTCCGTAACTACGCTCGCTGCACCTGATCTAGTGTGTCCTGCGGGTCACACAATTGGCGGCGTACTCGGCGGTCCAACTTCGGCATCCGGAACATTTACGGAATCGGTAATGTCGGACGGCACAATTCAACGTTCGGAATACAATTACAACGGCGCGTACTGTGCTGCTGTGATTTAATAGAAGTGGAGTATTTGGGATGACCTGTTGCAGACCGAATCCGAATTCCGTGGGAATGCCTCCGCTCGAACCAGCTAAAACAATTGTCGAATGTGGCACTTGGGTGGGTTCCTGTGGTAAAGGGATTCACGAATTCTTTCTGTACCTCGGTAAAATCAACGCCAAGGTCACAGTCTGGTTTGAACGAAAGTATGCTGATGACGTTTTGAACGCTTATCAGTTTGGCGAAATCTTGGGCGCTACGCCAACCGGCGGCAAAGAAGGTTCGTTCTCTTTTGAGTACGCGCCGTATGATCCGACCAAAGCTGGCGCCGACGAAATCGTTATCGAAATCGTAAACAACCATCGCGACAGCGAATGGAAATTCCGGGTGGACTGCCCGGAAGAATATGTTGACGATCCGCCCATTGCAGAAATCAAAGAAACGCAATCCGAGTGCGGTCGCTATCATCACCAAGCCGGGTACGCAAAGAAAAATACAATCCTGCTCGGTGATGAACCGGGCAACGTCAACGTAACGTGGGCGATTCAGGGTTACGCCGAAGTAAAGTTTTACCAAGGTGAGACGTTGCTGAAAACCATTCGCTCGAATCGCAGCGACACGTTTTCGTTTTGGTATGATCCAACCAAAGGCCCAGTGTATGCGCTGACGCAAGGCACGGGCACGGTGGATTACCTGTTTAGCTGCCCATACATTCCGCCCGAGGAAATTCCGGAGAAATTCGAATTCACTTGCGGCGACGATATTCACGTTTTCCAAGCGGCCAAAACCGTTGACGTGATTCTGCCCACCGACGAATCGGGCAACGTGGAAATCTGGTTTGAAACAGAAGTCACCGTCACCCTGAAATTCTACCAGCGCGAAACCCTGCTGTATCAAGTGCAGCAATTGGAAGGCGCGGCCACTTTCTCGTTTGATTACGATCCTGCCAACGGTCCGCTGAAAATTATTGCGGAAAACTACGGCCAGTTTCGGGTGTCGGTGAAGTGTCCGTACAACGCGCCTGTAATTCCACCCGATCCGCCGAAGCTTTACGATCTGGATTGCTGGGATGAATTGCAAACGTTTGAATCGCCATCGGAAATCACGGTGCGCATGCCAAACGAAGCCGGTTCGGTTCTGGTCACTTACGTGATTCCGGGTAACACCGAATTGTCGTTCAACCAAGCAGGCATGGAAATCGGTCACGGTTATCCGCAAGACGGTTTGCGTAGTTTCCAGTTTGATTTCCAACCAGTGAAAGGCGACATTCTGGTTGTGGCAACGGGCGAAGACGATTTCCAACTTTGGGTAGATTGCCCGATTCCGCCACCGCCGCCTGAGCACGACGTGAATTGCGGAACGCTAAACACGTTTGCATCACCCAACGTGACAAACATCGCTTTCTCGGAAGACCTGTCCGGAAACTTCGTACTGAATTCCAATCTGCCGGTTGCGGTGTACAACAATAACCAGTTGGTGGCAAACGTCACTGGCTCGCGCAATTTCTTCTACACCGTTGGCGACAATTGGAAAGTGGTGAGCACCGAATCTGGTGAGCTAACGCTTTCAACCACTTGCCCAAGTTTGAAAGTGCTGGAATGCGGACCTGACCCAGTGACGTTTTTGGCCGGTGACACAATTCTCGTTGACCTCGATGAAAAGACTGGTGACACAAAACCAGTTGTTACGGCTCCCAATACCGTAACCATCATGTGGTACGTTGACGGCGCGCTTTTCAAATCGACAACCGGCAACGCAACATTTGACCTGTACCTGCCAGAAATCGTGGAAGTGAAATTGATTTCTTCGGGCACCGGTTCGTTTGACGTTACGTTCCCTTGCCCAGTAGCACGCACGCCAGAAGGCACTTGCGGCAAAATTGTGCATGAGGGAACTGGTGCGCAGAGTGATCGCCCGATTCGCATTAGCGGCGACGGCCCTGTGCTAATCACTTACGAAGTTGGCGCAAACCAGTCGATTACGTTTGCAACTGGCGACGGCGTAATCGACACAATCGCTGGCCCGGCCGCTCCGAGCCAATTCATTTATTCGTACCTTGAAACCGAAGGTCCGATTGTCGTTTCGTTTGGTGGCACTGGCGATTTCAAATTCGTCATTAATTGCCCACCGGCTGACGATGGTGAATTGATTGTTTCGCCGCCTGACCTCGTTCTCGATGGTGAAACGGTTGAAGACGATCCCGAAGATACTCCGATTGATTGTGATGATTCGTACAACACGCAATTGGAATTCGTTTCTGACCTGACGTTGCCGGTGCCAAGTGCCGGAACTGAATGTGCTTTGAATTTGCACAGTCGTGCATTCTCGCATCCGGGTATGGTATCCAGCCAAGTCTACGGCGCCACGCTGATGACTGCTGTGCGGGATATCCAAACCAACAACATGAAGACGACGAAAATCGGAAACGATTTCTTCTTCTACTATGAGTTTCCGGTGGCGCTGGAAGCGGAAGATTACACTTTCGTTCTCAAAGCTTCGGAATCGGATTGCGACGTGGCGATGTACCTGAATTGCTATCCGGTTTTGGACCGTGCGCGAAACAGGCTGCTCAAAGAAACGGTTACGCTTTTCGATCCGCAATCGTTTGTGCAAATCTACTGGCGTTTCCCTGACGACATTACGTCGCAGAAGCAAATGACGGGTGGTGTGTACGCAGCGATTATTCGGACTGCAACAAACGAAGTGGTGTGGCGTTCCGGCGACATAATGCAAAAAGTGCGTACCAGTGCAGAACTGGTGTGCGAAGACAAACCGCGTTGGCCGATTCTCATTGAACCGAAATCAGAACAGGTGCCGTGCCCAAGCGGGCAAACCAAAGAAGGTGTGGTTGGTGGCGTTCCGTACCTGATTGCGACGTGGGAAAAGATTACGTGGTCTGACGGCATTGTCGAAGAAACCGAAAAAGAATTGGATGGCGTTTGTAAAGTTCCGCCAACCGAAGTCAGCCGTCGCACTGTAACGGTAACGCGTCAATGCCCAAGCGGTCAAACCGTTGGTGGCGTGTGGCAAGGGACCGCAACGCAAACTGGCACCTACGTCGAAATCACATGGTCAAACGGAACGAAAACGAATTCGGAAACCGTGTGGGAATCGTTCTGTGCTGTTCCGGAAAAACCGGCTGCGACCATTGTTTCGCGCACGCCGAAAACCAGTGTTGATCCTTGCCCGTCCGGTGAAACCAAAGGCGGATACATTGGCGGTGCCACATTCATCGTCGGTGATTATTTCGAAATCCTGTGGTCGGATGGAACGAAAACTTACACTGAGAAAACTTACGCCGAAACGGAATACTGCGCATTGCCGACTCGCCCGCAAGAGCCGCCGACAATTGTTTCGCAGCAAGCCAAATCGGCATCGCAGCCTTGCCCATCTGGACAAACCGTTGGTGGCATTCCGGGTGGACGTACTGCAATCACCGGATCGTTTATCGAATACACATGGTCGGACGGAACGAAAACGCAATCTCCGGTAACGTGGGAAGAAGGCGCCGTTTGCCAAGTGATCGTAAACACTCCAGAAAATATCAACCCGCGAATTCTCGGCCCGGTGTATGTCGGCAAACCGAGTCCGTATGTTCAAGGCGCCGTTAGTGGTGGTACTGTCATTAGTCCGACATTCCCAACGCCATACGGAAGTTTGAATCCGGTAAACGCCGCGCTGTATGCTGCTGGAATGGATGACCAGTATGGTGCGAAACGGATTGTGTTTAGCGGAGACAAAAACACGAAACCGGCTGCAAAAGACTTTTACGTCTCGGTGCCAATCTCGCTTCCAGTCAGTGCTCTAACCACAACGATTTTCCGCATTGAGGTAATGGGTTCTGGTGTGGGCGTGAGCGCGCCAATGCTGCTTAGACAAACTGCTTTTGCCATTTCGAAAATGAATGGCCGATGCAGCGTGATGGAAATCGTACCGCAAGGAACCACGGTCACGCAACCGAACCGCGTGCAGTCTAACCCGGCTACCGGAATGACCGCATACGATTTCGCCATTACTAACCAAGGCGGCGTTCCAATTTCGACGTATCAGGAACCTGCAAATAACCCGAATGCTTGCCCACTAAACAAAGTGAATTACTCCAATGATTACGTCGCAACGTCTGTGCTGTTTAAAGTCGATGCGCGTCAAGCAGGCTCCGGTCTGGCTGGTTTCTCGTTTGTAGTTTTGAACTCTGTTACCGGTGCCGTAATGTACCGCAGTGGACAGGATGGAAATATTCGCGTGACTTCGTGAGGCAATTATGGGTGGTTTGACAAGAACGCCAGTTCAAATGGTTCAGGCAACAGGTATGGCGGATGATAGCCAAATCGTTGTCGCGAACGAAAAACTTAGCGTCGCCCCATCTACCGAAACGAAAATCTCGGAAGTAGCGGGAGGTTCGTATGATTCGCAGCAAGGCGTTTTGATGCTGCGAATGTACAACGGCGAAACTATTCGAATTGAAGGTTTTGCAACTCCCGATAAAATTCCTGTTGGCCCTACGGGGCCGCAGGGTCTTCCGGGCAAAGACGGAAAAGATGGTGTTGATGGTCGCGATGGTGCAGCCGGTCCTGCCGGTTGTGCGGGACCACAAGGCGCAATGGGACAAACCGGCCCGCGTGGTGAAGCGGGAAGACAAGGCCAGCAAGGAATTATGGGGCCAACCGGTTTAATGGGTCCGCAAGGTCCGCAAGGTGTTCCGGGTCCAACTGGTCCGCAAGGTCCGATTGGTCCCCAAGGTCCACGCGGCGATATGGGTCCGCAAGGCCGTCCGGGTCCACGCGGTCCAGATGGCGAAATGAAAATTGTTGTTTCGACTTGCGAACCGGAATCACCAGAACCGGGAATGCTTTGGGTGAATCCGGAAGCGAATTACCCATGCTGCGCAACTGCCGCTGATTTGCGTCCGCGCTGCAATTGCTGCAATAAACCTTTGGGTGAATGTGATTCGATTGAAGGTAACGCAGTTTGTCACAGCTATCCGATCATGTGCAAAATGTACAAAGATTTGTTTGATCGGTTGCCAGATGCAGAAGGCGCAGAAGCGTGGATTGGCCTCATGACTGCGATGAACTGGAAAGAAACTTCGTCTTCGGATATGCTCCGTTTGCGTGCTGCAATGATGCGTGGTGCAAATACCACGGACTGTACGCATATCGGCGGCGTTTACGACCCGGTAGCGAAAGTTTGCAATATTCCGGGCATGCCGAATTTGTAGTTTCCGCGTAATTTTAACGTAAGCAAAACAGGAATGTGAATATGGGGACGACTACTCGCGTCCCCCTTGCTTTGGTAGAGGCAAGGGGTAAAGCCGGTGATAAAGTTTCGTTTACCGGAGAAGGTTTGACTACTTCGGATGAAGACGCAAATGCTAATGTGACACTTGTTAGCGGTGCATTGGATTCCACAACCGGTACGCTTTCTTTGCGTTTGTCGAATAACGACGTAATCAAAGTTGAAGGTTTTCTCACCCCGAATTCCGCAGGTCAAGGTGAACCGGGTCCGCAAGGTTTACCCGGTCGTGACGGTGTGGATGGCCTCGATGGCCGCGATGGTGAAAAAGGTTCTACTGGTTGCCAAGGTCCAGCCGGTCCGCGTGGTGTTGCAGGTCCGCAAGGTGAACGCGGCCCGCAAGGCGTACAAGGTCCAACTGGCCCTCAAGGTTTACCCGGACAACGCGGCGATGATGGTTTTGTACAAATCTGGATTCAGGCGGATGACCCATCCGAAGTTTCCGGATCGCTTGTGCAACCCGGCGCGATTTGGGTAAAAGTTTAAGTTTCAAATTGGAGCGGATTGAATGAGTCGCCTTCGAGTGAGAACGCCATCCGGCGCATGGCTGGATATTTGCGAAAGCGAATGGTACGTTCGTGATGCAAAAAACCTGAACTGGATTCGTTTGGTCGTTTCCAAAGAAATGAAAGTGCGGCACGGCAGCAATGCGTACTGGTTGAATATCGAATGCGACGTTGACGATATTTACTGTCCGCCTGATGAAGTGCTGGAATGCTGGCCGGGTGCAACTGGTGATTTCGATAATGGCGTAATCGCAGATGGTGGCCCAACTGGTTCGCGCATTTGCGATTGCGATTTCCAAAATTGCATCACCTACGCAGGCCCCGGCCCAAGCGGCGAAGGCAACGGTATCAACGGTCAAAACTCTGGTGGTTACTTGCTGGCTACCAGTGCTTCCGCAACCGCATTTGGCAGTAAAGAAAATCCGCTGCCGTGCCCAACCACTGCTTACGGCGGCAAAGCGGCAATCACCGAATTCTATGTCGATGTTTCGCAGATCAGCGGCATGGTCACACTGAACGCTCGCGGAATTACCGGCGACATTCGCGTGCGCATTTACAAAAACTGCGAATTGCTGGCCGACACTCGCGAAGCTTCCAATGCCACGCGCAACGGAATCAAAAGCTACGTGACGAAATTCATGAATGACACAACTTCCGGAATCGGTCGTGTGCTCGTTCGTGTTGATGCGCCAGCCGACAACACTCTTTGGGATGTTGCACTTTCGTGCCCAAACCAAGACCCGGATTTCACAGACATTCAGCCTGCGCCGTGCTATGGCACCTATCACGCGTTGATCGGTTGCACTGCATTTGCGTATGAGCGAATCCACAAACTCGACGGATCGGGATTGACGTGGTTGGATATCACGGTCGGCCTCGAACCGATTCGAGTTTTTGTGTATTACCAAGGCAAGCTTCTGGCTGCCTCGGGCACAATCGAAAAAACAACTTCCATTTCGTTCAACTTCGCGCCGTTGCGTGGAGACGATTTGGTAACGATTCGAATCGAGTGCGATCAGCCAACTACTGAATGGACGTATGCACTTTATTGCGCCGGTCAAGATGGCAGCATGCGCAAACCCGACTACTGCTGTGGCGGGGGCATTCCTGCGCGTTGCGAAGATTTTGGCAAACACTGCGCAGCGGAATTCTGGCGCAACAGCAACGGTGCCGACATTACCGATACGTGGTACGACCTGAGCGCACAGGTTGACGGAAAAGTTTACATTCCGTACACCCTGACCGGCGAAAAGCCGATGCAGATTCTCGTTTACCAAAACGGAAACGTGATGACTGGCGCAGGTCCACTGGTTGGTTCCGGCCGACTGTCGTTCCTGTTTTACAAAGCCAAAGGTACGCAAATTCGCATTCGTGTAATTGGTACGTGCTGCCCGGTGTGGCGCTTCCACTTGCAGTGCCCGATTCCGTTCCCGACTGTTTGCGTGGACAATCCTCGACTTGTACGCGGACCCGAAGGCACAATCAGTCAGCTTTGCTACACGTTGACTCTCGACCATTTCTACGACGAACCTGTTTCGGTCGATTACGAAACCAGAAGTTCAAACGCGGTGGGCGTTTATGCGCAAACTAATATCCTCGTTGAAGACGAATATAATTACCCTTTCTTGGCTGTGGCCGATTCGGGAACTGGTCGTGTTATCTACGATGCTGGCTTTCCTAAGTTTTACAATGTTACTGTTAATCCCGTAACCGATCAGTACCTGCGTAACGTGGCAAACTATTGCACGAAGCCCGGAAAGGCAAAACGTGCTTTGGTTATGTCTACGGCAATGCGTGGGCAATCGTACCCTGCCGACGAAACTCCAACTGGTTTCGGTACACGGGTTCCAAATATTCTGCGCGAAATCGGTTTTGAAGTTGACGTGACCTGTCGCGGTGACGCGATGTTTGGCGCGACTTTCGACTTCGACGTTGATCGTCTGATGCCATATTCGTTTGTGATTTTCTTGGCAACGGAAAACTCGCCAACCACTACCGAGCGGACTGCAACGGCATTCGGCCAGTTTGTGAAAGATGGCAACGGTCTGTTTATTGTGACTGACCACGACGCCTTCCACTACGGCGCCAACATGATTGCAAAACAGTACGGTGTGACTTTCTCCGGATCGGTTGACCGTGCGCCCGTTTCGATTGCCCGTTCGATTCAGATTTACGGCGACTCGCCATTGTGGGAAGGCATTCGCGATCAGATTTTCCCGGCTGGCGCTTCGGAAGGGATTATCGGTGTGGAACTGGCACCGCCTGATTACGTTCCGAAAAAAGGAACTGCAACGTTCCCTGCTTGCGCGACTACCACGCAAGTTTGCGTTGAGATTTGGGGCATTTCCCGTCCCGGTCCTGACCGCACAATTGAACTGGTGTTGAAAAACGGAAACGGCGTCTACATTTGCAATCCGGGTGTCGGTGTTGGCACCATTGAAAACAACGTGGTTGCAAACTGCCCAGCGAATGCGCAGCTTATCGTGAAAGACGGTGGCGTCAGTCCGCAAGTTGGTTCCGGTGCGCGGTTGATGTACACGCAAGAAAACTTGGGCGGCGCAAACTACGGTTTCAGCGCAATCCTCGATATGAAAATCAACTTCCCGGCCGAAGGCATTTATCGCTTCTACGTTTGGGGAGACGACGAAGCCGAACTTTACGTCGATTGCGATATTGTCGTGAAACACGTTTTGTCTTCTGGCACCGTGATTGTGCAGGAAGGTCCGGCATCCCGTCCGTACTGGGTTCCGGCTGGTGAAGTTTATCTTTACCTGATTTACACAAACAAAGGCCCACGCGGTCGCAGTAGTTCTGCTGTCGCAATGAAAATCATGCACCCGAATGGTTCGGCGTTTTACGCGTCGAATGCAGCCGATTGGCGTTCGCGCATTTTGGATATGGGTCTGCCGCCGCTGTGTCCGCAGGTTGCTTCGACTTGTAACACTGGCGGAACGGTTGCAGTAATTGCATCCAACTCGTACAACGATCACAACATTGGTTATCCAGCACAGCGGATTCAATCGGCGGCACACGCGGTAAACTGCGCGCCGGGCGGTCGTTATTACGTGATGGAAAGAATGATTACGTTCCCTGTTTCTGGCATCTACACTTGGGCCGGTACAGCGGACGACAACTTCTGGCTGTATCTCGATTGTGCTCTGGTGGCGAGTGGTAACTATTGGGAAGCTACTTTCCGTGGTTCGTTCTACGCCGAAGCTGGCGAACATCTGATGACAATCAATTATCAGAACGTTCCAAACTGCACACCGGGCTGGGCGAAGATTGCAATTCTTCAACCGGACGGCACGCCTTTCTACTACACCGCGCCGGAAGGTTGGTTGTCGAAAGAAGGCAATTTGTCTGACCTCGGATTCCCGATGACGTACAAAGGCGGTAACGGGGTTGCGCAATCCCTTGCTGTTTACGGTGCGCGAATTATCGGCCCGCAAAGACAGCCGGATCACAGCTACTGGACTGCTGAACTGAAATTCACTTTCCCGAAAAGCGATACTTACACCATCACGGCTTACGGTGATGACCAAGTTACGATTTACATTGACTGCGCACGCGTTGTATTCACTGACTTGGAATGGCGTCGAACTGTTTCTGCAACGTTTACCGCAGGTCAGGGCGAATCCAGCATTATCTGCCGTGGTTACAACTATGAAGGCGGGCAACCGGCTTACGTTGTGTTTGTGATTCGTGATTCGGGCGGCGCTGTTATTTACGCTTCGGATACTCCGGGTTGGAAAGCGCGCTTGGGCGATCTGGACTGGTCCGGTATTCTGGTTCAATAAGGAAAACTCAAAATGGCTCGACGCTTATTGGTTCGCCAAGATGCGCAAAGCCCGTGGGTTGATAACTTTGCAAAAGGGGGTTGGCAAGTCTATGTAGGCAAAGCCGACCCCGATGCAAAATGCCCAGCCGGTGCTGAATGCGAATGGGTGAGAATGCTCCCCTCGAATACACGGTTACGCTCCGCCGACAACAAATCGTGGGAATGCGTGAAGTGAGGAAAATCTAAATGTCGAAAATCACGCGGGTTCCACTTGAACTGGTGGGCAGCAAAGGTAATGCAGGCGACTCCGTTGTTTACGACGGTGACAAACTCAACCTGCAATCGGAACAGCAAACTGGTGACAAGTTTGTAGATTCGATTAAATACGATTCCGAAACTGGTACGCTCACAATTGCATTTTCTGACAACACGCAATTGTCGGCAACTGGTTTCATGGTGCCCGGAAACATTGGCGTTGGTCCAACTGGCCCGACTGGTCCTCAAGGCGTTTCCGGAAAAAATGGTCGTGACGGAAAAGATGGCCGACCGGGTGAAGCGGGTTGCGCCGGTCCAAAAGGTGATATTGGCCCCGCAGGTCCAGCCGGTGGTTATGGTGGTATTGGTCCGCGTGGCCCAATTGGCCCAACCGGTCCACAAGGCGCAATTGGTTTGCAAGGTCCACGCGGCCCCGATGGTCCAATTGGCCCAACCGGTCCCACTGGCCCAAGTGGCGTAGTTGGTGGAATCGGCCCGCAAGGTCCAAACGGTTTGCAAGGTCCACAAGGTGAAATTGGTCCTACCGGTCCAATTGGCCCAACTGGACCACAAGGAAATTCGATTACCGGTCCTGCCGGTCCGCAAGGCCCAACCGGTCCAATTGGTGTTGATGGTTTGCGTGGTCCAACTGGCCCAATTGGTGCAGCCGGTCCCGCTGGTGTTTCTGCAATGACCCTGATTGCAAAATGGGCAAACGCAGACGCAAACATCGGTCGCTATTACACAATCGACAACGACGACAATTCGTTGGAAGTTGCAGGCGAATACGTCAACACTTCCGCAACGCAAATGACTTCGCTGACTGTGAATTTTGAATTCAACGGTCCGGGCGAACGTATTCCGCTGGTGTACATCACTTGGCGAAAAGTTGGAAACGCGGCTGCGAATCCAAACTTGGAATACACAATCACCACAACCGACATTCCGGAAAACAGCCGTGCGGGTTCGTTTACCATCACGCTCCCGAGTGCAAAAAGTGGCTGGCAATTCAACTGGCGTGTTCTGCTCGCAACGCCAGACGATATGCGGCCTGCCGTAAGTGCAGGAAATACTTCTGCACAATCGCCGGGCGGTGTTGGCACTTCCGGAACAATGACGTACACCGTCTCGCTGGATTCGTCGTATGACCTGCCGGTTTCGGTGGAATGGGAAACCACTTCGCCAGATGCAAACGGCACGCCGCCAACTGTTCCAACCGCTTCCGACATTTTCACCAAATGGGGACGCACGCAAGGAAACAGTTTCTTCGAAGCTGGCTCGACAATTCCGGAAGGTAGCGAAGCGGCATCGTGGTCGATTAGCGGAACCAAAATCACCACGTCGGTAAACTCCAGCAACTACATTGCGTTCCTTTCTGAATTCTCGTTCTCGAAATTCACAATCGAATTCACTGTGGGTTCGACTGGTGCTGACGACGACCAAATCGGCGGTGTGATTGCGGCAGTTCGCGAAGACGGTCAAAACCATTTGCTGGTTGTCGGCCGAAATCGTGGTGGTAGCACTTCTCCAACTTTCAACCTCATGTATGTTGTCGGTAACACTGTGCGGAAAACTCTCGCAGTTTACGATGACGGCGTGCGCGGAAACTGGCTCGGTGCAACTTCGAAAATCAAAATGACGCGTGACCGGAATACGCTTTCGGTAACTGCATCGCCGTTTGGTTCCTCTACTTACGACAATGCGTACAACCTGAGTTTTGATTTGTCCACCGATCCAGACTTGGCGCGGTTCCTAAACGGTGCGCAGTTTGGTTTCTACGCGCAATCGCAAGCGGATGGTTATTTCGATGGCGTGACGTTTACGTTCCCGACCGCCGATTTCAAATCGGAAAAAGGTACAGTGACGTTTGCTCCGGGTGAAACCAGCAAAACTGTTCCAATCACCATTTACGGTCGCGCGCCTTCGGATACGGCAACGCGTCACGTTTATCTGGTTTTGAATACGCCTCGCAACGCGACAATTGCTGATCCGGGGTACGGCATCGGCACGTTCTAAAAAAGGAAAGGGGGATTCTCACAATCCCCCTTTTTTCTATCCGTAGGGGCACAACATGGCATTAACCTACACGAAACTTACAGGCGGAGTGCCAAGCGCTTCGTCCTTCTACAATGATTTTGGCACCGTTGACGCAATCGCGGACAGCAACGTTGCGACCGGTTGGTCTGGCGGTGCATCATATACTGCAACTGATTTCGTTGGCCTAAACTTTCCGGCCGCGCTTGAAGTTCGAAAGATTGAAGCGTATTTTCATACGTGGGGTAAAACGATTGTTGTTGCTGTAGCAAACAGTTGGTCCGGTGTTAAATCCGGCTACACTGTTATTCGCACCATCGACGTTACCGTAACCCCAAACGACGACCTCGGTGTTCCGTGGGGCCGTTTCGTCACAAACACAATTCTTTTGCCAGCCGGTGTTGCAGTTGGTCGGGCAGTTGTACTGTGGACAAACCATTCGGCCGTGAGCATTATGTCGGGGGCCGGTGGTGTTGATCGCCAACGCCTTATGGAAATCAGCATGTATTCCGGTATGGATACTGGTTCGGCAGAATCTCCATACCGAAAGATCAACAACGGTTCTGTTTTTGCATCCTCGACACTTTCGGGTTCTTCGGCTATTACCGTTACAGATGACGGTGTGTGGGCCGGAACTTACTGGGAAGGCAACGGCGCGAACGCAACTTCCTACACTGATTTTATCGGGCGACTTTTCACAACGCCAATCCGCGTCAAACAAATCAAAGTCCAATTTTATCGTTGGTCGCGCTACATTCGAATTGGCTACGCAACCGGGCAACCGGGAACCAAAAGCGGATTTACGCTGCTCCGCGAAATTGACACAAAAACTCAAACTGTCGATGACGAAGGCGTAGCATGGGCTGGCCGTCCCAATGCCGCAATTCACACAATCAATCTTCCTGAATACACGGCTGCAATGGCAATCGGTATTTATCAGGGAGATACGCAGGAAGGTGGGCCGCTTTCGGACAACTTGCCTTCGGCTGGCGTCAACAGCCGTGTTGGTGTGCATGAAGCACAATATTTTATGGAAGGTGCGCGGTTGCCAAACCCGAAACCTCCTGCCACTGTTCCTGTTTTACCATTTACGGCAACACCTGCAAACTGGACGCGCACGGAATTCAAAACTCCGGGTACGTTCAACTTCACGCCAGCGGCTGATACCACTTTGGTTCTCGCTATTGCGCAAGGTGGCGGCGCTGGTGGTCAGATTTACTACAACCGCTCCGGTTCGAAAATTCAACTTACCGGAAATGAAACTGGCGGTGACGCAGTTGTAAAAGTTGCGAAAGGTGAAGTGCTTCGTGCGAAAGGGGGTAAGTCGTACACTGCTCCTGATCCAATTGTTCAAGCAAGTAACCAGATTGAAGTTGATTGGTTGCGCTACGTCGATAACTCCGGTCGCCAAGCATCATACGGCGGACTCGGTGCGACCAGTGGGTACGCTGGCGGCACGTCTTATCTGAACGGCACAGGCGGCACAGCATTTACTGTTCAACCACAAGATTTAAACAGTGGGTTTGTGGCGCAAAACCTTTTCCAAGGGCCAACCCCGCCTGCTGTTACGCCAGTCAATGATGGATATACGCAAACCACAAACTCGGATGGTTTCGCGTCAAACAAATTTGGCTCTGGTGATACTGGCTCCCTTTCGTTTACGTTTAACGCTATCGCCGGGCAGGTGTTGGGTATTGGATACGGGCGCAGTGCGTCTTCGGTGTATCCGGGTCCGGCATACGTTTATGTAAACGATGTTTTACTCGCATCTGACGTTTCTGCATATCTCGGTTCTAAAAACGTAAACTACACTGTAACGCAAGACGGTCCGGTTAAAGTTGAACATCGTTACACCCGAACTGCACCTTTGTCCACTGCGACTACCACGTTTAGAAGTATTGCGATTATTGGCGCGCAATACGGTGGACAGCAAGGCGGTGCGTCGGGCGGCCTCGGCCAAGTTTATTTGCTGCCAGAACCTTTGACGCTAACTGTTCCAATTGGTGGCAAAGGTGCAAAAGGCGATCACACAAACCTGACTGTCGCACAAAACGGTACGCTCGGCGGCGGTGGTGCAGCCGGGGGTGATGGCGGTGATGGTGCAATCATCATTTACGAATTCAAAGGCGGCATCGTAAATGAAAACCAACCTTTGCCTTCTTTCGCAAACTACAACTCACTCACGTTGGATACCGGCGTTTACCGCACGCAATATCCCGGTGATATTTCTGAAACTGTTGGTCAGAAAAGCTTTACGCACACCTTGCGTCCGACAACGAAATCGGTAATTGCGTTGGTCGTTGGTGCAGGCGGTGGTGCTCGTTCTGGCACGTCTGCAATTTCAGAAGAATGGAGTTCCACGACTCTCGCCTACAACGGAAAGTTTTTTGAAGCGGGTGGCGGCTGGTGCGGTTCCAAAGTCTCCAACACAACGGGTTCCGGTGGTATTGGCGGTACGTTTAAAACTCCGGAAGGTGTAACGGATTACAGCGACGGTAAAGCTGGTTCGAGCACGGCAAGTTCTACCACAAACCCAAGCACAATTGCAGGTCTGTTTGGTTCTGGCGGTGCCTCGGGATACCTGAATAGTTCGGGCGGTGGTACTGGTTCGTGGGGTTTGCTTGTTCTCGACGCTTCTGGCTCTGATCGAACAATTGAATTGCAAGTCGGTAACGGACAAATTGCTGCACAAACCGGGGTCGTATTCATTTACGAAACTGAACTGCCAATTCCAACAACGGTTACGCAAGTCGCCGAATTGGTTTTGCAAAAAGAACCGGTTGGTCCGACGCAGGTAACGCAAGTTTCCGAACTTGTTTTGCAGAAAGACCCTATTGCGCCAACCCGACTCACGCAAGTTGTGATGATGGTTTTGCAGCGCGAACCTAAAAACGCGCAGGTCGCTGTAACGGAATCGTATCTCGATGTTGTGACACCGGCAGAGCGCGGTAACACTCGCGTTTCGCAAAGTTTGCAATCGGTGTTGATCGAATCCGATCCGATTGACCAGTACGTTTCGCAAGTTGCAGCACTGGTGCTGGTGCGCGAAATCCCCACACTGCTAGATCGAATGGACTTCGGTGTTATGCGGTATCCGGAAAAATTCACGCTGTACGATTCCGATATCAAAACCGTTTCCGGCATCGGCGGCGGAGGAACACTTCGGGTTCAGTTGGAAGGCGATTTGCCAGAGGGTTCGACACTGCTCATTAACGGTGAAGACATTTCTGCACTCACCGCAATTGTCAAAGATGGCGACACGATTCAGCTTCGCTCCGGCATTCTGAATTTCTTTGTCACGAAACATACGCTGTACGCTTACATTTCGCGGGGCAATCAAATCATTCGCGAAATTGCAGGTTGGTGGTCGATTCTGCAAGCTGACTTGACTCCCCGCAAACGCGCAACCATTGGCGTTGTTGGCAAGTTCGTCGGCATTTTGGTGGCTAAGGGCGATGCAGTCTTTGCAAAACAAACGTGGAAGAAAGACGCAAACTCCACGGTGCTCGCTCCAAAGCAAACGGCGCAGAAAGCTGCAACCACTGGCGTAATTGCTCCAAAACAAACCGCACTGAAAACCGAAGCGCTGGATGCAATCGGTGCTGTGCAGTATCCAGTGAAAGCGGCAGGCCACGCGTCTAAGTTTGACAGCGCAGGGACGAAAGTTGCAAAACAGTATGCGGTTCTGAGTGACGTTCACGGCTTCACTGTTGCTCCAGTTAAAATCGTGATGTGGAAAAACGATTTGTGGATTAACGCCGGAACGTCGAAAACGGAAATTTGGAAACCGACGTGGCAAGCGAGTGTCGGCCCAACGTTCTCGCAAGCAGAAGTTCGCTATCGTGCAAGCGTTTCGCCGGGCGCCAGCAAAACTGGTATCAGTGCGGAAGTCGGGGCGAAAGGTGCGCAGGCAAATGCGGACCAGCAATACACCAACGCATTCGCAGGCGGTTCCGAAACATGGACGATGTTGGAATTTGCAGTTGCGGCCGAACAATCTACAACGTTTGCGTATTCCGTCTATGTGTATGCACCAACAGTTGTGTTCTCCAATATTGAACTCGTTGAGTACACTGTTCAAGAACGCGACAAAGTGACGTACTACAAACCTGATTGGCAGAAAGTGGAAGAACTTGGAGACGTTAAATCGACTCCGGTTTGGCAAACGCCGCCAAAAGATTTTGCTGTCGTGGTGAAAGCCATTGAAGCGGTCGGTGCGGTTGCTGCACACATTCATCTGTGGGGTAAAAACGATTGGGTTTCCATTCACGCAAACGAAACCGGTAAACGGAATCGTGAGTTTGCAGTTAACCAGTTTGGCGCTGGTTCTGGCGCTGACCAACATTGGCTGCACCGCGTGAATTCGCAATTGCTTTCTCCGAAATCGACGTATGCGGTTGTGAAGCGAAACGCAACACTGATTCCGGTTGGTTACAAAGTGGCAAAAGCGAACGCAACGTTGTTTGGAATGAAACCGATGTTGTATCAAGCTGGCAAAAACAAGATCAGTGCAGCGAAATACTACATGGGCTTCACGACGAAAGCAGAAGTCGATGCGTTTATTGTCAACTTCCTCAAACCGACGACGAAAACCAAACTGGACGGTTGGGTATATCGCGTTGGCGTAGACGATACTCTCGTTTGCGAAGTACGGGGGCCAAACATGCCAATCGCATGGCTGATGCACGGCGGTTGACATAATTTAACAAAAGGATTGCAAAGAAGGAAAAACGCAAAATGACCATGACTCCGGGTAAGAAACTCAGCGAGGCTGGTCTGCGCAAAAGGAAAACTTTCACTTACACAACCGCTACACTTAAACCAAACGCCAGCGAATCGTTTTCGATGGAATTGGGGCACTCCGTGCTAGTGCAGCGGTTGAAAGTAAGTGGAGCTTGCTTGGTCGAGGTTTATGGCGATCCGAATTTCGATCCTGAAATCGACCCAAACCCGTACACGTTCCGGGCAACTGACGATCATCTGCTTGACGATGGTTCCACGTTGCTTCGGGATGGAACGGTTTTGAAAACGAGACAATACTCGATTTTCGTAAACCTTGAAAATCCCAGCAAGCCGTTCCTGTACGGTCAAATCACCAACAATGGTGCGACCTCCGCAAAGATCACGCTGGACTTCACCTACTTAATTGTTGAGGAATTTTAAATGGCAGGTTTTCAAATTCGCCGCCAAGGTTTCAAAACAGCGGGAGCTTTGTTCCTGTCTGTAATTGACGACATGATGGCAAACGGTTTCACTTACGGCGGCACCGGTGATTACACCAAGCCTGCTGGTCCAACCGCAGAAAAATATTCGGTAACTCTCGAAGCTGGCGAAAGTGTGGACCCGCTCAACGCCGCAGCCGTTTCGGTCAAACAACCGTGGCGCATCAACTTCACCGTTTACGACAATGCGACCGCAGGTATTTGCGTTGCACCGGCAAACCTTTTGCCAGACGGTACTACTCCGCCGTACATCGTAAACGAAAACAATCCGGGTTTGGAAGTTACCACTCCGGGCGGTGTAATCGGTGTGGTCGGCGACCGCTACACCAAAATGGGCGAAGCCGTAAACAGTGTTGACCGTTGGAAATTTGCTTCCAACGATTTGATCCGACCTGCGAAATTCGCAACGCAAGGTTTTATCAACCGGGCATCCCGTGTTTGGGTAGGCGTAAACACTGACCCAACCAGCGGCGCTGCTCCAGTAGCTCCGACCGATCCAACCAAAGATTTGTCGGCAAACTACCCAATGTCGTACCAGCTTTCGATTACTGGTCGCGGCATTTTCCTTTCCGTTTGGGAAGGCGCGATTGCAGACGTTTCCGGCAACTACTTCTCGTGGGTTCTGGTACAACGTCCAGTTGACCGCGATACTGGCGCAACCATCATCACCGGCAAAGCGCCTGTGTTTTGCGTTTCGTCGGTCGGCAACAAAATTCAACGTTTTGTTGTTCGTGAAGCCGACGTTACCAAACCGACTTGGGCTGTTTCCGCTGTTTCCGATCAGCCGGACGCCGCAGCAATCATCAACGACAAAGTTCAAGTTGCCGTTTCGGAAGATAACCAATATGTGGTTTCCTTCCCAAGTCGCCTGAACACGCCGCGCTACGCGTACACTTACGAACTCGATATGATCGGGTACACCAGTGCAACCGTGGTTTCGCAAAACACCGAAATCCCGCTGACGCTTTACAGCGAAAGCACTCCACGCAATTACGCGGCTGTTCACTCCAACATGGAAAACAGCAACGGCATGCGCATCGTGGCGCTGGTCAAGGGCGGCGGCATTTCCTAATTCGGGGATAAATAAATGACAGGTTTTGTAACTCGCCGTTCCGGTTTCACTACCGCTGGCGCAATCTCTTTGGCAATCGTGACTGACCTGATTGCCAACGGTTTCAAAGTTATCGCCCCGACTCCGTGGACGAATCCGGTTGTTCCGGAAAAATGGGCCGTGACTCTGGAAGCGACCGGTGATGTTGACCCGCTCAACAAAACCGAAGTCGTCAACAAACAGCCGTGGCGCCTGCGCATGGAAGTTTTCGACGCGTACACTTCCTCGCTGGTTGTCGGTTCGCAACTTTCGCTTCCTGATACCGGCACGCAATCGTGGTTGGTTTCCGGTAACGATACTGCCGGTCCGCTCGGTGTTGTCGGCGGCAAATACACACAAGGCACCGGTATCAACCGTTCGCCTTTGCCGACCGATCAAAAGCAAGGTTTCCTGAACCGCAAATCCCGCGTGATGGCCGGTGCAGTTGATCTTTCCGCTTCTTACCCAATGTCGTACTATATGTGCATCACTCCGCGTGGTGTGTTTATCGACATTTGGGAAGACTTGACCACCGACACGCTTGCAACTCCGCATTCGTGGTTGCTGGTTCAACGTCCGGTTGATCGGAAAACTGGCGCCGTTATCACCGCTGGCAAATGCCCGGTGTTTGCACTGTGCAGCGTTGGTGGCGTAATCAACAAAATCGTCGTTCGTGAAACTGATGTTTTGCGTCCGTCGGAATCGTATGACGCAACCCTCGACACCACCAACAGCGCGGCGATCATCAACGCGGTTGAACAAGTTGCGATTTCGGAAAACAACCAATACGTTGTGAGTTTCCCGGCGCGCCTCAACACTCCGCGTTACGCTTACACTTACGAACTGGATATGCTCGGTTACACTTCCGCTGACGTTGTTGCGGAAAACACCTATCTGCCACTTCGTGTGTACGGTGAAACTTCGGATCGTCGTTTCGTTGCGATGCACGCAAACAAACCAAACAACGCCGGTATGCGAATTGTCGCACTGAACCAAGGTGGCGGCATCACTCCGTAAACCGATTGGGCAAGGACGCCCACGTCTAAAAAGGAAAGTCGCATGGCTGTTCTTTTTCATGACGGACTCGACCACTACGGAACAGGCAATATTTCAAACTCGCTGGCTCAGGCTGGCGGGTTTGTTGCTTCCGGTTACTCGATTCCGACACAAACGATTTCGCTCCAAACCACGTATGCCCGTTATGCAGCGGCGCGTACTGGTGCAGCACAATCTTGCGGCGCTTCTCTTTCCACTTCCAACGCTGCAAATCAAATCTGGATTCAACGTGCAGTTCCGGTATGGAGCACACGCCTCGTTTTCGGATTCGCTTTCAAGGTCAACGCTGCACCAGCTTCTGAAACACAAATCCTTGAACTAAACGCAGAACTCCAACTTTTCGTTTTGCCTGATTTGACCGTGCGTATGTTTGGTGCGGTCCAGCAATACAAACTGGAACTTGGGGTCTACTATTTCGCAGAAGTCCAAATTGCAAAAGACGGCAGTGCCGAATTCTGGATTTCTAACACCAAAGTTGCTGCACGCACTGGCGTTCTGGCGACTGTAACTTCGCTGCATGTGATGGCGAAAAACACAACCGCAGCACAAAGTGGTTGGATGTACGTTGACGATTTCTACATGCTTGACGGATCAGGCACGACCAACACCAGCCGCCTTGGACGGACGAATTCGATTTTGCGAATTCCTACGGCTACGGTCGAGGCTGGTTTTTCTGTTTCTAGCGGCAGCAACGCAAACCACACGTATGTCGCGTCGATCAGCCCGGTCGGTGATGCCAGTTACGTCAAAGCAAACAAAGACCTGCAAGATTTGTATTCCAACCCGACTGCACTGCTTTCGGCGCTTTCGATCAAAGCTGTTTCGGTAATCACTTCCTCGCGGCGCGAAGACGGTGACGATCAAAAAGTTTATCCGGTCATGAAGTCTGGCACTGTTGCGAAAGACGGTTTGCCATACAGCCAAACCCAGTACAACTACACCGGCAATTTTCAGGTATTCGAAACCGACCCCGCAACAAACGCCCGCTGGCTGCGTGCCGCTGTGAGTGCCGCAAGCTGGGGTCAACGTTTGAAAATCCCGGTCACAACATAGGATTTCGTAAATGGCTATTCTTCAATTAGACGGTTTCGATCACTACGGTAACGGCTCGGTTGGCACCGCTACAATTCGTGCCGCGTTTGAATCGGCGGGCTATGCAACTGTCAGCGCCACACGCGGTTTTCTTCTCGGCACCGCCTACGGAAAAAACGCCGGTTCGTATGGGGCGCGTCTGACTTCCTCGGTTTCGACCGACACCGCTGCCAACCAAGTGCAGATTTCGAAACCGATCCAGCCCGAACAGTACAAAGGCCAGACGCCATACGTTCCGAAGGATTTCGTGATTCTCGGTTTTGCGTTCCGCATGGTTCTCAACCCGACAGCCGAATTGGTTTTGGCGCGTATTGGCGATCATGATATCAGTATCGGCATTGATATGGTTTTGTGTGCCGACACTTTGCCGACCAGTTTCCAAGCGGAAATGTCGATCTGGAACTATTGCGAACTCGAAGTAAACATGCGCGATTCGAAATATCGCGTGTGGGTAAACGACGTAATGGTTTCCGAAAAAACTCTGACCGAGCAAACTGTCAAAGTTGACCGTTGGGAAATCAAAGCCTACTATCGTGCAAACGGTACTGGTGGGCAGGCCATCGTGGACGTTGACGACAAATACCTGATGGACGGTTCGACTTCTGCATCCAGCGTTGCGACCGTGCGTCTCGGGAAAGTCAGTGTTGCAACTCGTTTGCCAACCGCTGATGCCGAAGTTGCATTTGCGCGTGATTCCGGCACGTCAAACTTCTCGCGTGTTGGACAGCAAGCAAACGATGGTGATACCAGCTACGTTTATTCGGGCACGCCGGGAACGCAAGATTTGTATTCCAACGCAGCGGCCCTGACCGTTGTGGATGACAACGCCGTTATTGCAGTTGCTGTTCACATTGCTGCGCGTCAAACCGAACCTGACAGTATGTCGGTCGCTGCCGTTATCAAAAGTGGCGGACAAACTTATGAAGGCGGACGCATGGCGTTGAAAGCAGCTTCTTACGCTTCCGAAAAAGCTGTTTTCGAACTCGACCCCGGCACCGGTCTGCGCTGGAAACCGACGGCTGTAGTGGCCGCGACTTTCGGCCAAAAGATTTTGGATAAGCCCTCGACGTAATTAGGGAGCCATATCGTGGCAATTCTTTTCGCGGATAGTTTCAACAGTTACGTTTCGCAAACGTCGGCGGCAACTGGTGGTGCAATGATTGCCGCTGCCGCTAACGGTCTGCCGCTCGCTGGTTACGAAACGCCGACTCCAATCAGTTCTTACGTTTACGCGGGTGTGCTCAGCAACGGCGGCAAACAAAACAGCGGCAATGCTTTGCGCATTTGCTATCAGGTAGGCAACACCACAAACTATCTCGGCTTCACTCCGATTGATGGTGCGATTTCGTTTAAACGAAAATTCTCGGGACACTGGGAACGTTTTGTCATGCTCAGCACGCAACTCAAGCTGACCAAGACTTATACGTTTACAACTGTGTTGTCGCGAATTCCGCTGATTAAATTCGGCCCGGTGACAGTCTATGTCACCAACGATTACGACTCTGCCTCCAGTACGCAAATATACAAAGTGTATGTGAACGGCAGTGCTCAAGTCGGCCGTATTGACGCGGCGCAGTGGACCAGCCTTGATATCGAAATCAACCGCGAAGAAAAGAAACTGCGCGTGTGGCTGGCAAACCAAAACGTGTGGGAAGTCGATGCTGATTATTTCACCACGCAAGAATTCGAATACGGCGGATACCTGAAAGGTCCAAGTCCAGACTACCCGGCTGCGACCAACGCGGTTCACGTCGGTTTGTTTGAACTGGATTCCGTCGTAATCATGGACGGTTCGGGCACTGAAAACAATGTGCGCACCAGTTCGCTCGGTGTGAAATCGTTGGCGCCCGACGCGTTTGCATCTGCCGGTTTCCAAGCAAACAACGGTGACGCTTCGATTATCGCAATCAGCGACACCACAAATTCCAACGCCAGTTACGATGCTCGTTATCGACTGGGCACCGGCGCCGGTATTCGCGATTTGCTTTCGCAATCTGCACCCGGAGAAATCCAACCGCTGGCCGTTGTGCTCGGTACGATTTCGCGTGGCGTTGAAGCGGATAGTCCGCGTGTTCGAACAGCATATCGGCAAGGTGCAGGCGGCACTGTCAAAAACGGCAAAACGCAATTGCATGCAGGTGCGTGGCGTCACAACAAAGAACTGATTAACCAAATGCCTGACGGCACGGTTTTCTCGGTTTCGAAACTGCCAAACTTCCATTTCGGTTATCAGATTGCAGCACCGTCTGAATTTGAACCGATGGTGAACGGAGGGTTTGAATATCTGGCGTTTGCGCCACCGGGTTCTGACCTGTTTACGATTTATCGTGGTGATGCAGATGCCACGTATATCCAACCGGGCGAACCTGAATACCAGATTCCAATTCCAGTGATCCCAAATAACGGCCCCGGTCCACAAACGCTGAAAGCAGGCACCGAACGCCTTGGGTATTTCGGCACTTTGACTACTGCCGAATTGTTGGGCTACCGCTCGCTCGCAGACCGTGTAAGTCTCACGGATGGTACGCCAATAAACAATAACACGCTGTGGATGAAGTTTATTGATGCGGGCAAGATTCTTTTCATTCCACAAAAACCGCTGCGTTCTGCTATTTCGTGGCAAGCAATTTACCAAAAAGGTTTGGTGTATGGTGTTGCTGGAAATGGGCCAAGTCCTCTGCCTGCAAACTCGCCTGTTTCGCAAGACGTGAAAATCAACGCCAAGGGTCATTTGTTCCGAGTGCGTTTGCTGACCGGTGCAAATAGTGACCCGGCTTTCAACACGTACAACGTGCAAGACCCAATCACTTCTTACAATTCGGAATGGTCGCGTTTACTCCATCGGGTTTCTGATGTTGATCCGACCAAAACGTTTTGGGAACGCTTTACCGGAACCGAACTCGGCGTCGGCGGCGATTTGTCGTGGTGTCAAGAATCGCATCCGTATGGCGTAGGGTATCGGGTGGAGCGCGGTTTTCTTACCGCAACTGGTTTGGCAGCTTCGATTGGTACGGCAGGAAGCGGCGGCGGGTACACTGCTGTTTGGCGTCCGGTTTTGGAATACCTCGGCGTTACTGATCCGGAACCAGAACTAAACAATTACATTGATACGTGGGCGCAGTTTACGTTTGCCGACGGTCTGGCGTTCGAAGACGTTTCCGGTTCAAACCTTTTGCTGACCAGTGCAACAATCACTGACCAGAAATTGGTCAATACGGACACGACCAATGCTCCGATGAATAATGCTCCGCCGTTGTATTTGAACGCGGACGAAGATTTCAGCATCGAAGGTTGGGCAAACTTTAGCCGTGTTGATCCGCTTGGCGGTTCGATTTTGGCTATGGACACAATGGGCAGCACTGACTCTGACCGCGCCTTTAACCTTGTGGTTAGTGGTGGGGATTTGTCGGTTCTCTTTCTACTTACACCAAACGGCGCAGGGTCTGGTTTCATCTACGGCAACCCTGCTATGCAAATCGCACTAAACACCGACAATCACTTCGCCGTTTGTCGTGTTGCTGGCGTGCTGACCATTTACCTAAACGGGCAAGTCGCATTCTCCGTCGCTCACGCCACCGCGCCGTTTAAAACGACTGAATTGCTTTCTGTTCGTCGTGGCGCAATCGGTAAGCGTTGGAACATGCGGATCATGCGTGGTAAATCTGCGTACTCTGCATCGTTTACACCGCCTACCAGTTTGCCTGCTGTTGTGATTCCGGAATACAAAGCAGAAGTTCTTCCGACAATTGTGTTCCAAGCGTGCATGCGCAAAAACGTTGCGGTTAACGAAGTTACTGGCGCTGCAATCACGTTGGGGACTACAACGGTAAACTATGGAAGACTCCTGACGCCTGCCGGTTCTTCGAAATTCACTGCACAGTGTCCGTATTTCGGCGAAGGTGATTTCACAATTGAAGTGACGTTTAGGCCGATGGCGATTGCTTCCGGTAACGCGGGCATTCTCGGGCAGTGGACAAGCGGCGAAGCGCAAGCAAACAATAGTTGGATTCTCCGGATGACTGGAACGTCCGGGCTGCTAAACTTCTGGTGCATGAGTTCGACCGGCGTAATCAACAAAATCCAAACCACGGTCGGAGTAAAAGGCGCCACCGATTCACACATTGTGATCGAACGTGTTAATGGCGTCATTTCCATTTACATCGACTCGGTAAAAGTTGGCGGTGGCACGTTTGCACTTCCGCTAAACAATGTGACCACGCTTTTGCGCAGCGACTGGGATAGTCCGGTCGGCGTGGGCAACACGCAACATCGCAATATCCGAATTGCAAAACTTGCATTGTACAACGGTGCGATTCGCGCACAAGCAACGTTCTCGAAACTTCCGAATAACGGAGTTCCCGGCCCGTCTGTATTGAAGGCTGGCACTTCGCAACTCGGTTATTACGGCACGGTGTCCAGTGCGGATATGTTGAAAGGCGCAGACCCTGCGGCGCTGATCGGACTCACTGCGGGTACTGCACTAAATGCCGGTACGGATTGGTTGAAGTTTGCGTATCAAGGCAAGATTCTGTTTGTTCCGAAAAAGCCTTTGCGCCACAATTTGACGTGGGAACAGATTTACGCATGCGGCGCTGTTTACGGCATCGACGGCGTTGGTCGAAAACCTGCAACACCAAACGTCAACCAAAACAAAATTGTCTCTATCGGTACGCAGAAGTTTAAAGTTCGATTGTTCCAAGGTGCCGACGCTGATCCGTGCCCGACCGCGCAGTATTTCGTCAACAACCCGGTCGGAACACAAAACTCGGAATGGACTCAACTCATGCAGCGCGTTTGGGCATCCGACCCAACTGCAACGTATTGGGAAAAGTTTACCGAGGCAGATTTCGGTCGTGCAAATGGCAGTATGTCGTATGGTGTTTGGTGTCAGGAAGAACACACCGGCTGGCAACCGAATTGCCGCGTAGTTCGAAATCATCCAGCGTTCCTCGGATTGACAACGGATTACATAAACGCAACCGGCGCTGCAAACTTGAGCGAAGCGTGGTGGCCTGTGTTTGAACTGGTTCCGTCCGAAGCACCAAAGTTGAATGTGATTAGTGGGACGACTCTGCCCGCCGGTACGGTAAACACTGGCGTTACAGTTGCGGAAAACAAACTCACGTTTAATGGTAGTAGCTTCCTGACGATTCCAGATGACCCAACTGCCGCACTGGGAACGGGTAACTTCAAAATTGACTTTGACTTTACTGTGTTCTCTGCGCCCGCCGTTGCTGGCACTGCTTTGACCCCGTTGATATTTTGGGGTACATGGGCGACCACTGGTCAGAAAGTCAACCTTGACCTCTGGTACAACTGGACTTCCGGCAACATGGTTATTGGCGGCATCAGCACAACCGCAAATAAATACACAAGCATTCCTGTCACTTTGGCAGCGAACACTCCATATAGCGTTAGCATTGTACGCGAATCTGGAACTGTGTATTTGTATATTAACGGACGGAAGATTGGCGAAGCTGCAATGCCTGCTGATCTGGTGTACGAGTATTCCGACGTTATGTATATCGGTCGTCGTTTCGGTGGCACAAACAGAAGCGTGAGTTGGTTCGCCAACATGGAATTGCGCTCGCTCTCGATTCGCAAATCTTAAACCAAACGGGGCGTCTCTGGCGCCCCAACACTTTCGGGACTGTGTATGGAATTTGTAAGACACTCAACGCACAGCGTCTTCGACAGTATGTTGCAGAACGCGAAGGGCACGCGCCTTTTGCTTGTCCGCGAATCCACAGTCGATTTGCTGCAATTGATTAACCAACGGCTGCACCGCACTTTGCGTTTTCCCATTGCCGCTAGTGCAGCCGCCATTTCTCCGTCGGGCCAGTGGATTGCGTTCGTAAGTGGTTTGCTTCTCACACGTTATTTCCTTGGCACGCAAACACAAACGCAAACTACGTTGCCTGATTACACCGACGTGCTCACGGTAAATGACAATGGCGATTGCGCTTTGACTGCGCAGCGTTTCATTGACGGCACCGTTTACAAAGTGACGGGTTCCAACGTCACTACGCAAAAACTCGACCCGCTGTTTGGTCGCAAGTTTCTTTGGCTCAATGGTTCGAATTTGCGAATCGCTGACGCCACGCGCTATGGCACACCGGGTTCTCTGGTTGCTGCGCCTGCACTGGTCCTCGGTTATTTCGACGGCTGGGCTGTGTTGGAAAACGGCAAAGTCATTGGACCTACTGCCACATACGATTTCGCTGCACCGATTAGCGAAGCGTATGATTGCGGCAAATACGTTGTCGTGCGCTTGGCCGATAAATATTCGGCAGTGAAAAAAGCGGATGCGACGAAACAGGATATTCCGCAATCTGATATTCATCCGGTTAAGCAACCCCGCCGTATTGCAGTTGCTGCGGGTCTGAAAACGCACACAGGCATCCAACTAGCTTTGGTGCAAGGTGACGGCAAACTGACCTTGAGCGGTCCTGTCGCTTTCCTCAAAAAGTTTTTCTTTGTCACGATCAACGACAAGAAATTCCCAATTGACGGATCGACCGGTTCTGTTGATATCACAACCGCGATTCTGACAACCGAAGTAAAACAGCTTTTCCTCAGCGATTCAGAATTTAACGGTAGTACGGCAGCATTGCTCACTGCCACCACGTTGAACCCTGTTCGTTACCCGCTCACACTATCGCAATACTTGGCGCGTGCGGATAATCCGCTAATGGGTACGCAAGACCTTGGAGCAAAACGTAATGTGGTAACGGCCCCGACCGAATACCAGTACGGTTCAACTTCTGCAATTATGTCGGCGCGCACGTTGGAAACTAAACGCTCTGCGCTTTCGGTCAGCGAATACATCGAACAAGTTTAAGGAATTCCCCAAATGGCTTTTACTACCGTTCCGTTTACCGGTCCCATTGTTGCTGACGCTCGCAGTTTTGCATGGTGTAGCGTTTCGCCATCTAAAGCTTTCCTCATGTACACGGGTTGGACCGGCCCCGGCACTACAGGCACTCGCAAACTTTTCATTCAGCCGGTTTATTTCAATGGCAAAAACGCGCCAACCTACGGCCCGGCTTCTGCTGTTTACAACATTCCGCATAACAGCCTGATGATGCCGTCGCTTTGTGTTTTGGGTGATGGGCGTATTCTGGCTGCACTGCTGGAATCGTCGAATACGTTTTCGTATTACGTTTTCGATGTTGATGGTTCCGACCGCGTTTCGTTTGCGTTTAAGTCGGTAGCAAGTGCAACCCCACTTGGCAATCTACCTTATCAATGTCCGGCTGTTGCATTGCTTTCCGGAACGCGTGCAATTTCTTCGCACCTTCCTACCGCACCGGCGACGGGTTACAACAACCAATATCAATTGGTGGATGTTGGTGCAACTGGTTTTACATTCACCACTATTGATGCTGGTCCTGCCGCAACCCGCGCCAACTCTGATTCCAGTGTAAACCCAAAAGGTTGGTCAAACCTTTCCAATTCGATGTTCCGAAAAGATCGAAACGGAAAAGTAATGGGCATGCGTGCGATGGAAGGGCCGCGCTACTCAATAGGCAGCCAAGGTTACGACCCATACGGGTACGCCTTTACGTCTTTTGACGATCAAGGCGTTGTGCAGTTTACGGCGGGTGATAGCAATCTGGTAAACCAAGGAATGCCCGGCGCGCACGACCGTTACGGATATCAAAAAGCCCGAGAGATTTTGCCGATTTCGCAAAACACTCTTTTGTCACTCGGTTGTACTACCCCCGATGGCAATGGCCCCATGCCGACTGGTAGAAACACTTTTACAAAACTGACTTTGCTTGGCAAACAAACTGCCGTAAACGCAGGCGGTATGACGGCATCGGCCGAAACCCCGTGGCGTGATACTTCTTCAATCATGTTCCTTGACGCAATCTGGTTGGACAGCGAATACTTTTTTGCAATCGCCCGAGTTGGCGCCAGTGCAACCGACGATTCTACTCTCAGCTATCAATGGACCGTGACAGCCGGAAACCAACGTGACTGCAAAGTATACGTTGGTAAATACAATGAGGACACCGGCACAATTATTTTGGGTGACGCAGCACCGCTACCGCTCCCAACGCGTGTATGCTACACCTACTTTTCGCCAATGTTGCACCGGATCAGCAATACCGAAGTTGCAATTATCCAAGTTTGCCAAGTAGAAGATCAGCAACAACCCGCAGTGCAAGAAATCAACATCACCGTCGTCGGAGCGTAAACTATGTCGTATGCTTCTTTGGAAAGTTTGGTCACTCGACTCAACGATGTTTACGCGGCGCGTGGTTCCCTCGATTGCATGCTGACCGTAGGCACCACAATTGATGCACAAACCACGGTCGCAGTTTGGAACCGAAACGAACCGTACACCATCGACGCACCAATCAATCTGAAATGGTTGAAAGGCTCCACCATGTACGTGCGTACTTCTCGTTCGCCTTCCGGTGGACGCAAAAATACGTGGGCGGAAATTTCCACTGTTGAAAAAGCGTTGGAGCCTCAACGTTGGGACAAAGCAAAACCTGCCGGTTGGGATTTGCTGCAACACAGTACCAACATTGACGACCCGCACAACACTCGCGGCGAATTCGAAGGCGGTACGCTGAATGCTGCTTTGAAACTTTGGGTCGATCAGCCGACCGGCCCGGAATACGCAGCGAGTCAAAAATTCGTTGAAGACAAACTGGCAGATTTCACTCCGGCTACTCGGTTTGAATATACTGCAAACGCCGCCGCAATCGAGCACGTTATTGCACACGGCAAAAACACAACCACGCCTTGCGTTTCCGTTTACGTCGAAAAAGAGATTGCGATTACGGAAGTCGAAATCATTGACGCAAACACAATCATCGTTCGATTCCCGTTTCCGGAATTGTGCGAGGTAGGAGTTCTTTAATGCGATCTTTGCTTTTTCTTTTCGTCCTAATTTATCATTGTACGGTGTGGGGTAGTGTCACATTGCCACCACGACCAATCACCGATCTTGTTGTGCAGTCGCATCCGGTGACGCTGCTGTACGGTGAGCAATTGGTGAAAAGTATTGGCGTCAAGGATGTTGTTTTTCTTGATCCGAATCCCCGAGAGCGTGACGTTAGCGAAGTCCTTTCACGATTCGTCGTGGAAAACAACGTTGATCGTGCCACGCTACTCGGTGACAATTTTGAATTCAAAGCAAAACATATCAAGTACGTTCCTCTGCTGTCTCAGATAGAGCTGAACCAGAAATTGTTTGACGGGCCGGTCTACATTCTCAGCGGCGATTCGTCTCTGGCGCGAAAACGTTCTGACGTTATCAAAGCGCAATTGCCGAAAGCAACAGAGTACACGGTTAGCACCGAGTATGAACTGCGACAAACAATCTCTCAGGTTTCCGAACAGCCAAAGGGGTTCATCTTTCTAAATGTTTTCAACTTCACAGATCACCTGAATCAGACCCTCTCCTACTTTGACGCGGAAGCGATCTTAGTGGAGGTAAACCGAAAGCACGTTGACGTTGGCATTTGCCACGCTGGCTTTAAAACGGCTTTCGCGGTTGGTCCGGTTCCGGAAGAAGTTTCCAATCTGCTTGTAGAGGGAACCACAACCGCTAGCGTGTGTGCCTCATTCCCCCGGCTGAAACAACTGGGAATGACAGACAAATACGCTTCTCACATGGGTGAATTTTATCGTGTCATCGCACCTTCGGACTAGCCGCACGATTCTTCTGATAATCTTGGCCTGTCTGCTGTTTGCGTTTTTTCGATATTCGTCAAACACAAAGCCTAATCCGGTAGTGCGGGAATATGTAGACTGTATCAAAGCAGTTTGCACCGTACTGCCGGGTGCAGGCGATGCGTGCGTTTTGTCGGAACCGCGAATGGCAAAGATTACAATCATTGCGGAGCCACAAGGTAAGGTCATTAAGATAAGCCCAAGCAACGACAGGTGCAATTGATTATGGGCTTCCTAAACGGTTTGCTGTCCGGTCCCCTGCCTTCGGCAGTTGCGATCATCATTGCGATCATGATGGGCGCGGGATATTACTTTTTCGTTTTACCGCTGGTAAGCGACCACGCTGCTCTCCGGAAAAAGAACGATGAATTAACCGGCGAGCTTTCCAACAATGCGGCTGTTCTTGCCGCCCTTGCCGAAATAAAAAAGCTGTGCCAAGACCAAGCGTCTGGCCTCAGCGTTGAACTTCTGCCAAAACTTGCGGAGCAACAGCAATCCCTGCACAAAGCATTGCGAGAGATTCAAACACTTGTAGCGGAAGTGCAGACAAAAACAACTCGGGCTGATGATGAAATGAATCGCGAACTGGAACGGATTGTTCGAATCATTTCTGAAATCAATGACAAACAGAGCCAAGTAAGCGGCGTGATTCTTGGTCTAACTATGTCACATGCCCATAACCCGGCACGCGGCATTTGAGGACACACCAGTGGCTTTCGTTCAAAACAACATACGGTTTCGTTCCGTAGCGGCGAAGTCCTTGGAGTATTTCTACAACTCCAAGGCGTTCATGCTGAATGACCTGATTCTGGAGAAAAACCAGTTCAGTGAAGTAGCGCGAGAATCGCTTTTGCTTTTATTCAACAGCTTTAGCCTTTGGGCTTCCGAAGTTGAATACCTGATGTTGAACAAGCCTGTGATCGGCGAGAATGAAATCAATGTGGTTGTTGAGCGCATTGACAAAATCCACCGGACACATTGCAATATTTTCGATATTCACACGGACGTGTTCGTTCCCAAGTTCATTTCAGTTTGGCAGGAAGCACATACCGAAACTCGAAATGCGTTCGTGTTACAAGTTAGAAAAGCGACTGGCGAATCTCAGCTTGAGGCTTACCCGCTTATCATCAACGCTCTAGTCACGATGTTGCAATCGACCATGTACGAACTGTACGAGATTGATTGCCTGTTGGGATCGAATTTTGTAGTCGAGCAATGTACGGAGAACCGCAGCAACACCAACCGCCTTGTGGCGTATGTGGACAACTTCGCGCTCGCCTACTACAAAGCGACAGGAATTTTTCTGTTGCGTGAACGAATCCGACAATACCTTCGGGTATCTTGCGGGAAATTGCCCATCGCAATTAAAAACTATAGCAGTGAGGTAATTTCCTTTACGGAGGGAGTCATTGAAGGGGAGGAACCACTGGCTTCTCTCTTGAGACAACTGCAAGACGAGGAGATTGTCCTTTTGGAAATCATCTCGGTTCCACCAACACTGATCGTAAACTGAAAAGCTAAGGAGCTTCTCACATGGCACATAAAATCAATGGTTCGTTGAACGTCGTCGGTCAACTGCTGAACCTGAAACCGGAAGTTCTTTCCGCTGACCCAACTCTGGGTTCCCTCGGTTCCGCCCCGCGTCTGTGGGTAAACGGCACCGAAGGCATTCTGAAATTCTTCAACGGCACCGCCATTCAAGCGCTGGGCGATACTGACGGTATCACCGAAGGCGAACTGACTACCGCGCTGCTCCCGTATGCGAAATCCGCAGACGTGACTACCGAAATCGGCGCCGCCGTTGCTGGTCTGGCTTCCGATCAAGACGTGGCTGACGCCGTGCAGAATCTGGTTTCGCAAACCGCGATGACCAACGCAATCGAAAACGCTCTGGCCGGTCTGGATTTCCAAGCCGACGTTGTTGGTCTGGAAAGCGAATTCGTTGACCAAGCCGGTCGCTACATTTACGTTGACGGCACCACTTTCGCAACCGGCGTTGCTGCCGCTGCTGGTGATATCGTCGAAGTCGATGCCGCTGGCGTAATCGTTTCCGTCGCTTACGACGTTTCCGTCGCTGGCGCCGGTGCGCTGGTTTGGAATACCACTGCTGTTGCGTGGCTGCGTTGGGACGGTGCAACTTGGGCTGAATTCGGCGGTCTGACTGGCGTTTCCGCTGGTAACGGTATCACCAAAACCGGCGACGAAATTTCCATCAAACTCGACGGCGCTACCCTGACCGTCGGCCCGAACGGTTTGAAAGTTGGTGATCTGTCTGCCACCTACGCAACCGTTGAGTCGATTGCCGATTTCATCACCGAAGCCGATATCGCGCCAATCGCGGCCATCGTAAACAACCTGCAAATTCAGTTTGGCAGTTCGTTCTTCGTGTACAACTCGGGCGCCCTTGCGGCAACCACTCACACCGTCACTCACAACATGAACTACGAGTTCCCGGTTGTGACCGTGTACGACCGCACCACCAAACAAGTTATCACCGCTGATACCGTCGAATCTACTTCGGTAAACACCGTGGTTGTAACTCTGGCCGAGGCGGCGGAAGTTGTGATTTCCGTTGCTGGTCGCTTCACCGAGGTATAACGCTTTTGCGTTAATTCGGTAATTTGAAAGGGTAGGGGATTAGTCCTCTACCCTTTTTTCGTTTCCGGTCGGGGAGGGCCACATGAAAGTAAATGTAAAAGACAAGGTAACGGACGGTGAAGAAACCAAAACCGTAATCGACCCGCATATGCGCAAGCTGATGAAACGGCTTGGGCGTGACCGTTCCAAACGACGGCAGGTCGATATTCCTGACGACAAAATGTAGGTATCTGCCATGCTCGACAAACTCAAACAATTCAAATCGTTTATCATGGCTGGCCTTGTTTCTCTGGTCCTGATGATCGGCGCTGTTTTATGGCGCAATCGTGGTGAAGCTTCACCGGCCGCAACCAAAGCAATTGCCGAAGACAAGTCGAAAGAGATTGTCCAGAAAGCAAACGAAATTCAATCAACCAACACCAGTATTGCGGAAAAACAGGAAGCGGTCGTACAGGCTGCAAAACCTGTGATCCCTTCGCAGAGCCGCAAACTGGAAGATGCTTTAAAGGAGTGGAACAAACGTGTCTGACTACAATTCCGAACTGGCTACAGTCGTTCGCCGCCAGAATCATGAAATGAGTCTTTGGCATATCATTGGCGTCGGCAACATCAACACGTTGTTCAAAATGCGTCCCGATATTTCGGCCACCAACGCCACACCAGCCGAGCGCATCTGGCTGCAAAAGCTGACGCTGAAATCGGAACACATTCGCCAATCCATCGAACAATACAAAAAAGAGATTCGCGATTTCAACGCGGCATACGTTGCCGACGAAGACAACGATCCCAACACTGACACCAGCCGCTCGAATGTTTTCATTCGCAAGCTGGACGACATTCTCAATCGCCTGCGCCTGTTCGATGCCATGGGAAAAATGGTTGTCGAAATGGACAGGAGAAAAGCCGGGTAACACCAAATGGAAATTCTCTGGAAAGCACTTTCGCAATTGTTTGACGTTCCGCCAGACGTGGCCCTGACCTACTTCATCTGCATGATGTTGGGCGTCATGGTCAACTGGCTGTGGAAGTGCAAACGCGAAAAGATTGATCCAATCGAGTATTGGACTCACAACAAAATGGCAACGTTCTATTCGATCATGGGTGGCATTGGTGCATTCATTGCCACAATCATCATCGAACCGGGACTGGGCAAGCAAACCTATTTCGCAATGGGGATTGCCTGCGATGCCATGTTGAACAAACCGCCGCTGCCTGCTCCCGTGCAAGCGGCGTTGGAACGTGCCTCCAGCCAATTCTCGAATCAACAAAACTTCAATGATCTGATTGATTCGAATGTGGTTGCGCAGGAAAAGGAAAAACAAACTCCGAGTGTCTGACAATGAAACGATTGGTTTTGATTTGTGTGCTTGCGTCGTTAGCAGCTTGTGCCACGCCACGCGAGCCGGAAATTCTGCATACAGAATTCGAAGATTTGAAACCAGTCTCGCTCGATCCGCAATTGCCGGAACGTCCACTGGGCGTTTCGGTGACTGCAACTGACGGAACCGAATTCGTTGGTTTTGATTTGAACGGGATGAACCAGTTAAACACTTACGCCCGACAGGCCGAAGCCAATACCCAAGCGTTGAAAACTTTGGTAAGCGCGCACAACGAAACCATCATTCAGCGCAACCTGTTGACCACGCTGGTGCGACAACAGGAAGACCGTGGCAATATGTATAGCCGCCTGTACACTGAATCGCAAAATCAGTTGGACAGCGAGCGTCGTTACAACGCAATCGAAAAAGCAATTCTGCAAGCGCTGATTGTCATTGGCCTTGCCTTGTGAGGACACGATGAACAAACGTATCAGCCCAAACTATGATCTGCGCGACGTTGCCTATTCGTATGCAGCGCAGCGCCTCGGTATCGACAACACCCCGTCCGATGCCGTAATCAAAAACGCTAGCGCGCTCGCACAAAAGTTGCTTGAGCCTCTGCGCCAGCAATTCGAATTCATCTACATTCACAGTTGGTATCGCGCACCGGCCCTAGAACGCGATCTGTGCAAACAGGCATTCTACAAATGGACCGTAGAGAATCGCCGTCACTTTGCTGATGCAAATAGCTGGCGCGATTATCTCGAAACCAAACAACACCCGCTCGGCCAAGCCGTAGACATTCGCGCCAAGAACGGTTCGATTCAGGAACTGTACGATTACATCAAGCGCAACATGGACTTCGACATTTTGAAAACCGAGTTCCACACCGAAGTCGAAGAAAGCGGCTGGGTGCATGTGTCGTATGTGGAAGGCAAAAACCGGAGGCACTTCGAATGAGATACATGATTTCGTTGGCAACCGGATTGCCTTCGCATTTCCAGATTGGTGACGAAGCACTGTTTGCCCCGAGTGGCGAAAACGGAATCGGCATGTACACGTATCTGCCTGCCGACATTGCGAAGGCTGCGCCGAAGGTACGAATCATTTCCGTCAAATTCACCCGTGGCAAAGTGATTTACGCGGTCGAGGTTTTCTGCGAATACGCAGATGGCACCGGCGAATGGTACGAACCGTTCCCGCTTGAAAACATTGATTCCACTTTCCTCCATCCTGTAGATCAGGCCGCTGCCTACGCCGCTTTCTTGAAGCGTGCCGAAGAAGGCTTCCAAGAAGGCACGACTCTCGCAGATTTCCCAATTGGTGTCACAGCATAAGGTTTGATTCACAAATGAAAAAGCACATCAGCCTTGCCGTCGTCTCGATGAAAACGGCATTGAAATATCGTCGGGACTGGAACAAGAATGGTCCGGGCGTAAAACTTCTGCGCAAAGTGATGCCGAAGGGTTCGAAAGATTACCGCCTGTACATTCCGATGGGTGAAAGCGCCCACACCAAAACACTGACTGTTCCGCATGCCGTGCGTCACGCGTTGAAAGTTGCAGGCTACCGCGTCTCCGATTATCTGGCAAAGAAATGCGTCAAGATTTCGGACAAAGAACAGAAAAACTTCTTCAACATCGGCAAGGTCATTAGCAAAGACCCAATTGCGAAAGCGGCTTTCGACAACGATCCGCAACTGCAAAACTCAAACGCCACCAAAATCATGATGGTCGTGTCGTGCCACCCATACGACATTATCGGCATGAGCACCGGGCGCGATTGGGACCAAACTTCCTGCATGCGTCTGGCCGATGATCGTCCGGGCAAACGCAACGGTTCCAATTACCAGTACGTTGAAAAAGACGTGGCCGAAGGTACGTTGGTTGTTTACGCAATCAAAGGCGACGACACCAACATCAACCAACCGCTTTGCCGCTGCCTGCTCAAACCTTTCGTAAACGATAGCGGCACCGTTTTGTATCGTCGCGAAACTTCGGTGTACGGCAACCCGGTTCCCGGTTTCGATCAAACTCTCAATCGTTTCCTGCGCCGCCTGAATAAAGACGTGCCGCCCGGTTTCTACAAAATGGTGAAGGGGCTGTACGACGACAGCATTTCGCCAAGTCACGATTACAAAACTTCCGATAGTGGTTCCGAACAGTCGGGTACTGACTGGGAAGGTGGTGGCGTTTCTGGAATTCTTGAAGAACAACCCGAACTTGCTGCAAACTATGTGGCGTGGCGCATTGCAAAAGAAAAACGCGAACAGGTTGGTGACGCCGAAGACTCCGACAAGCGCGATATGTGGCACGAAGTCATGCACGACGTGTGTAGCGATATTGCCTATAGCAAACAGACAAAAACCAACTTAAAACAAGTGGGCCGTGTTATCGGCAGTAACCCGGAAGCCGCGCAAGGGTTTTACGATTCGTTTGCACATGGCTCTCTGCGCCCACTGCTAAACGATTTGTTCCGTTCGCCAACTTTGCGCAAAGCCATGCAAGCGGTCAAAAAGAAACAGGTTCACGAATTCCGTACCGCCAACAGCCTGCGTAACCACACGTTTATCGGGCCGGAATACAGCGCCGCGTTTCTCGAAAAGTTTGATATGTACGATTCCGATCTGGATATGGACGACCTCGTAACCTTGGTCGAAAACTATTTCAAAGGTTGGATCAAATTCTCCAAAGCCGATTTGGAAAAATACCCACCGCTGAAAGGTTTGATCTGGCTGTGGGCAAACATCCAACGCACTTCCGAACTGTACGACAAACAGCCGATCAAGAACGCAGATCACATTTACCGCGTAATGGCGACGGTCAGCAAGCCGGAAAGCCTTGACCTGAAATACAAACGCGGTTTGCTCGTTCACTTCTTCGAAGACGGCGACCATATCGCAATCGGCACTTGGGCAATGCTGGCGATGAAAGATGACCCTGAATTCTTTAAAGAGATTCAGCGCATGTGGGTGGAAA
>Ga0247819_10000071_pt1 | contig 61661 bp, 94 predicted proteins | sample 13C_Xylose_Day6_FD_193428 | JGI IMG/M metagenome (GOLD analysis project Ga0247819, IMG submission 193428) | Soil microbial communities from agricultural site in Penn Yan, New York, United States - 13C_Xylose_Day6 | ecosystem: Environmental > Terrestrial > Soil > Agricultural land | place: USA... | reverse complement strand
CTATACCACACTGGAAGGTAACAGAGGTAGTCTATCATGGCGGGACGTAACAGCAGTGCAGGTAACGTAGGCGGGACGTTAGAACGACAGCGTGCCGCACTCGAAGCGGCCCAACGAGGTATACCGTTACCTGACGGGCTGACTCTGGCCAGCGAAGAGGAAAAGATCCTTTGGCGACAATTTACCGGCGCTAGGGCTCCGGATGACTGGAAGCGCCTCGATCTTGTGCTAGTTCACAAGGCCGTGAAGCTTGAGGTGCGCATTCGTGAGATGTGGGAAGAACTTGACGCAGTCGGCTACCTACTCGAGAACGCACGCGGCACAGTCACCGGCAATCCGATGGTCACAGCGATTCACCAGGTACAGAACCAACAACTCGCGATCATCCGCACGTTGCAGCTAACCGAGTTGTCTCTCGGCGACAAAGACTCACGAGCCAAGCGAGCCGAGGGCGCCGAGAAGGCCGAGGCCGGTGCAGGGCAGCAAGACGCGGCCATGGATCTACTAGCGCATACCGATCCAGTCACCGGGACGACCTTGTATGAAGTCGAACGCAAGTAACCTGCCTTCGGCCTCCGGCCGCATCCCGGCCGGCTCTCGGGCTTGGCGCCGCATGGCTCAACCCATGCCCCCGGCCGAGGACGCCGAGCTAACCGACGAAGGCCTAGACGACTACGATGACAACTATCGGGAGCCGGAGCCTGTCGTAATCAAGCGCACCGCCAGCAACCCACGAGTCGACGAGCGGCCTAGCGAACCGAGCAAGCTGTCGCTGGCCATCAAGAACATGACACGCGGTCAGAAGGTGATCGCGTTCATCGAGGAATTCTGTCGAGTTCCGGAAGGGCAGCACGTCGGCAAACGAATCGTGCTCGAAGAGTTCCAGAAAAAGTTTATCCTCGACATATACGACAACCCGTTCGGCGTGATCACGCACACGGCGATTCTGTCGATGGCACGAAAGAACGGCAAAACGGCATTGATCGGTTGCATCGCCGTAACACACATCTGCGGCCCGGAAGCGAAACAGAACTCACAGATCATCTCGGGTGCCATGTCACGCGAACAGGCTTCCATCGTTTACAACTATGCGTCGAAGATGATCAACCTCGACAAGCGCCTCAAGGCGGTCACCCGTCTCGTCCCCTCTCACAAACAAATCTTCGGCGTGGCGAAGAACGTCGAGTATCGCGCCATCTCGGCAGAAGCCACAACAGCCTACGGTTTATCGCCGGTTCTGGCGATCCTCGATGAGATGGGCCAGATCGTTGGTCCTGTATCGCCGTTTGTTGAGGCGATCACAACATCCCAAGGTGCTCACGAGAATCCGCTGCTGATCGTTATCAGCACTTCGGCCGCTTCCGATGCTGACATGCTATCGCTGTGGATCGACGACGCACTGCGCGGCGATGACAAGGCGATCATCGTTCACGAATACAAGGCTGACGCCAACTGCGACTTGATGGATGTCGAGCAGTGGCGCAAGGCCAACCCCGGCCTTGAAACCATTCGTTCGCTAAAAGACCTTGAGAAACAGTGCGCGAAAGCCACGCGGCTACCATCGCTTGAGAACTCCGTGCGCAACCTGCTGCTAAACCAACGGGTGGCCTTGACATCCAAGTGGTTAGCACCTACACCGTGGAAAAATTGCGGGGGTGCTCCAGACCTGGAAGTGTTCCAAGGCGACTACATCGTTTCCTGTGGCCTCGACCTTTCGTCACGACTCGACCTCACGGCGGCGGTCTTCTCGGCGACAGACGACACCGGCATCACGCACCAGCTGTGTTATGCGTTCACACCAAGCGATGGCATACGAGAACGAGCCGAAAGAGACCGAGCACCCTACGAGATGTGGGTAAATCAGGGGTTCTTAACCATGACGCCCGGCCGAACCGTAGACTACGACTGGGTGGCCGAGTTCCTCGCCATCGAGTGCAAGAACCTCGGCATCACCGTTAACGTCGTGGCCTTCGACCGATGGAAAATCGAACAGTTCAAGAAGTCGGCCGACCTTAAGTCGTTCGCACAGGAGGCTGAGTGGAAGGAGGTCGGCCAAGGCTACAAGGACTTCGATCCTCGCGTTACATGTTATGAGGTGCTTGTTTTGAACGGGAAACTGCTCCACGGATCGAATCCTGTGCTCAACATGGCTGCCGCACACGCGATCATCAACCAGGACCCGGCAGGCTCTCGTAAACTGGACAAGTCGAAGACGACGCAGAAGATCGACCCGATTGTTGCCGCTTGTATGTCAGCGTTCGAGGTGGCCGAGGGTGCCGACGCGGACCTCGACCTAGCGGGTATGATCGCGTAACCTTTACAACGGGCTAGATTCTGTCAGCCTATCCACCCCGCTACCTTAGGGTAGCCCGCATCACGTAAACGTCCCAGAAACGTTGTCAGGCCCCTTGTCGGGGCCTTTCTGCCGTGTATCTGCGTATATCCGCCAAGATTCTGGCGCTTTTCATGGGCACAACGGCCCAGAACGCGCCCTGCTGCCTATAGCAGATTCGAGGGGCTGGCAATCGAAAGTAACAGGGCCTATGCTTCGCAACAGTCGTACCATGACCTTACAAATGAGGTGACGCTCATGGCCACTTACAAGGTAAACGCAAAGGACATGCCGGTGCTGCTTCAGCGCTTCGGACTTCCTGCCGACGCTGCCGAGTTAGAGGTTGAGCTTGTGGCTAACGATAGCCTGCGGATCGTATCCGTATTCAGCCATCCTATCGGATACCACAAAGTGCCTCACGGCGTGGGCTGCGTACAGACCGGTACACGGACGACGATCACGCAACAACTCCCATTTGATCTGACGCTGTACCGTCATCTGCGGTGCCTCATTGAAGGTGTTCAATAATGTCAATCCCAAGCAAATTATCTAACGCGACGATTTCGCAAAAGGTAGGGCAGCGCATCACCAACCTGCTAGCCCCATACTTCCGCGACCTGCTCGGCATGCCAGACTTCGAACCTTGTATCGTATCCATCGATGTTGACCTGAATACGTCGGCGCATATGCGTATGCTTGTGAATTTTCATTGCCTGCCGGATGAAGTCATATTTAAGGCTCTGATGGCATACGTTGAGTCTAACCCGACCAAGCTGCTCGATGATGCGGGCGAGGTCATCGTTACCGCCGAGCTTAAGAACATATCCATTGGCTACAACCTAGTCTCCGGCTTCGGCTTTACCTTCGACTTCTTTGGCGCAGCCCGAACCGCGGTCGGTCGTGGCTTCGCTCGCGTTTTCAAGGACGTATGATGGAACGTATCTCTGACGTCCTCGAAAGCCACGGCGATTCCGTATATTTCTACTGTGCTGGCTGCAAGATGCTGCACGGCATTCGCGTTCGTGGCGCGCAGGAACCTTTGTGGGGCTGGAACGGTGATGTCGTTAAGCCTAGCTTTACCCCATCGATTCTGGTCACTGGTACGTTCATGCTTAACGAGGAAGAGTTCGCCAAGATCGAGGCCGGCGTAGAATTCGAGCGTCGCCCGCTTATCTGTCACTCCTTCGTTACGAACGGTATGGTCCAATACCTTTCGGATTGCACCCACGAGCTGGCCGGGCAAACCGTTACTATTTCCAACCTCGACGATGAGGCGTAACCAATGAGCACTACTTGTCATTATCCCGTCCGCATCGAGAAGGCCGACAAAGGCGACTACGACGCTCGGTTCATCATGTCGGCCGGTTCTCCGGATCGCGTCCGGGATACCATCGACCCGGCCGCTTATCCGGCAGCCACGAAAGGCCTGAACAAACTCATCGCCTTGTGGCAGCATGACCCCGACCGGCCTATCGGCTTTTGGGCTGACATGAAAGTGGCTAGCGATGAGTTGAGCGGCTATATCAAGCTGGCCGGGACAACGATGGGGACTTTCATCAAACAACTGATCACGGATGAGGTGCCACTCGGCGCCTCGATCAGCTTCCGGGGCGTTGGCACTATCAACGAACTAGGCGGTATCCACTATACCAAAATTGCGCTTCTGGAGTGCTCGATCGTGAGTGTACCTGCTCACCCTCGGGCGGTCCAGATTGCAAAGTCGTTTGGTATCGAACTTCCGTCCAATGAAGACGATACCTTCGCGCTGGGCATGTCCGCCCGTGAGTTTGACGTTCGTTCCAAATCACTCAACGCTATCAGCGCCGCCCGGCGCGCACTTAAAGGATAACACGAACATGGCTACCATTGCCGAACGTATTAAATTGAAACAGGCCGAAGTCAAGAAGCTGCAAGATGACCTGTTGGTCGCTTCCAAAGCTTTGGACGAGGCCGCCGATCCAGCCGGCGAAGAGGCCGCACTGGCCACCATGGAACAACTGACCGGTCAGCTCAACGCAGCCACCAAGGCGCTGTCCTCGCTGGAGAACGCCGAAAAGGCACTGATGCAGCGCGCTGTTGATCCGCAAGAAGGCGAAGACGGTAACGGTGATCCACAAGCACCTCCTGTCAGCAAGGCTCACGGTTCCCCAGCACAAGCGCCTGCTTTCAATCAAGGCGGCGGCAAAAAGTCTGCTAGCCCTCTCTGGCTGCGCATGGCTACTTGCGCGTTCCTCTCTCACGTAGAGAAGAAAGCCTACGACGAAGTTATGGGCGAACGATACAAAGGTCAGAAAGATCTGGAAACAGTGCGCCAAGTTCAGAAGTCGCAGGTTCTCCCAGCCAACACCTACACCGCCGGCTGGGCTGCTGAGCTGGTGCAGAACGATGTCCGCGGTTTCTTGCAATTGCTGGCCACCACCTCGATGGCTGCCGCTCTGGCGACTCGTTCTTTCCAACAATCGTTCGACGGCTTCGGCTCTGTCTCGATCCCGTTCCGTAAAGCTCGTGCTGCTGCGACCAACGACATGGGTGGCGCGTTCGTCGGTGAAGGCGGTGCTATCCCGCTGGGCCGCATCGACATCGGCTCCAACAAGATGGAACGCTACAAGCTGGGCGTTATCTCCACCTTTACCAAAGAGCTGCAAGAGCGCAGCACGCCAAGCATCGAGGCACTGTTGCGCGAGGCCATCCTCGAAGATACCTCGATTCGTCTCGACGGTGTTGTCTTCGGTAGCGGTGCTGCTGTCGCTGGCGTCCAACCAGCCGGCCTGTTCAACGGCGTGACCCCGATCACCGGCGCAACTGGTGGCGGCCCTGACGCGGTAATCGCTGACCTGAAGGCTTTGGCGCAAGCACTGGCCCCGGCTGGTAAAGTTGCATCGATCGTTGTGTTCATGAACGACCAAGACGCACTGAGCCTCGGCTTGATGCAAAACGCGCTCGGTGAAATCATGTTCACCACCGTCGATCAAGGTCGCGTGTTGAGCTTCAACATCGTCGTATCCGAAAACCAACCGAAAGGTACTATCAAAGGTCTGGTTGCTGCCAACATCGCTACCGCCTTCGATCTGCCGGAGTTCGACGTTAACGATGTTGCGACCATCGTCGAAGCCAACGCCGATGCCACTCCGCCTACCATGGCTAACGGCGGCGCCTCTGGCGCGGTCGGCACTGCCAACCAGGTTCCGCGCAATGGCGGTATCATGGTGGAAGGCACCACCGGCGCAGCAGCTGCGGGTTACACCGCTCGTTCGCTGTGGCAGACCTACAGCACCGGTATCCGTACCATCGTCCCTGCTTCGTGGGGCATGATCCGCGCCGGCTCGGCAGCTTCGGTCGACAACCTCAGCTGGTAATCGTCAACGCTGTGATCACAGGAGGGGCTTAGGCCTCTCCTGTTTTAGCATACGAAACTGGAGGTTACCAAAATGGCTTGGCTACTTTACAAGAAACCCGGTGTTGGTCGTCGCTTGAAATGGATCCCTATCGATGAGGCACAGGACGGCTTGGCCGACGACTCGTTGATTAAACGCTGGTATTGGTATGAGCAGAATATCACCCAGCCAGCGAATACTGTAGCACCTACGATCACCGGTAACCCGTGGGTCGGTTCGGTCCTCACGGCCAACGAAGGCACCTGGACTGGCGGTTCTCTGACCTATACCTATCAGTGGAAGGCTGACGGCGTTGACGTTGCAGGGGCCACCGGCAAAACTCGAACCTTGCAGGCTGCCCAAGCTGGTAAGGCGATGACCGTCGTGGTCACTGCGACTAACCTCGTGGGCAATGCTTCGCAGCAATCCGCAGCGACTGCCGCGGTAATCGCAGCGCCAACGAACACCGCGGTTCCAACCATCAGCGGAACCGCGCAGGTTGGCCAAACGCTTACCGCGGCTAACGGCACCTGGACTGGCTCGCCCGCTTTCACTCGCCAGTGGAAAGCAAACGGCACCAACATCTCCGGGGCTACTGCCACGACCTACATTCCTGTTGTTGGCGATGTTGGTAAAACGATCACCGTGACCGTGACTGGCACGAACGCTGCGGGTAACGCAAGCGCTACCTCGGCGGCAACCGCTGCTGTCATCGCGGCTTAAGGGGGCTACATGACTTTAGTCAAAGCTCGCTGCGTTATGGTGCCGCACACGGACGGCGGCAAGCGGCTTACCATGATGAATGTGGATGAGCTTAACGCACTGCTCAAGGATGGCAAGGCTGTTCAAAAGGGGCAGGCCTTGTGGGAAGTATTAGAGGACGGAGAAGTGTCGTCGCCTAAGCCTCAACAGCCAGCGAGCAAGCCAGCACAGGCGCAGGCTCCAGCTGTCGCCAAGCCGCCGCAAGGCAATCACTCCCACAAGCCTCATCCACATACAGCTGGTAAGAAGCAGGGGAGCAAAACCAAATGACTGACAAACTGCCCTTCTGGCGTCGTTTCGGCAGCGCCGCAAAAGTTGCAGACGGCGGCGCCGTCGAGAAGGCCGGCCCCGGCCAAGGCGAGGGCAGTAACCGTGGCCCTTTCTGGGGCATGGGGGAACTCGGTAGCTTGTTTCGCCTCGGCAGCAAGGAGGACGGATGGCAGCGTAACCTAAGGCTTCCGTGGAAACGAGTCGACCGCGTTCCAATCGTTTACGCTTGCGTGATGGCGCAATCTCGTGCAGTCTCGTCATGCTACGCCCAGCACCGTAAAGTTAACAGCGCTGGCAAGCACGAGATTATGACCAACACGGTCGTGGCTAAGCTTCTGCGTAATCCTAACGGATACGAGACGTGGCCGCAGTTCATTCTCAACGCTACCGCCGCGATGCTCTTTCAAGGCGAGAGCGGCGTTGTTATTCAGGTGACCGACCTTGGTGTTCCTGTAGCGCTACATCGCGTCAATAAAGACGACTGGCAGCCATACGTCGAGCAAGAATCGGGCGCAATCTTCTACGGCGTGAGCAAATCGGGTAACCCATGCATTCCCGGCGCGCTCGATTATGTGATCCCGGCCCGGCAGTTTATCCACTTCCGGCAGCACACGCCGCGTCACCCGCTTGTCGGTGAGTCGCCGGTAGCTGCTGCGATGCTTTCCATCGGTGTTAACGTTGCGCTCTCTGAGTCGCAGATGCAGTTCTTTCAACAGATGCGTCGGCCGTCTGGTATCCTCTCGACAGACCTCGTTCTGACGAAAGCGCAGATCACGCAACTGCGGGCTGCTTTCGACGATCAGGCTAAAGACCTCGACCAAGGCGGTATTCCGATCCTTGGTGGTGGTCTGAAGTTTTCGCAGATGGGTATTAGCTCGCAAGACAGCCAGGTGATCGAAGCGCAGCGCATGACGAACGAGGATGTTTGTCGGGTCTATGGCGTTCCGCCTCCTGTCGTTGCTGATCTGACCCACGCCACGCTTAACAACGCCGAGACGTTGATTAACCATTGGTTGGCCATCGGCCTTGGCTCTCTTCTGGAGAACCTAGAGCGGTCGCTCGATCGTGCCTTCGACCTGCCAGTCGGTGAGTACATCGAGCTGGATACGGCGGCCCTGCTCCGCACCGACTTTATGAATCGGGTGACGGCATATGTCAAAGGCATTCAGGGCGGTCTGTATACGCATAACGAGGCTCGCGAGGAAGAGGGATTACCTCCGGTTGAGCACGGCGATCAACCATACGTGCAACAACAAATGGTTCCGCTGTCCTACGCCGCGTCGAATAAGATACCACCAGCGGCAGCGCCTACGGCTACGCCGCCAGCCGCGAACGATGACGACAAGGATCCTGACGCCGACGATGATAGCGCGACGACAGACGACGATAAGAGCTTCCGACCGGAAGTAGCCAAGGCGCTGATATTCGAGCGCATCGCTAAAGGGAAGGCCCGAGCATGAACGAATTACAACTGGTCAAAGCGCTTGAGCCGTATATCGACGAGTTGCTCGCCGCGATCAAACGAATCGATGAAGTCGAAGCGCGTCAGCCCGTAAAGGGCGACCCGGGCGAGTCGCCTAGCGTCGAGGCCATCCTCGAACGGCTCAAGGCCGACCCTCGGTTCAAGGGCGAGCCGGGCGAAGCGCCTACAGCTGATGATATTGTTAACATCCTCAAAGCTGACGAAACGTTCGTTGCTGTGCTTACGCCAGAAGCTCCCGCGCCGCTGGCAGCGCCTAGCGTTGGCGAGATTGTTGCCGAACTCCTCGAAAAGCACCTCGACGTATTGAAAGGCACCGATGGAAAGGCTCCTACGATCGAAGAGGTTGCCGCCTCACTCATGGCGCAGTTCGGCGCTGAGTTGAAGGGCGAGCCGGGCGATACGCCGGACGTTGACCCGCAGCTCGTAGCGCAGGCGCTTGTCTGCAACGAAGAGTTCGTCGCTAAGCTGGACACGCTCAAAGGCAAGGACGCCGACCCTATTGACCCGGTCGAGGTCGCCAAATCGCTGCTCGACATTCCGGCGTTCGTTGAACTGGTCACGCCTGCGGAGCCGCTTAAGGGTGATCCAGGTGACGCCGCCGATCCTGCTGCCGTTGCTGCGGTTCTCAAGGCCGATACGGACTTCGTGGCCAGCTTGCAAGGTGATCCGGGTGAATCGCCTATCGTCGAGGATGTCGTTAAGGCCCTGATGGCTCTGCCTGAGTTCGTCGAGATGGCTACCCCTGCCGAGCCATTGAAAGGCGACCCGGGCGACGCTGCTGATCCCGCAGAAGTCGCAGCAGCCCTAAAGGCTGACGCCTTGTTCGTCGAAAGCCTCAAAGGCGAAAAAGGCGACACGCTCGATCCGCTTCCGGCCCTCATCCCGGAGAACGGCAAGGATGGCGCTGATGGTGCGGGGATCCTCGCCGAAGAGCACATCGAAGGTAAGGTCTACCGCGAAGGTCGCGTCGTTACGGCTTTCATCGGGCAATACTATCGCGCCAAATGCGATACAGCCGAGGCCCCCGGTGATTCTGATGACTGGGCGCGCATCGGCACCGCTGGTTTTCGCTGGCGCGGTCTGAAGCCTGAAGAGAAGTCATTAAAGCTCGGCGACCTCTTTATCGACGGTGGCTCATTGTTCGGTATGCTGACCGAGAAGGCCTCGATGATCGTCCAGCGGCCCAAGGCTGCGCCTGTTGTTAAGAGCATCGCGGCCAAGGACGGCAACCTGGTTCTTCGCCTCTCAGACGGTTCCGAGGTTGTCGGCGAGATGCCGGTTGCGAAAGGCTACACCTTGAGCACCGAGCAACTCGAAGAAAAGATCTTAGTGCTCGACGAGGCCCTTAAGGTCTCCGAAGGCAAGATAGCTAAACTGCTCGCCCGGCTGGAGCGAATCGAGAAACACCTCAGCGAGGATGTCGAATAATGGATATGTCAGTCATCCTGCCGATACTGCGCGTTCGTATCGGCCTAGCCGCCGACGATACCACGAAGGATACAGAATTGACCCTGTCCTTCAATACGGCTGTAGCGCTGGCCGAGAATTACTGTGATCGGAAGTTTGATTACAAAGCGGACGCTATTGAATACTTTACCTATGATTCCGACAAGACAATCTCGTTGGAACGATATCCGCTGCTTTCGATCACGTCTATCACGACCCACGACAGCCAGATCGTTACGCCGCCTATCCGCTTCGACAGAAAGGCCGGTATCGTCTATCTCTGTGGCTACGCCAACGATGAAGAGCTTACCGTGGAATACGCGGGCGGTTACCAGGTTCTCCCGGACGACCTGCTACAAGCCTTCCTGTTTATCTTCGACGGGGTCTGGAAAGATAACAGCGGATCGAGCGGCGGTTCGACACCGACCGGCGATATCAAGGCTATCAGCATTCCGGATGTCGGGCGCGTCGAGTTCGATACGGGCAGCGCGGCAGCATCGAGCACTGGCGACTGGGGAATGATCCCGGATAACGCGACGGCTATCTTGTCGCACGGATATCGCCGGGAGTACGCATGAACAAAGCGACCTACAAGCTCGGTATCCAGATGCTAGGGATCCCCGGCACGATTACTCATATCAAGACAGGCGTAGTTAAGGCTGTGCCTAAGCTTGGTATCGCGAACGCCCGGAACGTAGGCGATGTTAACATCGTTAACGCCTACGGAGTGAACGCTCGTATCGTTACTATCTTCGCTGATGATCTGCCTTTTGAGCTGACGAAGTTCGACACTGTCGACATTCCCGGTGAGAAGCTTGTCGTAGATAGTGTGATCGAGGTTCACGAACCGGGCACCGGCGCGATAATCGGTTATCGGGGGATCATCCGTGGAAAGTAACGAGTGGGTTCAGCAAAGCCACCGTTCGTGGGTACACCCGGATGGTCGCTATATCGTGCATAACTTCTGCCCTCGCGAGGGTGGTGAGGTTTACACGCTGCTGCTGGTCTCTGGCACGTCGTCCAAGCATCGCACACTGAAGGAGGCTCAAGAGCATGTCTAGTTTATACGTTCGCACCTTGAGCGACCAGTGGGCTACCGCCTTGGGCGCTGGCTACGTAAATACGATCAACGAAGAGCAGAACGAAGACCCGGCCACGACCTGGTTCACGTTGGAGTATCAGGCGATCAATACCCAGCGCGAAACGTACTGCTCTTTGACCGAGACAGGAATTATTTCGTTGCTGTTCTTCGGTGTGGCTGGGGTCGGTTGGGACGACCTCTTGGCTTACGCCGAACCATATGTAAACCAGTTCATCTCTAACATCGATCCGGCTGGGCGATTGTCGTTAGAGCTTCTGCAACCGCCCAGTGATTTTACCGCACTCGACACACCGAGCTATATCGTTGAGTATGGGATTAACTACACCTACCGCTATACAGGAGCGTGAGACATGACTGCAGTAAGCACCAAAGGCACTGTCATCTCGATCAGCGACGGCGATATTGCGCCGACGAATCTGACCGTGACGGCGGTAGTGCCAGCGACTACGCCCGATGGGCCAACACTGATCACTGCGGCTAACACCGCCGCTGCTGGTGACGTTGTGGTCTTCGGTTCTTCCACTGGCTTTAAAGCCCTTAACAACCGAGCGTATCCGGTAATCGCAACCGGTCTCTCGGCGACGCAATTCAACATCGTAGGCGCCGATACCTACGGCTCCACTGAAACGATGTCGAACAGCATCACCGCGCAGCTCTACAAAAAGGTTAACAACGTTAACCTGTGCCTCTCTGGCTTCGATATCGCAGCAGCGACCACGAACGAGGTGGATACCTCGACCTACTGCGCCGACTCTTCGGTGCTGGGTAAATCGACCCCGGGTAGCATCACCTTGACCGGCTACGGCGACAAGCAAGACGTCGGTATGAAAGAACTGCTACGGGCGGAATCCGACGGCATCCCGCGCCTGTTGACGATCACACTGCCCGGCAACCTCGGTTGGCTGATCGGTGTTATCTCTATCGGCACCTTGACCTGGACCGTTCCATTGGAAGGCGCGGTAGGTTACAGCGCAAACGCCAGCCAGAACAGCGTAATCAAGTTCGTGCTGGCACCTTGATCTAAATCCTTTGCCCATTTGGGAGTATCGCCGCTATGTGTGCAGCACGAGTTGAGAACAAACTGGAAATTGAAGGCTATACCATCCGAGAACTGAACCTGCGCCAGATGCGGCAGGTTCAGGCAGCGGATATTCAGAAAGAAGATTTTATGTATCATGTCGCGGCTATCTGCGTTACCGACCCAGACGGTAAGGCTATGACCGTGGACGACATTGACGAGCTGCCTGCTCGTTTGGGTACAAGACTCATTCAGGCCGTAGCCGAGCTTAACGTTGGTAGCGAGGGCGAAGAGGGAAACGCCTAACGCCGTTTGATATGGGGCTGCATCGTTTGGCTGCTGAGTTAGGGATGACGGTAGAGCGATTATGCGACGAAATGTCGATGAAAGAGTTCTACGACTGGGTGGAATACTTCACCCGGATCAGCACGCCCGGCGAGATACCAACGGCAGAAAGCAAACCCCCTCTCGAACTAGCACAAGCATCAGCAGCACAACTTAAGGAGCTTTTCGGATGATCGCCAAACCGCCAAAGAAACGCACGATCAATCTCGGCGATGTCAAGGTTATGCAGGAAACGAATACGTTGTCAGCCGACGTATACGCCTTCGGCTTAAATGACATTCACGATATGATTGTGTCGATCACAACGCGGGACGTTGGCGTAGAGATTCGAGAGGGCAACGACCCAACGACCATTGAGGTTGACGGATCGAAAAACAAGACCCTTCAAAGCGTGGAAAAGAAAGCGATCGTTTTGTTCTCGAAAGGCATAACCGTTGCTGCTCTTAACGAGCTGCGCGGCGTGCTCATCGCGAACATCAAAGCGACGACCGACTCTATAACAGGACAGCTGGCCGATGCCGCCAACTGGGAGTTCCGTTTGATCCGACAAGGACGTCGGGTTTCCTTGCCAGAGAGCGGCACAGTTCTTTTGCAGCAGCGCGACTACATTGTTCTCATGCCTCGGCTTAGCTACGCCTCGGCTGTGAACAAGCGCGTTGCGTCAGGTAGCAAGTCGCTGACTTATCGGCCCTCGAACGCCAAGGCAACAAGCAAGATCGGTAAGCGCAACCAGAAGCTCGGCTTTATGGCCATGACCGCGAGACAGGCGCGAGGAATGAAGGAGTTCGCTACCTTCTCCGTGACTGTCTGGAATACCAAAGCTTTTGCGGTACCGGGTGAGCGGCGACGCTTCGGTACCGCCTTTTTACGTATATCGCCTCGGCGCCTGACGGCACGGAGATAACGAACCATGGCTGATACGAATGTCCAAGAGCGGCTGTACCGTCTAGTAGTCGACGGGACGCAGGCCGTTGCCCAGCTCAAGAAGATCAGCAAGGATACGGAGAGTATTGACCAACGCTTCTCGAAGTTAGGTCAGAATCTTCGTAGCGCCTTCGCCGTCTTCGCGGCTGGTGGGGCGGTCAAGGGGCTCGTCGATGCTGCGCAGAAGCTTAACGCGCTACAAGCCTCGCTTAACGTTCTCCGGGGCAGCGCTGAGAAAGGCGCGCAGGCAATGGCACTGGTCAACAAGATCGTCGCGGATACAGGCGTCACGATCGGTGCGGCCGGGCAAGCCTTCACTAGGCTGTCAATCGGCTTGCAATCACTGGGGGCCACGAACCAGCAGATCGCAGCTATCACCGAAGGGTTCGTCAAGCTCGGCCGGGTCGGCGGGGCGAGCATCGAGGATATCAACGAATCGCTGGTGCAGTTTGGCCAAGCGCTTTCGTCGGGCGTCTTGCAGGGCGACGAATTTAAATCCATTTCAGAACGATTCCCGCTGCTGCTGCAACAGCTCGCTAAGGACCTGAACGTATCGGTTGGTCAGCTTAAGAAGATGGGCAGCGAAGGTAAGCTGACGTCCGACATTCTGGCTAACTCGTTTCTTAAGAACCTCTCGTCCATTAACGAGCAGTTCGCTAAGTTGCCGGAAACGTTTGAACAGGGGATGAACCGGATTCAGGCCGCAGCAGCCAGGTTCAGCCAGACCTGGTTTAACTCGTCCAAGGCGGGCGAGGTGCTGAGTAAAACCCTAAACATTATCGCCGAAGAAATCGACAGCATCACTGCGGGTTCTGCTGAATGGAAGAGCCTAACGGATGATCTGGCCACGAGCTTTAAACAAGTAGGCTCGTTCGTCGTTACGACGATTGGCGAAGTTAAAACCCTCGGGCTGGCGCTTCGCTTTCTGACTGAAGGCGCGGGCGCGTTGAAGGACGGAGGATGGGCCGGGCTCAAGGAATTGAGCGACGAGCTTGATAACGTCCAGATCGATATTAACAATACGACGGCTGCGCAACTGCGCTACATGAACGGCACGCAGAACGCACTGGATCTGCTCGCCGGCTCTGTAGATAAATATGGCGACGCAATCGGGCAATTAAAGCCGCCCCAGATCATCGACGAGAAGGCCGTCAAGGCTGCCGCTGCCGAGCTGAAGAAGTTGCAGTCGGAATGGGACACCTTCTTTAACAAGGTGCAGACGCCCGACGAGACCTTTAACGAGATGAGCGCGCAGCTCGATAAGCTCGTGGCTAAGCTGAACCCCGCTGCTGATCAAGTCGCTCGCGTTCGTGCAGAGCTGGAGAAGGTTCGTAACGAGGCTAACGAGAAGCTGCGCGTAGAGAATCTTACGGAGTACGCCAAGGGTTGGGAAGGCGCACAGGAAGCCATCAAGAAGACATACGATGACGCCGAGCAGCTTCGCGGTAAGCTTGAACTGTTGGCCAAGCTCGGGCCGCCTGAGTCGTGGAATGCTGGGGCGCTGGCATTGGCGCAATCGCTCGGCACAGCCGCCACGGCTGCTGACCAGGTAGCTGTAGCTGTCGCCAAGGTGAATACCGAAGGCGCCAATATGGTAGCCTTGACCGCTGAGTTTGAGAAGCTTAAAGAGTCAGGCCGGCTCTCTGCTGAAGAACTGGCCAAGGTCAAGGAAGCGCTCGGCGGCTTGGGTGAGACCAAGAAGACTATCGACGAGATAGGGGTGGCCATCGGCACGACCTTAAGTAACAGCGTAGGCAGCTTCGTTGATGTGCTTCTTGATTCCGAGGGCGACATTAAAGCGTTCTTTGCGAACCTGTTAAAAGAGATTGGTAAACTGATTATTCAGATCGCTATTTTGAACCAACTCAAGGCTTCTTTGGGTGGCACAAGCTTCGGCGCTTTCTTCGGTTTCGCCAAGGGCGACGACTTCGGCGGCGGAACTGGGCTTAAGCATGGGATCTACGACAAGCCTACATTCTTCAAGTTCGCCAAGGGTGCTTCCTTCGGGGCGCGCAACGGCGTTCTCGGTGAGGCTGGCCCCGAGGCGGTGCTACCTCTCAAACGAACCGCTAGCGGCGATCTGGGCGTTCAGGCTTCACCTGTGAACGTAGCCATCAATAACTACACCGACGATCAGGTTCAGGTCACAGAATCGAACCGCAGCGACGGCACAAGAGATTTGAACATAACCATTATTCGCGCTGTTAAGGGCGCATTGACCGACGGCAGCTTAGACCGAAGCCTTCGCGACAACTTTAACCTAAGCCGGGCCGGGAGATAACGACGATGGCAATTATCCGCGACAGCGTAATCGATCAATATGGTAACGCTGCCCCTGCTGTCCAGGTCACGCTGTTCCGAGACAGTGACGGTTTCCAGATCGCGCAGGTCAATACCGACGCTAACGGTTACTTCGAATTCTCTGGGCTGCCTAATGATACGTATCGTTTGCAGATCGTCGGGGCAGGGGTAACCACCCGGATCATCCGCCCGATTGCAGCGCTCGACCCGTACCCTCTGGCCACTCAGACGAACGCGGGGCTGATGAGTTCGACTGACAAGACGAAGCTGGATAACTACCCAACCACGTTTAGCCTAGACTCGATGACGGATGTAGAGTATACCCCAGCGCCTAGTGGCGGGGCATACCTCAGCTACAACGGTTCCGGCTTCTGGTATCCGATCCTGCCGGGGTCGATGCCCTTCCCGCTTAAGGACGACTTTATTCAAACAGGCGGCGGCTTGCCAACCGCTGCTAACAAATACGTTAAGCTCAACGGGCTAGGCTTGATCGACTACGGCTTCTTGGAACCGACGCCAATCGGCGGTTCTGCCTATGCTGGTCAGTTGGTCGTTCTGAATATGCTGGGGCAGGTCGACGCCTCGATGTACGATGCGGCTACCGTTGGTGGTATCGGCTCTGAGAACAAACTCGCGCAATTGAACAGCGCCGGTTTGCTAAACATAAGTCTACTCGATACGGTAACCATCGGCGGGGCCTCATCGGCCGGCAAGCTTCCGTTATTGAATACATCCGGCCGCCTTGATCCGAGCATGCTGCCAACAACCGGCGGCACATTTAAAGGTAGTCTAGACTTAACCGTGGCTTACGTTGATCCGTTATGGGACGATGGCGACTACGGTGCCAGCTCAAGCGCTGGGGCTATCGACTCTAGCTGGCTGCCGCATCTTAACGCGCCAGTGCCTAGCGTGATGAAAGTCGGCGATAACATCTATTTCACCGGCGGCAAATACTCAGTCGTGCCTAGCTCGGTCGACCTTGACGCTTACTTGCCCCGCGACGGCTCTCGGCCTATGGTTGGGCAGCTCTCGCTAATAGATCAGAGCGCCGCGCCGCCTACGGGCGTGCAGGCCGTAAGTCGGGCTTTCGCTGATCGAGCCTATCAGCCCGCGCAGCTCGGCGCGCTCCCGGCCGTGACGCAAGCCACGAACAAGTCAACGTCTGTGGCGATAAATGCGATCATGGGTAAAATAACCATGCACAACGCCAGCTTGCCACAGGCGGTGATGGCAGGCATCCGCCCGGTGAAGTTCGCTATGTCGAACAACAAGATTCTGGTAGACTCCGTAGTCACCGTGAATGTGATCGGTGGCGGCACGCCGGGAGCTTACCGGGCTTGGGTCGGCGAGGTCAGCGCCGGTGGCTGTAATGTCTACGTTGAGAACCTAACCTCGGCGCCATTGGCCCAACCGGTTATTCTTTTGTTTAACGTCGCCATAGGGGGTCTGTGATGACAATCGTAGTTCAAAAAGCCGGGGCGTCTGGCGGTGGCGGTCCAGTGCTCCAGCCAGTCGGCACTATCGCAACTCGTCCCGCGCTGCTGAGTGGCGCATTGCAAACATTCGTCGAGACGACGCTAGAGAATACGATTCGTTCACAGGCTGATGATAACCAGGTCGTCAAGGTCCGCCGCCGCGCCACGAACGTAACGAGGACAGCTGACGCGACAATGGTTTTAAAAGCTGATCTGGTTGAGGTATTCAGACAATGGTATCGCGACATATGTGCAGCCGGCTCTCTTCCGACGCGTTTCAAGATTCCGCCCGACTGCGGCGTAGAACAGGTTTGGCGTTTTGCTGCCCCGCCTCAGTATGACTGGAGCGTTGACGGTCATGCGAAGGCTTGCCGTGTTTCTATGAAGCTGGAACAAATGCCTAACTGGGTAGGTGCCTAATGCCACTTCAGCCGAACACAGTCGCTTACGCGCAGGCGTCTAGCTCTGACATCGTGTTTCTCGCCTTGCTGGCTTTCAGCATTCCAGAGGTACCCGGCACGCCTCCGTTGTATGTTGTGAATAATACCGTAGATATCGTTAGTCGTGGAATACAGTACAAGGCTTATCCTTTCAACATCGTGTTGCCAGAGGATGAGCCTGATAAGCTGCCATCGGTGCGCATCGATATTGACAACGTCGACCGGGAAATAATGGACTGGATCCGTGGCTTCTCTGTGGCGCCGTCGCTGCGTCTCGATGTTATCACGAATGTGAATTATGACGTCGTTGAGCGCTCTATCGGATTCCTAAAGCTCGGCGCTGTTGACTACGATGCGCTGACGATCCGCGCCACCCTATCTGTCGATAACGTATTGTCTCGGCGCTTTCCTGCCGACACGTTTGATCCTGTGCAATTTCCCGGACTATACTCGATATGAATCTCGACAACGATCTGCACTATCTCGGCATTCCATACAAGACCCACGGCGTACCGCCAGAGGCTGCGGATTGCTGGACGCTTTGTCGCTATTTTGCTAAGCGTGAGCTTGCCCTCGAGTGGCCGCAGTATATGTATACGATGGAAACGCAGACAGAGGACAGCGTGGCCCTGATCAATGAGCACGCGAATGGGCCAGACTGGATCACGATCACAGAGCGCCCTTGCGACCTCGATAAGATCCAGCGCGGCGACATCCTTATCATGACCGTGGCAGGCTCTCAACAGCACTGTGGCATCGCGATACAGCCGACAGAGTTCCTACATTCCATCAGCGGTCGCAACTCCACTATCGAGCGGGTAGGCCGCTGGGCTACCCACATAGACGCTGTCATCCGCTGGAGCGCCTGACATGAGTGAATGCAAAGACCTCATCGTCTGGACGCCTACGGCCAAGCATCATGTAGAGCTTGTGCCGGGCACCTCGATTCAAGAGGCTTACAGCGCGCTTCCGGCCGAGATGCATAGCCCGGCTATGGAAGCATTCCGGGGCGGCGTATTGATCCCTCGCGAGGACTGGGCAGCCATACGGCTATACCCGGGGGACCACATTAGCTTCGCGCTCGTCCCGCAAGGTGGTGGTGGGAAGGGTAAAGGGATTATCGGTGCTATTGTTGGCGTTGTGGCTATCGTCGTGGGTTCGGTTACGGGTAACGCATTCCTTGTGCAGATCGGTGTGGGTCTATTGCTGTCGAGCGTTGCCTCGCTGCTGATCAAGCCGCCAAGCCTGAACAGCAATATGTCAGACTCGACCCGCGATAGCTCTTACTACGGCATCACGGGGCAGAGCAACGAAGCCAAACCTTATCAGCCGGTGCCAAAGCTTTACGGCCGTCACAAAATGTACCCGTTGATCGCGACAGCGCCTGTCATCCGCAACGCTGGCGAACAGAGCCGGATAGCCGCGCTCTACGACTTCGGCGTCGGGATGTATAACATCAATAATCTGCGGATCGGTGAGACGCCTGTAGAGGTATTCAGTCCGGCGCTCGTATTCCATTGGAACGAGCAGACGCCAGCCATGCAACTGGTGACAGGTCGGGTAAACTCCGATCAATTGCAGTTCGTGCTTCAACAGGGCCAACCGCTTTTTCTTCAATCTGACGATAACGCGTCTTGGATCGAGATAGACCTAGCCTTCGCCCGAGGTTTTGCTTACTACAACGATTCAGGAAACGCGACGAATACGTCTGTGAACTTCAGAGCCTACTATCGCGAGATAAGCTCGGGCAACTGGATAGGCATCGGCCCTGATAAAGTTATCGGTATCGCAGCTTCTTACCTACCCGGTGAGTCTAACGCAAACGGGCCAGTTGATTTTATCGATCCGCAGGGCTACGTCAGTCTGGTCGGCCGGGACCGCGACCAAGAGATATACATCTGGTATGGCGTACGATACGATCGGCCAAGAGCGCCGGACGGAACGAACGGTTATACGAATATCACATTCGAACGCGTCGGTAGCTATAACGCGCAGCGAGGCGGGTACGAGTTACGACTTCGCGCCATAAAGATTAACGCCGCTGTTTCAGGCTTCACGCTCACCGCCGCTAGCCAGAAGCCTATCGTTGCTGCGATAAATCTCGGCCCACTCGGTGGTAGTCGCTATGAGATTCAGATTACAAGGCTTGATCCGATCAGCACGTCGTCACGAAGGATCGACGAAGCGACGGTAACGCAAAACAAAACCTTCTTGTATGGCAACGTGGTGAACCTTCGGGTGCCGCATACAATGCTAGAAATGAGCCTTATCGGTAGCGATAAGCTGTCAGGCGTTGTGCAGACCTTAAACGCTGATGCGGTGTCGGTCCTGTATCAGTATGATCAGTGGGGGAATATCATAGCCTTCTCGGAAACGCGCAACCCAGCGTGGATCTGTTTAGACATTCTGCTCGGCCCTTGCAACCCACGGCCGCTATCCCCGGCGCAGATCGACTTCTATAGCTGGTGGCAGTTAGCTGTTTATTGCGATCAGCTTCGGACCTGGACCGTCAACGGGCAGCAGATAACCGACATACGCTTTCCTTGCGATATCGTCGTAGATTATCAGTCGACGGTGCAAGAGCTTATCGACTCGATTCTCGCCACTTGCCACGCTACGCGCAACATCACATACGATGGGCGATGGGGCGTGACCATCGACGAGAAAGGCAACTTTACCCCTCGTCAATTGATCACTCCGAGCAACAGTTGGAACTTCTCCGGCCGACGCACATTCTCGGAAGAGGTTCACGCTTTTAAGGTCAGCTTTATCGACGCATCGAGCGAATACACAAAGCAAGAAATTATCGTTTACCGAGACGGCTACAGCGCAGCTAACGCGACGAAGTTCGAGAGCATCGGGACCATCGGGGTTACAACTTTTTATCACGCATGGGCCTACGGGCGCTACATGTTCGCGCAGGCCATCAGCCGGCAAGAGATATTCACGCTTAGCATGGACGTCGAGCATCTGGCCGTTCAGCGCGGTGACGGCGTCCAGGTGCAGCATGACGTGCCCAAGATCGGCGGCTATCCATCGCGGGTTGTCAAAGCGCTGCCGGGAAACCAGGTGGTCATTGCTGCGCAGCTCGCAAGTCAGCCAGCGGCTTATACCGTCCGCCGCCGCGATGGCAGCGTTGTCACTGGCCGGGTCGTATCGATGGCGGCGGACGATACACTCGTTTTAGATAATGCAGTCAACGTTCAGTTTGATGACCTTATCGTCGTTGGTGCTTTGGATAGCGTGACCGAACAATTTATCGTCTTGGGCATCACGCCGGGCGAGGACTTGTCGGCAGTGCTTACCCTCGTTCGCTACGATGCCGACATGTATGACAGCGACCTCGGCCCACTTCCGGCTTGGGACCCGACATGGGGAACGGATGTTATTAACGTCGTGACCTTGGCCGTTATTTCAGCTACGGAGCAGTCGAGTCTAAGCTACGTGCTGCGACGTCCTGTGCAAACATGGCTTATCAGCTTCACCGTAAACCAGCCGGGGGTCTATGGATACGTCGAGGCTTATCTCGTGGTCCCCGGCTTTCCTGACGAATACATCGGGCGAACGTCAGGCCTCAATCTAACATATACGGCAGAGCTGCTCAACTCTAAGCTATCTTCAGCTCGTACCGCTAGCGTGCGCCTTGAGCCCTATACATCCGGCGGTCTGCAAGGGATTAGCCGGTCGGTCACGCTGACGCTTAAGCGCGACAGCGTTCCGCCCGATCCTGTGAAGAACTTCGCGGTTAACGTGCAGGCTGAAACGATCGCGATGTTCTGGGATCTGCAAGACAACCCCGATACTTGGCAACATGAGATTCGTTACCATCCGGATCCGGTGAATGGTTCGTGGGAGCTGGCGCAACAGCTGGGGCTCTACGACTGGTGGGTGACAACAGCCAACTGCGGCGCGAGGACAGGCCGGTATTTCATCCGCACATACGATACCACCGGAAACGCCTCTGTTGTGCAATGGCAGCGCACGACCATCGAGCAACTGCCTGACATAGATCTTGTTGAGACTGTCCTAGAAACAGGCTGGCCCGGCCGCTTGGCTTCGATGTTCCTCAACGCTGCGGATAAACCGCAGTTGCTCGGGGACTTCGGTAGCGTCGCGCAAGAGGGTTTTTATTACTTCAACCAGACGGTAGACCTCGCCGAGATTTACGAAGTCCGTGTTAGTTCTAAGATCCTCGGGCACGCCTTAAGTTCTTACAGCTACATGGCGAGCTGGGTGCCTATCGCGAACCAGCGGCCTCTGGCGCCGGGCTACGCCGGATACTGGAGCATCGGCCTAGAGTATCGTGCCTCGAATGTCATTGCTGTCATGGCTGACTGGCTGCCCCTCTCCAGCCCGCAGGCCGACCCTATCGGCGGCTCACGAATAGATGCATGGACCCCATGGCGTGGCATTCAGGTCGGCGACGTTACCGCACGCTTCCTGCAATTCCGTATTAGGGCTAACACAAAAGATCCGAACATATCTGTCGTGCTCGATTCTGCGCGGACAGATATCGATGTTCGCGAGCGCCGTTGGTTTCTCAACGATCAGGCCGTGCCGGCCGGCGGTAAGCGCTTTAGCTTCGACCCAGCATTCCAGCGGCCACCGACAATTGCTATTACGACAAATGGCGGCACGGCAACAAGATACACGATTACAGATAAAGATCGCTTAGGGTTTTATGTAGAGTTGTTTGATGGCGCGACATCCGTAGCCGGTAACATCGACATCGCTGTCATCGGCTGGGGCAAAGAGAAAACCGTAATCATCTAAGGAGTGCACTGTATGCCTATTGATCCGAGTGACTTCCCCATTGATCCGTATGTTATCGATGGCGTGGAGCTGGCCGCAATTTTGAACAGGATCTTCCCCGACGGCGTTCCCGCGCAGGACGGGCCTACTGGAGCGGTTAAGGTTCCGTCGGGTACGACCGCGCAACGGCCAGCAACACCAGCCGAGGGGAATATTCGCTACAATACTACAACGCAACAATACGAAGGCTTCCGACAAGGCCAGTGGGCCAGTCTTGGCGGCGATTCGATTCCGCTGTTTTCCACCTTTTGGTTTCCTAACCGCGCCGCGATTCCAGCCGGCTTCGTTGTTGCAGACGGCCAGGTGCTAAACCGGGCGACCTACCCAGACGCTTGGGCAGGCATTGCAGCTAACAACGTGCCCTTAGCTGCTACAGACGCGGCGTGGCTGGCCACGAATACGGAGCGAGGAAAGTATACGGTAGGCAACGGTACGTCTACGTTCAGGCTTCCGGACTATAATGGTAAATCGTCTGGTAGTACCGCTGCGCCTGTGTTGCGTGGGGATGGTGCCAGTTCTGCTGGTACAAATGGTCTGATCCAGCTCGATCAGATCGCCCAACATACGCACTTTTTAAATGCAGATGGGACGATTACAGTAAGTACTTCCTCGACCATTGGCGGGGCGGGGGCAAACTCTTATCCGGTAATCGGTAATACCCCGAACGCCGGCAGTCGTACCGGCTTCCCAAACGTAGAATACAGGCAAGGCGTCGAGACGCGAATGGTTAACGTTACAGGTTGCTTCGCCGTTAAGCTGTTCGGCGCCGTGATCAATGTTGGATCCGCTGATGCTGCTCAACTGGCCAGCGATCTGGCCAATCTGACAGCAGCGGCGTACCAGAAGTCAAACATCCTCGGTACCGTAAGCCAAATCAGCGGCGTCCCTACCGGCGCAATTATTGAGGCGGGTAGTAACGGATCTGGCGAGTTCGTTAAGTTCGCTGACGGTACGATGATCTGCACCAGGAACGTAAGCCTTGGCGTCGTTCCGGTAACGACGGCTGCTGGGTCGCTATTCACCGCGATATCCGGCGCGCTGCCATTTGCTGCTACGTTCTCGGGAGCGCCTAAGGTTCACATTAGCGCCATAGCCCCTAACGGTGCTATGATGGTTAGCGGTGGCTCTACGTTCCCAGCCACGACAGCTACACAGCCGTTTGCGCTTTTAAGCCCGACTTCTAGCAACGCCTCTGTATCTGTTCAGATCATCGCGGTAGGTCGTTGGTTCTAATTAAACTATTCACAAAGAGGTTACAAACATGCTTATTAAACTCAGCCCTATCCGCAGCGACGGACCGCGCCTTGCTCTCGACGTAGCCGGTAATGGCACGCAGCTCGTTATCAATAACGAGATATTTGATCTGTCTCCTATGGGTGTTGGTGATACTTTGCCTGTCGCCGCAATAACATCTACCTGGTTCGCTGGGGACGTTGAGCGAGACGACGCGGGTGAGATTGTCGCTACGCTTTATTTCCCCCACGGGGCGGACGCGCCGCACGATAGCCGATTCCCGCTGCCGATCAGCGTGTCGGTCGATGGCCCGGTGGCTCTGCCGCCGGCTGACGGATACACGACCCCAACCAGCGAAGGCGAGGTGACAGAATGAATATTAACTGGACTATGCTTATCACAAAAGCAATGAAAGACGCAGCAGCAGCGGCCGCCGCCCGAGCTGCCCAGGTCATCGTCGAGGAAGCGTGGCGCGTGGATGAGATGGCCGATATTGCTGATCAGCTTATCGCCATCGAGGACGGCGATCCTACAGCATTGCCCGGCACGGATCTGCAGTGGCGCGCCTATCGGACGAAAGTCCGCGCATGGAAGGAAGGGGCGCAAGATTTCCCCGACCCTACCAAACGTCCAACCCGACCAACCGCATAAAGGTGAATCATGGACAACGAGCGCGCTTTTCGAGAGCTTGAAATAAAAGTTACAAAAACGGGCGCTTTCGTCCGAGGCGCGCTCGCTGTCGGCACGATCTTATTAGGGGCGATCCAATTTTACGCCCTGCACGAATTGAAGGGGATCGACGATCGAACCGCGAGGATAACGACGGTCGAGCGTCAAGTTGCAGTCTTAGAAGCTGACATCGCTTTTCTAAGTAACTTTTGTAGGCCAGCACCACCTACGCCAATAGGGCCGGGGCACAGATAACAAGACACGGAGCGTAACGATAATGCCTGTAACCGACGAGTACTCTATGGCCGAACTAGCAGCTGTAAAGAACGAGCTAGAAAACATGGCGTCATCCATTGGCAGGCTTGACGCTAAACTCGACACTATCGTCTCGATACAGACCGCGGTTGCGCAGCTACAAGAGCGCTCTATGGTCCAGCATCAGGCTATTGACCGCGCCTTCGCGGCTATCCAGTCGGCGCAGGTTCGCGCTGATCAGGCCGTCACAGCGATTAACCGTGCCATGGCTTTTGTGCGTGGCGCTGCCATTACCGGCGCCTTGCTCTTCGCCTTCGGGCAATGGTACATGCTTCAGCAGCTTGAATCTGTCAAGGGACTGAGCGAGGCGTCAGCCGTATACGACCGCCGCCTCTTTCAAATCGAGATGAAACTATGGCCGGATAACGTACGGCCGAGCGAAGCCGGAGGTAAACGTAAATGAAACTACTCGAAGCCATCGAGAGCGCTGCCGCTCTCTTGCCGCCAAAGTATGACAACGGCATTCCATACAAGCGCCTGATGCTCGGCATCACGTTTCAGGAAGCCGACGGTATCCATCGTAAACAGAAAGGCGGTGGCCCTGCTCGGGGCCTCTGGCAGTATGAGAAAGGCACCGTCGAAAGCCGGGGCGGTGTGACGGGCTTGATGCTGCACCCCGCTACGCGCATCGATCTGCTGCACTTCACCGAGAGCTTTGGTATTCCCTTCGACGCTGATGCGATTTGGAAGGCGCTCGAATTTAACGACGTGCTGGCCGCCGGCCTCGCCCGGCTCTCACTCTGGATCGGCCCCGGCAAGATCCCAACGACCGAGAAGGCTGCGTGGGAGTATTACGAATCGATCTGGAACCCCGGCCAGCCCCGGCCAGAGAAGTGGCCGAAGTCGTGGGCGCTGGCGAATGAAGAACTAAAAAAGGCAGGGCTCGTCAAATGAACTGGAAGGACATCGGCACAAGGCTAGCCAACTCGGCGCCGCTTCTGGGGGCGGCCCTTGGCGGCCCTGCGGGGGCTGCTGCGGGATCGCTGATCGCGGCAACGCTTGGCACAAGCAATAACCCGGATGAGGTGGCAGCGGCGTTGACCGCCGATCCTACAGCGATGGTCCGTATCAAGGAGATAGAAGCGAACGCCAAGGTTGAGCTACAAAAGCTCGTCATTCAGGGCGAGGCGAATCGCTTGCAGTATGAGAGCACGATGTACCAAGCCGAGGCGGCTGATCGTGACTCAGCGCGTAACCTTGCCGCCAAGCAACCCCGGGACCTGGTCCGGCCAGCGCTGACCTTTACGATGATAGGCGGTTCGCTGTTTATTGTGGTGGCAGTTCTCGTCGGCGTGGCACTCGATGCTATCAAGGATCCGAACGCAGCTCTGACCGTGGGTATGGTCATCGGCTCGTGGCTGACTATGACGAAGGAAACCATGGGGTTCTGGTTCGGCATGACAAAGGAGAGCCAGAAGCAAAACCAAATCGTTACGGACTTCGCAGTCGCCCCCGGCAGCGTGAGCAAGCCAGACCCGCTAACGAAGCAGCAGTGAAGATAACGAGCCGTTCCGACGAACGGCTTTTCTTTGTCTAAAATAACGCTTGATCGTACGGAGTTAAGTAACCGATTATAATAACTCGCGGGGCAGGGGCCTCGCGATCTGGAACTAACGAATAGGAAAACGAAAATGGCTAACTTAATCCTCACCAAAATTCAGAACTCCAGCGAGCGCGTAGTCGTCGACCATGACCTCGATGCAGTTGATGCAAAGGGCAAGAAGATCGGCGTCCGCGTAACAACTCGCGAAGTGGATCTTGTAGAAGTAGCATCAGGTGAGGGCGGCTGCTACTACCGTGCCGCGCCCGGCCGTCGCTACACGGCTCGGATCCAGAAGACGAAAGACGGCAAGCCTTGGGGCGCTACCCAGCCGGAACGATTCTATGAAACAGAAGAGAAGCGCGACGCTGTTGTAGAAGAACGACTACGTCACGCTCAAGCTATGGCTGATCTGGCCTAATCAAACAATCAAGGCGCCCCAAGCGGGGCGCCTTCTTTATTTTCGTAAGCTACGAATAAATCGCTTGCAGTCTTCGGTTAGGTAACCGATTATTCAGACATGGGCAGCGCCATTGCTGCCCAGCCACGGAGCAACGAGAAATGAAATCAGCCAGCAAGGTTACGGTACATGTCGAGGATTACAAAGGCAACATGACCGCTGTCGTTGGTTTCAAATCGCTGAAACAAAATATCCACGGGAACTGGATCGGTTACGTAGGGCGGGAACGTTTGGAGAACTTTAGCTGCGCGTGGGATGCCGCCGCTTGGTTTCTCGGCAGCGAAGGCACAGGTGAGGCTATCAAGGCCTTTATGACCAAGCACAGCATGCACTAATCAATCCTGCCCACCGCAAGCCCCTTAATTGGGGCTTTCACGACAGGGCGGATAGGCCGCCCGATAGGAGAACGATGAGATGGCTACTGACACGATTCGCGAGATGGCCGAAGCGCTTGTCGCTGAAGGCTACGACAAAGACACCATGCTTGAAATGGGCGATTGCGCCGACAGCTTGGACGAAGACGAAACAGCGGCCTACCAGTTGGCCCTCTCACTGATGGGGTTTGACAAATGACCAAAGAAGAGTTAGCCAAGGCTACGGCCGACTTCGCTGCCAAAGGCGGGAAGGTGGCCAAGGTCGAAGAGGGCAAACGAACCGTTGACCCTCTGATAAAGAATTGTCAGTGCGGTTGCCGGGGCGACTGGACCGATCACACCATGCGCCAAGGCGAGCGCGGCAACTACGGAGGCTACTGAGATGAACCTGACTCACGCACCAGCCGATCAGCTCGCCAAGGCTCGCGAGGCTATCGAGCAGTTCAAAAAGCTTGACGTCCCATACGCTCGGCTTTATACCTCGTGGAATAGCCGCACCCGGAAGGTTCGGGTTAAGTTCTACGCAACACCGTCGTTCACCGCCGCGCTGGCCTGCCGCCTGCGCGACTTCGGGTTCGTCGACTATCGGCCAGCTCGTATCTATCGCACCAGCGTCGTGGGGTATTTCTGATGTTCGACTTCAAGGTAACAGATCCAGCCAAGAACCCGGACATGATCACGAACAGCGCGGCCCTGCGCGATGAGGCCGGGAACGTTCTCTATTCCGTGATCTTTTTCAACGACGACGAGGTCTGCGGACTCGTATCCATCGCGGACAGCGATCTTGGTCAGCGCAACGACTCCGTGTTCCTGCACTTCCGGCCGGGCCGGCTCTATATGCGAGCCAAGCACAGCTATGGGATACTGATCGGCGGCGTATGCGTCGAGGCTTGGTCCTAGCTCGCGCAGCCTGGCTAAAGCTATGATCGAGCAGGAAGGCGCCCCGGAAACGGGGCGTCATTGCGTTTTGCGGGGGATGGGGGCGATATAGCTATGGCTGGCTGCCTCAGAATTCAAGGACAAGCCCGTAGAAGGGCCACAAAGGGCAAGAAAAAGGGGCCGATTGGCCCCTTTATGCTGTCATGCCATCAATCCCCCTTCCGGGGGAACTCCTGACGATAGTCGGCGAGCGCTTCGTAGATCCCCTCGGCCCGCGCCTTGGCTGAGGTATTGCCGGTCTTCTCGCACAGGTAAGCTTCCTGCATCAACTGATCAACCGTGAGGCGCCGACGCGCCCCGCCGGGGTTGGCTTTCATCATCTTGTCAGCGTACTCGAAGCCTACGCGGTATGCGTTCTTGTAGTTCTTTCGGCCGAAGAGGAACGCCACCACTCGGCCAACCCCGAGGCCCATCACGCCAGTGGGCCTTTAGGCGTATCCGGGAAGGATAACGATACGGCCGGCGCGTATGTTTCTCGGGCGCTCTCAAGTGTTTCGTATCGCATCGCGAAGGCCTGCACCGCTCCGACCAGATCGTTGTGAGCTTCCATCAGCATATGATCGTGATACTGCTCCAGCCAGGTATGGTCGAAGTAAATCGCACTCGGCAGCTTGATCAGACTTTGGAAGGCTTCGACCAGTTTGTAGCTCTTTGGCTCGACGCATGCGAATACAACGCGCTCATAGGCTAGCGCTGGATCGAGGCCTTGCTCACGCCATAGCGCACCCCAGAGCTGTCGGCAGTACTTTCCTATCTCAACGGTTGGGCAGATGTAAGTGACGGTTCGTTTGCCGCTCTTGCCGAGTTCCAGCATGGCCAGCTTCAGCACTCTAGCGGTTTTGCCGGTGCGCCGCCCTACGACTAGCGATGCAGCGAGCGCACCCCGGAGCAATGCCGGGATATCGGCATCGATATTCGTGCGTGAACCCTTTTCGTTTTCAATGGCCATTCGAGCATACCTCGTATACGTGCCAGACGGTCGCGTCAGGCAAATGGATTGTTCCGTGATAATGGTTGTACTCACCGGAGCCGTGGAGCGGCAGCGGCTGCCCCGTAGCCATGACATGAAACTCTCGACGTTCCTCTGGATACGTCAGATCCGCCTCGTACCAGATGGCCAATGCTCCGCGCTGCTCATGGACGTGACGGACGTTGCTAGTCTTCGGCAGGCGCAGCATGTTTTTACCGAAGGCCAGCTGTTGCTTATAGACGGCGCGGCTCATCAGTGCAGCCCCTTATCGTGCGCGGCCAGCAACGGGTCGATCAGCTCGTCGGGCTCGTCCGGCCCATCGCCATAGGGCGCAGTCATCGCGGCCGGCGTGCCCGGCGAGCGCCCGCCATCCGGCGGTCCATTGACGCCACGGCCTGCCATATTGTCGAACTCGATATCACCCGTCTCCGGCCGGAACTTGACGACGACGTGGCCAATCTCATCGCCGAAGTTTACGGCGCAGCCTGTGGCCAGCAATGCCAGGTGCTGGAGCTGGACCGATACGTCGGTGCCCTTGCTCGGGTCCTCGCTGGCACGATGGGCGCTGACAACGCCATTATGAATGTCGACGATAGCCTTGAGCATGCCACGCATCAGGCCTACGCGATTGAGGAACATACTGAGCAGCGGCGAGAGCGTCGGGTCAGCATCAGGCGAACCGACATACTCGTACAGCTTCTCTTCGGCTTGGCGCGCACAAAGGCGCACAAAGCCCGGGTCAAGCTTATCCCCGTCGAACTCGATTTTGTCTTTCATCTTTGTTACCTCAGTGCGGTTTGGTGTCTGGTATGTGCTGGCAGGCCGAGTGTTCCAACCCGAAGCGCTCGTTGACGTACTCAGAAGCTACGGTAAGCTCCGCGCCTCCCTGAACGGCCAGATCGGCCAGCGTGTTTAAAACGTTTCCCGTTTGCGCGACGGTCTTCTCTCTGCTATCGCTCGGCAGAGAGCTTGTTGACATAGCGAACGATCCGTCGTGATCAATCCGGGCGCAGGACCAGGTAGCATCGAGCGTCACGCGAACATGCGCGCCGCCCGGCTTCGCCACAATAATAAAGGCTGCGCAATCGTCCGCCTTTAGAATCGCCTCGATCTTCAGCATCGTAGCGCGAAGCTCGGCCGCAAGCATAACATCAGCAGCCTCGACCGCCACGTTTTCATCTTTAATGATCATTCTATTTGTCCGTTTTGAATAGCCGACGCAAGCCCCGGCCGAGTATTTGAATGTAAGGCGTCCGCTTCGGTGCACTGACGTCCTCGAGTAGCGTGCATTCGAGGATAGCCCGTGGCGACATGCGGCGGTAAAGCGAGATAGTGCGGTACATTGCGATAGACGCGTTATCTGCTCGCATGCGCAAGCTAATCTTTTCGTAGTGCTTCAGCACAATAACGACGCGGTAAAGCTTGCCATCTCGTGCCACGAAAGGCTGCGACCGCTTGACCGGCGGAATGAATCCGCCCGGCATAAGGATTGGCGGGCGCATCAGTGCGTATTCCGCTTGATATCGAAGGCGAGCTTATGTTCACCCAGCACCTCGGCGAACTCGTTGGTCATCTCATTAAGAATCGCGTCGCGCTTCGCCTGCCAGTCCAGAGGATGCAGCTCATCGACGACCTCGCACTCAGCCAGAAGAGCGACGGCACCCGAGGCGTAGTGAAAGAACTTTTGCAGATCAAAGAGCATCGTCTCGACCTCTTGGGCGAAGCCGGTGTCTGCGCGCTGCACCGCGCCCTGATGCAGCCCATCGAGGCGGATCTTGAGCAGCAACAGTGAATGCATGCCTTGTAAGTGGCTCATGGCCGGACCTCCCGCGTGAACTTGAGTTTAGGGCCGGGCTCGATCCGCGCTTCCCAGATCGGACCGCGCTGGTGGCAGACAAGGCGCCCGCTGCTGTCAACGTGAGCTTTCTTGTCGACCGCTGCGATCATCACGCGGTAGCCCGGCTTGCCGCCGGCCTTTATGAAAGCATCGAGCGCCGCCTCGGCCGATGGCTCTTTGACGAGGATATCGCCAGACGCGGAGCGAATCAGGACGATGGGCGTGGAGCTGGTTGTTGTAATCATTAGGCACCTCTTCTTATGGTGTTTGGTTTTTCCACGTGTAGCCACAGTTCTTACATTGAATCAAATACTTGATGCCCAGATGGTTTATACGAAGCCGGTCGCGACGATTGCACGCTGGGCAGGTACGAAGGTACCAGGTATTCGCGACAGGCTGAAACATCGGTTACTTCCCCAGAGCGAGATATGTGATAAAGATTGCCCAGCTTGCGCCGAGCAGCCACTGCAGGACGACGATACGGATCGTGTCAGATGCTTCACGCTTGCGCAGAGTAACAACCTGATGGAGCAATCTTCCGTTGCGGGTCAGGGCTGCGTCGAAGCGACATTTACTTACGTGCCTTGCCGGATCGAAGCGCATCGTAATAGTCCTCGTCTGCCATCAGCAGTCTGTAAAGTGTTTGGATGTTAGCGCCGTAAGCTTCGGAAAGCTTTCCGGCGATCAGCAGATTAGGAACATGGCGGCCGTGCTCCAGCCCCCACAGGTAGGTGCGGCTAAGGCCAGTCGCTTCTGAGAAGTCCTTTAGCGTTTTGCCGGCATCGGCACGGCGCTGGCGCAGGAATACCGCGAACGCGGTCTCGGGCCGATGCTGGCGCAGGACGGGCAGGGTTGAAGGTTGTAAGCTCACAGTCCGGCTTCCAATTGGGTGACCCTTTGCTCCAGCCGCGCCATGGTGCGAATGAGCTGCGCCCGAAGGCGAGGATCTGGGGTTAGGTTTTGTTCGCCAATTCGACGCATGACCATGCGCAGATATTCGAGAACGTAGACATGAGCAGCGCTCGGGTGCTTTCGATTCTTGCGCCGGACATAGCGCAGCGTTAGCGCAGGCCATTCGTCCCAAGTGTACTTCAGCGGGACCGCGATGCGGATCCGCTCGGCCCATGCCCCTATCTCACGATCGAAGATAGCGACAACGTCGGCGCTGGCTCGACCCATAGCTGTGTTATTCATCTTGGCCACCCGAGGCGCCGAGCAGAGAAAGCGCAACAGCGTGCGGCAGCGTGTCGACCATGCCCTTGAGTGTATGCTCCAGGTCGATGACCGCGTCGAGGTTCGCCACAAGCTGCTCCCGGAGCTGCTGCACGGCTATAAGCGTCGATTCGGTTCGGGCGAACATATCCGCCGCAGCTTCGACAGCCGACTCGTCCAGACCCGCCGGACCGCTTCGGCGCAGGTGTTCCGACAAGCGTGTAAACTTTTGCATCACTTCCATATCGCCGGAAGGGCCGATAACGAATACCGTTTCAGGTGCGGCCAGATTCATCGCGCAGGTTGTGAACTGCTGGCCAAGGCTTGCGCCAATGAAAACGCCGACGATCTTGCGCTTTAGCATGAACCCAGACGCAGCTGTTGATAGTGCCTTGGCAGCCGCGAGTTGCTCGGCGGTCCCGGCGGTTGGTTCTGTGAGTTTCATCGTGTAGGCCTCTTTGTCACGGTTGGTCAGAATGTTAGTGCGGTTTGCTTGAACGGATTGACCTTTTCTTTCTTGAGCAGTGGGCACAAGACCTGCGCCGCTGTATCGCCAAAGCTGCCGTCGCCATCGACCCAGGTATAGGCGCCGATCACCTTGCCCGGCTCCGACAGATTCGATATCAGCAGCGGGCCAGTTCCGTTCTTGCAGCTCGCTCGATGAATGCTGTTGATGATGTTGTAGGTTTTCCCGTCCACCTTCAGCGTGAACGTGCCTTGCGCCTTATCGCCGTAGATCTTGGCGGATCCGACAAAAAAGCTGATGCTGCTTCGGCCGTCGATGCTGACGTCCATCTCGACGAGCTCGGAAGCGCAACCGGGGCGGTGCCAGAGAATGGCGATCCCGACAGGTACAGCGATTGCCCACATAAGCAGCTCTTTGCGGCTGACCCATTCGTATTGGCTGAAGAATTTTCGTAGACGTTTCATCGTGCGGTTTCCAGTTCGTTTTTAATGTCGACAAGCATGCGCTGCATTCCGGCATAGTTGGCCGGGGCTGGCGCCGTATTCGTCTGGCCTCCGGCCGATTGCGAGGTAACGGCCGCGCTGCCGAGAACACGAACGGCGCCCGGCTCATAAAGGAAGATAAAGGTCACCGTTCCGACAGGAGATGTGCTATAGGCATTCCCCAGCATCAGCTGTGACAGGATCGCTCGGGCGCCGTCAAGCGGCTTCTCGGCGATCAGCCGGCTATCCGTCAGGCTGACGATGCGGCCGCCGCGACCGACCATCTCGAAGGCCAGACGATTACGAACATCTTCGGCCGCAGCCTTGATTGTGACGTCAGGCGCCGGGGCTGGCGGGTTCATGGCGCAACCGGCGAGGCCGGAAGCGACGAGTGCTAACATTAACGCTCTCATGATTTGTTACTCGCGATGAATGTATCGTAGATGCGCTGCGCGTTGAGGATCGGCGCGCAGGGTTCGTAGTAGCCCCCGCCGTAGGCGCCCATCACGCTCACGGCAAGGGCATCGCTCTCGCGAACGCTGGCAGGCAGAAGCATCACCCCGCTGACGTTACGACTGAGGTCGGTAAAGCGCAGCTTCACCCGGCTGTCATTGACATCGCTCTTCAGGATGAGCACGACCATCTGCCGGGCGACGTCGGTATCGACCCGCCCGGTGAATGACATTTTGAAGGCGAACGAGCTGCCGGGCATATGCCGTTTGTATCCTGTGAGTTGCATCAAAGCACCGCCCCTGCCATGAACTTACCGCGCTGCTCGGCATTGGCGGCGAGCATCATCTCGCGCTGAATGCCATAGAGCCGGCCGTTCTCGCTGGCCAGATAAACCGCACGCTCGTAATAGGTCTCGCTCCATTTAACGCACTGGGTGAGTGACAGCTCGGGGGCGAAGACAACGACCTGGTGGTTCTTGATGGCGAGGGCAAAGCGCGGCGGCTTGCGGTTGTCTTCGATCTTGAAAAACTCCAGATCGGGAAAACGCAGCGAAGCAGAGACAGCGGAGATGGTTGTGACGAGTGGGATCGGTTTGGTCATCATGGCGAAAGCCTCTATTTGTTGATTCCCAAAGAGAGCGCCTATCGCTCTCTTGTCCTTATCAGAATAGAGAAATTCTGAATACTTGCAAGCTCTTTTTATTAGCCGCAATCGCCCCAATGCTTGCCGCGATCAACCTCCGCGATGACCGGGATCCGCAACGGTATAGCGTTTTCCATGCGCCACTGTGTTTCCTTCAGTGCCTCTTCTGATTCAGGGGTGCCGGGCATCGAGAAGTCAAGTTCATCGTGAACGGTCAGCCGGGGGATGATGACATCGAATACGCCAGCGTTGTAGCAGTCGAGCATCGCTTTCTTCATAGCGTCCGCTGCGGAGCCTTGCAGCTTCCTATTGAGAGCCTTGTGCGTATACGCCAGTTCGATGTCTTGGCCGTAGGCTGCTAGCGCCTCATCGTATGTCAGGCCCATGGCGTCCTTTCCGCCTCGGCCGGAAGGCTGATAGAACTCAAAGCGCGAGGTGCGGCCCATGATCGTCTTGACAAGGCCCGTCTCTTCGGCTTCCTTAACCGCGGCTTCCATTGTTGCCTTGGCGAATGGCAGCGCCTTGTGATAGAAGCGGAATAGCTCACTCGACTTCTTGCGATCAAGTCCCAGGTCTCGGCCGAGCTTATCCTCGCCCATGCCGTAGATAAGACCGAAGTTGATGTTCTTGATCGGCTTACGCTTGATGTCTTGGCCGGTATGCTCTTTTACAATTAGCTGAGTGTATTCGTGATAGTCCGTTTTCGGGTCGGTGATGAATTTGTTTCGCACCTCGTCCGATCCCTTGCCGACCGCGAAGTGTGCGAGGAAGCGATACTCGATCTGCGACAAGTCGATCTTGGCCCAGTCCTTGTGACCATATTCCGGCATGAACGCAGCCCGGATAAGCGGCCCCAGTTCCTCGTCGCGGATTGGCAAGTTCTGTAGGTTCGGGTCGGAGCTGGAGAAGCGGCCAGAGCGAGCGCCGCCCTCGTCGGATCGGAGTTGGTTGAAGGATCCGTGAAGCCTGCCATTAACCGACTTGCCGAGTAGGTAGCCTTCAACGAAGGTCGTCTTCAGCTTGCTAAGGCGACGAACTTCCATGATCTGTTTGGCGAGCGGATGGTCGAGGCCCTTTAGGAACTCTTTGCGAAAGCTCGGCGCGCCCTTGTCTGTCTTCGGGAAGTCCAAGCCTTCGGCACGGAAGGCGCGGGCCAGCTCGTCGGAGCTGTTTACGTTGACGCGCCAGCCGCATGTATGCTGAAGGATATCGAGCGCCACGTTCTCGCGCTCGTCAAGGCTATCGCGCAGCTCTTGCGCGGCCGGGATATTGATCGCTACGCCGGCCATCCTCATCTTGACCAGAAGCGGCGTCAAAGCCGTTTCCATGTCGTAGACTTCCATCACGCCGAGCTGATGCATCATCGGGTAGAATATCTCGGCCAGCCGCAAAGGAAGGTCGGCGTCGTCCTCAGCATACGGTCCCACGATCGAGGGCGGACAGCGGTAGATGTTCTTCCGTTGCCGGCTATTGCGCGGGCCGCCGAAAGCGAGCCACGCCCATCTGTAAAGCTCTTCGGAGGTCTTGCCGACGCCTAGCCATTTCTCGCCGAGATAATCCAGACCGACTGGTTCGTTCTCCGTGAGCAGGGCCGCCATGTTCTGGACATCGTGCAAAGGGCCGGCTACGTGCACGCCTTCGTGCTCCAGCCAACCCGCATCGTAGATCATGTTGGCACCGACCTTATGCTGATGCGCCCGGCCGAGCTGATCGCGTGCCCAAGCCAGCACAGCGCCCGGGTCAATATTGTATTCTGGCTGCACCTCGTGGCGCATCGGGAAATACCACTTAGCCCCCGGCACCGCGACCGAGATGCCGACGATATGGCCGGAGCCTCGCGCCCATCCGGGGCCATGCGTGAGCAGATCCGGGTCGTATGTTTCGGTGTCGAGGCCGATCACCTTGACGCCTGACAGATCCGGGAAGTAGGCCGGCGGGCGCCAGCCTGTATCGGGGATCGGCGGTAGCATGGCCGGAGTTTTGTCCGGATCCGGCGGGAGGTCTTCCCAGAAGAGGCCGACGCTGTCAGTGCGCACTATTCAACTCCTGACGAACCTGCATCAGTAGCCGGCCGAGGTGATTGGTACCGACGCCTTTGCAGACACCCCAGTAGGTATCACCCCACGTGTTGCCCTCGATCAGGTAGAGATTCCGGGTGTTGGTTAGCTTTACGGCCATATGCGGAACATTGAACTTGTGGCGAAGGATATCGAGCATTATCTGTTGCTTGACATCGTCCCAGTTCGTCCACATCGGCAGTGCGCGCCCGAGGTTCTTCGCGATGCGCGGAGTCGACGCTTGGGCTACCCGCCAGCGATCCTCGTCACGAACCATCTTGGCAGCCTGAAAGGCATGCTCTGATGTTGGGTAGATGATGTTGCCGTATTGGAAAGCTTCGCGGTAGAAGTTAGAGAGGAATTCGTACTCTCCGCGAAAGCTATCGATCTGGGTATCGTTATTCATACCTTGGCCCCGATGATAGCGCCGCGAATCTTCTTGGTCTGTGAGAAGAACGTCGCAGGTCGTGGGTAAGGGGTCCAGTCGATAGCCTCGGCCAGACCTTCGAGTTGTAGCAGCATCCCGGCGTGATAAGCGCCGAAGGCTACCAAGCCTGTTACCTCCTTGGAAGCTGTAGCCGTCTCCGGAGCAGCTGACGTCGCGATAACACCGTTTTGCAAATAGGCCAGCCCGAAGCTATCAACAAAGGGATGAATCGAGCGCACGGCGTCAAAGAACTCACCCGGCAGGGCGTAGTGAATGTTCTGGCTATTGAGGATCGGCACGACATCTGGCCATTGCGTCGAAAGCAGGTTTGTGCGCAACCATCGGCCGTCGGCGTAATAGAGCGTCAGGGTGTTTGTCGTACACTGTGCCCTGATAGGTTCCTCGCCGATCTTTAGGATTTGTTGCACGGCCGTCTTAGGTACATTGAGGTCTGGGCAAGCATGGCCGTGATAATACTCGGCGATGATCAGGTTGTTCGTTGCGTAGGCGCAACCGTTGCGTAGCATGATCCCGGTCGACCAAGGCCGGTTTGCGTCGGAGCCTACGACGGGTTCCAGCACGCGAAACGAATCGAGGATAGCTTTCCCCGGCAGCGCGATAAAGTCGCCCTCTGGACCAACGTGCGGCAGCTCTACGGCTACGCAATCGATCAGGGCCTTGAACTTCCCGGCGCGCAATGAGAGCTTGCCAGTCGGCGTCAATGAAAGGTGGATCACCTCGCCGTCGTCGCATTGCTTCACGGCATTAAACATCGCCACGGCATTGGGTGCGCAATTGAGCGATGTCTGTAGCGGCGAGCAGAGCGCCAGGTGACCGTTAAAGCCGTGGACGAAGCCGCCTTGTATCTTGAACGCGGTCATACCTGCAATGATGTCTTTTTTGCCAACAGCGCCTAGCACAAATCGAAGTTCGTTTAACATCAGAATAGTTCCTGCATTCTGATCGCTACGGCATCGGCGCGGATGGCGTCAATCTCGTAGCCGATCTGGTTGTACGACCAAATGTTGTATGCAGCGCGAGCGTAGAAGAAGTTCGTTAGCCTATCAATGTCAAAGCCTTGGGCCGCAATCTTCGTTAGCAGCACCTGACGCTCGGCCTCGCTCATCGTAAACAGATGCTTGCCCAGCTCATGCCGGGCGGGGGATCGATTGGATACCTCGAGTTGGCCGAGCCCTTCGGGCATCAGGATTGATCCGTATCGGGCCGTCTGCGCCCATGACGACGAGTCCACCGACCACCATGGATAGCGTTCCATGATGGGCACCGCGGTAATGCCGAAACCGTGGACCTTTATCCGAGGCTTGCCAGCGCCATCGAGCAGGTGCTTGTCCCATACGATGTCAAGCCATTTTATCAGGGTATCAGAGCTGGCGCCCACCATCCCGCCGAGCGTGATGTATTCGTAATTCTTTACATACCAATCAAGGTAGGCAAAATCCTCGCCGGCGTGGAAGCACGGAAGGGGTCGCAGCCCTTTCCGTTCCATGTAGGCTTGATTCTCCCAAGTTAGTTTAGCGTCCCCAATGCCGTCGAGCACCGAGAACATTAACGTGCCTTCGTCGACGCGAATTATATCTACATTGCGGTGCACGTAATCGATGTAATCGTCGATGTTGATCGGCTTACCCAGCGTCCAAGCGGAGAAGGCCCCGGAGTCGAGAAAGGTTTTGCCACCGATGCGCCGGATATCATCCACGATGCTTTGCTTGTGGATATAATGATACGAGTCGAGGTTGTGCGGCGTGGCTGTGACAATGCTCTGCTCAAACGGCGAGAGCTTCAGGTGCGAGAGCTGCCCCGGCATAAAGCCAATCATGAAAGCCCCTGCGATATATATGTTCACGTTACCTCCTTACGCTTGCGACGTTCTACCCAAGCCAAGCGCATTCGTTCGCGTGTCGCCGGGCTTTTGGGCTGCTTGCGGCTGATGCCGGCGGCTTGTTCGGCTTCATACCGTTTACGCTGGGCTAACCGCAGACGTTCGCGGGTTTCCTCACTAATCACGCGACCCTTCCCGGCCGCGCTGATCTTGGCGCGAGTTTCCGCGCTAACCTGCCGACCGCGATTGGCGTCGCCCACGGCTGCCTTTGCTTGATCAGTATGTCGTTTTCCTATCCTGCTTTGTCGGATAGACTCTTTTGCTTCGTCTGTATGCTTCAAGCCGCGCCCCGGGTTGCCTGCGAAGCGCGCCAGATTGTAAGCAGAGTTGCGGCTATCTATCATCATCTGTTCGTATCGTAACAAGTCCTCTCGTTCACATTTAAACAACAAACGAAAAGAGAGTTCGCCGTTGTACTTATTCCATGCTCGCTGTAGAACATGGTTGCTATGACTTCCGTTAGCTAGAGAGTTACGATGCTCGCGCAGCCGGCGCTTACGTCTGATGACGAGCCGATGTATTCCTTGCCACTAGGCGAACTGATGGAATAGATGCCACAACTCATGGGTGTTACTTCCTTACCGCGTCGAGGAATTCCGTGCGGGCCGGCAGGCTGTCATACAGCTCGCCGCGCAGGGCCGTTGTCATGGTATTGGCGCCTTGACAGCGAACGCCCCGTGCTTCCATGCACAGGTGCCGAGCGTAGACGCGCACACCAACCCCCTTGCATTCGAGGATCTGAAATAGAGAGTCCGCGATCTGGTTCGTCATTCGTTCCTGTACCTGAAGGCGGCGGCTGAAGACCTCCGTCAGCCGGGCCAGCTTGGAAAGGCCGACGATCTTACCGTTCGGGATATAGCCGATATCCACAGTTCCGAAGAACGGCGCCATATGGTGCTCACAGAGCGAGTAGAACGGGATATCGCGAACGATGACCATCTCGTCTGCGCCTTGGGCGCCATCCTCGAATACCTTGAGGATCTGCGCCGGATCCATCTCGTAGCCTGCGGTGTATTCCTCGAGTGCCTTGACGAAACGCTTCGGCGTCTCCTTGAGGCCCGGGCGGCCGGGATCCTCCCCCGCGTACCAGAGCAGCGAGGCGACATGAAACTCGGCGCCTGCCTCGATGGTCGGGTTATCACCTCTCGTCGGCGGGGCAACGCGCTTGCGGCCTGTGTATTCTTCGTACATGCTATACCTCGTTGTTGGCTATCTTGTTAAGGTCTGCTTCAGAGAGTCCCGCGATCCGCAGGATACCGGGCACCAGGTCAGCGTGGCCAGAGCCGTCAGCGCTTGACATGCGACGAAAGAGGGCCAGCGCTTCGACAAGCGCTTTGGCCGAGCGCGTGCCTTGCTGGGATCGCTCCTTGAGCACGTCAGCCAGATGGTAGCCAAGCTCTTTCGGCAGGATCTTGCTACGCAACCAGTCGGTCTTCTCGATCCACTCGTCGAGGGCCGGCCTGTCTCGCTCGATCCGGGCCAGGTCATCGCGCTCGGCGCCTTCGGTGAAGATGAAGTGCATCCCGAGCTTTTCAGCGATGTAGGTTTCGAGCTGCGCACCCTTCGACTTCGACCAGCCGGGGAGTAACGCAATGACAGAGCACTTCGCTATCGACGAAATATCGTAACGAAGATAATCCGCCCAGCCTGCGCCCTCGACGAATCCGTGGTCAGCCGGATTGATTACCTGAAAGCCTTCGGCGCGCAGGCGCTCGGCCATGGCATTAAAGGCTGGGTAGTTGTGATCCTCGTAGCCTGTCATCGGCCCGGCGAGATAAAGCCAGCCGACGCGGTCTGGTTGCAGAGTTACCTTGGTCTGGCTCATACGTCACCCCCATAATAGCTGGCCGCGTTTGCGCCATGCTCGCGAACCTCGACAGACGCAAGATCGAGGCCACGAAAGGCGAAGATCGGCACGTCGATTGTTTTCGATTCGCCGAACTTCATCGTTGTCAGCCACGAACGAACGTGCATGTAAATCTCACCCGCGAAAGCCTCGCAACCGACGTTAGGCATTACCCGCAGGTCGATAAGACCATCATCGTGCATCTTCTGAAAGCGTGAAAGCTCAGGATCGTCCTGTGCAATGATCGTCGTGTGATCGAACGTGTCTACCAGGTATTCTTTCACGGGCTTCAGCGCTCCGAAGTCGATCACCCAGTTACGCTCATCGAGGCTGTTGCTTGTGAACTCCAGCTTGACCGCGATGGCATAGCCGTGCAGCTTGGCGCAATGGCTGCTCGCTCGATGCTGCCGGAAGCAGCAAGAGAGCCCGAGTTCGTGGCCGTAGGTCTTAGTTACCTTGTACATTGCGTAATCTCCGTTTCCGTTCTGCTCTGGCGTCATTCGAACAGATGACGCATTGGTTGTTGCTGGTCAACCGTATCGTATGCCCGTAGGGGCAAGGAAACACAATCTCGTATTTCATTGCCCCGGCTAGCTGAGCTTGCAGGCGCCGCCGGGCGTTCTCTAGGCGCGCTGCGAAGGCGTGGGCATCTTTACCGAACTCAAGCGTCTGGGGCTGATCCTTCTGGTGCATATTGGATCACCTCAGGCGCATGGTTGATGTCGAAGGCTTTACGGCGCATATAGCACGGCCCGCACTTCCCGCAATGCAGCGCGCCTTTGTGATAGCAGGACCAGGTCAGATGCAAAGGCGCCTGCAAGGCGAGGCCCTGTTGCACAATCTCGTGTTTCATGAGATTACCGACAGGCTGAATCACGCGGAGCTGCTTCCCGGCACCGATGGCGAAGTCGAGCAGGGCATTGAAGCGCTCGTACAGCTCAGGCTCGTTATCAGGATAAGCCCCCGCCTCTTCTAAGTTGTTGCCCAAGGCGATTATCTGATAGCCGTGCGCTTCTGCGTAGGCCGTGGCCGTGGCCAGCATCAGAAGGTTACGAGCTGGCACCCATTCATGCGCGAACTCGGCCCCGGCTTCGCCGCCTGCGATCGTGGCGTCTGGATCGAGCAGCTTCGATGTCGCCGGGGAATAGATGCGAGGGTTGCCGAGCGGCAAGGTTACGCAAGTTATGCCGTAGTGTTCCGCAATGGCCTTGACCGCTTCGGCTTCCTTATCAGCAGGGCGGGCGCCATACTTGAAATGAATCGCGGTCACCTCGCCATAGTGTAACATGCATTTGGCCAGAGCCACGGTGCTATCGAGCCCGCCGGAGAGGACGACCAGCGCCTTGGTGTGCTTGTTGCAGAGCTGCGGGCGCATCGGCCGCACGCTACTGTTGACGCCTTCGCGGACGCTGATCATCGCCATCGTATAGGGCTGAACGGGCACGGGTGTAAGACCGACAGGAAAAGAGACCGCGGTGCTGGCGAGGTACATCGTGCCGTTATCGTTGGCCATGTAGAGCGGACGATAGTTGCAGGCTACGAACATCAGATCCGGGAAGCCTTGGTGCACCGCCAGAATGGCATAGCTACCCTCGATCACGCGGAGCATATCGCCGAAGATCAGCCAGAGTTTTTCTGGTGTGAGGATCCAGTCGGCTGGATCTTTAGCGTTACAATCACGACGGGCTTGGGCGCATGTCAGCTTGTCGAGCAATTCCACGATCACCGCGCTGTCGATCTTCGACGCGTACTCATCGGTGCGCAGATCTTTGTCGTTGCTGATCGTTCCGTTATGGACGATGCTCCAGCTCCCGAGAGTATACGGCTGCTGGTCGAGCAAATGTTTCTCGGCCAGGTATTCGGTCGTCGGCTCGGCCCGGCAATTGCCAAGCCCGGCGAGAGCGCTGCCTGTCATGAATTCATGAGGGCGCAGCTCGTTGAACAAAATCGGGATATGCGCCGGGTCGTCGTCAAAGAAACGATTCGTGATAAACTTGTCGCGGCCGATCAGAGCGTAGCCTTGCCCATCGCGGCCGCGCTCGGTGGATTGCGATGCGATGTAGGCCATATTGGTCACAGCCTTCTCGACCTCATCAGGCGAACACGTCTCGGGTACAAGCATTCCATAGATTGCACACATAGCGATTACTCCACGTTTATGATTTTGTGAATCTGCAAGCAAAGGCGGTACCCATGCTTCCGGCAAGAGTCCTTGACCGCTTCAACATTCCGATGGTTTGCTTGAATGTTGTAGCTATCTTCTGGCTGTAGGAATATCTCGCCGTTGAAGCCTTCGGGCGGCCGGGCTAGCATCGGCTTAGCTGGATGAGCGAGGGCGAAGGTCGGCAGGCCGTCGTCGGGCGAAAGGTCACCCCAGCTCCCGACATATTTCAGGGCCGCGATATGCGGCACGAGCATCGGGTTGATGCTACCGGTTTTCGGCGAGACAACTAGAAGCACCTTACCGTAGGGGAACATATGCTCGTAAAGCGTTCCGTTGCTCTCGATCTGAATGGCGAAGCCTTGGCGAAACAGAGCAGTAACAAGAGGGGTGAGTCGCTGGCGGAATGGCTCGCCGCCTGTGATGACGATGAGGGTCGCCCGCTCGGCTACGAGCTGGACGTCCTTGACGATGCGGGGGATATCTTTCTTCACGCGGAAGGATGTGTAGTCTGTATCGCAGTTGGGGCATTGAAGGTTACAGCCGGCTAAGCGGATGAATACCGCTTGACGTCCGGCGTATGGGCCTTCGCCTTGGATCGTTAGAAATATCGAGTGAATGTCGAGGGTTGAGCCCACACCGCGGTCGCGATGCTCGGGCAGTTGCTCGTTGCGCATGTTACAATACTCCAGAGATGAGAAAGCGCCCGGGTAGGCGCTTTCTTGGGGGTACTGCTTACCTGGTGATTACTCGGCCTTGGCGGCGCGAGGGGCACGCGGCAGGGCGTGGCCATGGAACTTGGCCCAGCGAGAGGTTTCGAGACGAACGTTGCCTTCGTTTTCTTCCGGCAGGCTGGCCACGATATCGGCGCTGGTGAAGGTCGCTTTGCCTTTCAACTCTTTCAGCTTCTTGTCACAGGCCACCCAGACCCGGCCGCATTTGCCGGTCATGTCGAGCGGGGCCTTGATACCGTTCTGCTCCACAGCTTCAGCGCGAGGGGCTTTCGGCGCGGCTGCTGCCTTGGCGGCAGGCTTGGCCGGGGTAGCTGCTTTCGGGGTGGCAGCCTTTACAGCAGCAGGCTTCGGCGATGCTGGCTTGTCCGCAGCTTTGGCGGCCGGGGCTGGCTTCGGCGATGCGGCAGGCTTACCGGCTGGGGCAGCCTTCGCGGCCTTGGCTGGTTTGGCAGGGGTTTCGGTTTTCTTTGCGAGTGCCATAGGGGCGTCTCCTTGGGGCTGGGCTGGGGATGATTCTGTTTTTCGTTCAGGAAGCGAAAGCATAGATGACGGCGGGTTAGGTTGCAAGCGTAAAGATTCCAAATCTAGAGCAAGATCTGCGTCCAGCGCGGGCAACCAGCCATTTTCCCGGATATCGAGGGCGCAGGCCACGGCTAGCTCGTCCCGAGGGCGGATAGCGGCGTTGACAACGCCTAGCTTGAGCGCCATCATGCGCAAGATGCCTTCGTGTAGGCGCATATAGGTGTCAGGGTCATCGGCCTCCCCGACGTTTAAGCAAAGCTTCTCGTAAAGGCTCTGCTCTTCGTAAATCTCGACGATCTGGGCATAGGTGCCGTATGCGATCAGGCGCCCGCTATATAGATCGATCCCGAGGCGCAGAAAGTCGGTATTCTGCACCCATTCCTTGACGGCCATGGGTTCGCCTACGAAGGCCTCGACGCGAGGCTGCCGGATAGCCTTCTTGGCGGGCGCTTTCGTCGCTGCCGGCTTGGCCGGCGCTTGGAAGGCGATAGAAGCTTGTACGGCTTCCTTGGCGGGTTGCTTAGCTGCGGTTTTTGCGAGAGCCATATCAATAACCTCCATACACGCACTTCTCGCAAACCCTCAGCGGGCCATGCTTGCGGAAGCACTCACGATTCACGATGCGCCAATCTCCGAACAGGTAGATGGCGATAGTTGGTTCAGGACGGATAATCATCACACACCCGCCTTGATGCCGTGGTATTTGCGCCATGCCGAAAGCTCGACGGAAACGTTGCTCGCTTTATGCGAAGCTGGCAGGACGAGAGCGGCGGTCGATACGGTGACCAGCTCGCCAGCCTTGAACAGCTCGTCAGCGGTGCGCCAAACTTCCAGCGAGAAGCCCGACTGAGGATGGTATTTGCCGGTGAGGGCAGCGGCTTTTTCGCCGAAGGAAAGAAGAGCAGCGTTGAAGGTGTTGGTTTCCATGATGTAGCCTCTATTCGTAGGTTCCAGCTCCGGGGCCGATCCCCTTCGCTATGTAGCTATTCTCAGTGGTAACCAACCTGGCTTGCAAGCGTTATTACCGCCGTTCATCAAAAAGGTATGTCGTCAATCCAAGCCGGGCACCCGACAACGATCACCTCGGGTGGCGGCATACGAACCGGGCTGGCCAAATTGCAGCCGCTGGATGGTGAGAAGTTGCCGCAGTTCATGCAACAGCACCAGATGCCCGAGCTAATCATTTCTCGTTGCATCATTGTTGGCGTGCGCGGATTATTGGCCAGCGTGGTATGTCTCTGATCGGTCATCTTCGTTCGTTCCTAAAGGCCATCCTTGGCCAAGCTGGTTAATCGTCCGACGGATCGGCAGGCGAGAGGGCAGCGGGCGGCCAAGGCGATGGCGGATCTGGGTAAGCCACCGGCGGCGGTGGGACCGCGAATTGTCCGGTTGGTACAGATACTGGTGCCGTTGCGGGTGGGCTGCCCCAATCCGGCGCGACGCCCGGCACACCACCGGATTGGCTCGGCTCATCGTCGCCTTGATCGTCTGCTGTTGCTTGCTCGTCGCGAAGCTCGACGCCATCAACGACAACCAGCGGATCCACTTCCCGAAGCAGGCCGAGGATTACCTGTGACGTATGCTCTTCTGAATCCGACTCTCTGAAACGAACCTTGGAAACGAGCCGCGCCACGACCTTGGCCAGATTGCCGGGGCTTATACTGTAACCTTTATGCATGAACTTTTGTAGCCGCATGAACGAGCCGCCTGCGTCTTCGTTTCGCGCTGGCGACATATAAACAAGCGACTTGCTGGCCAGATCCCGATAGAAGCTATCAGCACAATAGCTATCCCACCCGCCAACACGAGGGTATGGGCCTTCGCGCCATTCGAGGGTTGGATTCCACCAGACCGCGGCGCTGGCTATGCTAAAGTCGAAACTTTCGGCGCAGTGCTCCGGCTCTTCGAAGACCCAGCGCGTGATAAACTGAACGGGTGTGCGGCCCTGCGTGAGAACGGTATAGGCGTTCTCGGTCCGCATACAGATAGTTTTGTGCCCTTGGCCATTGCGCTTTGAGGTCAAGGCATCGGCGAGAAGGCCGAGGTGATGCTTACTGCTGCCCCAGAGGTCGATGTCGTTTATCTTCTCGCCCGCGATGCTGGCACGGATAAAGCCACCGGCCAAGAATACACGGCCACCGCTTTCCTTCAGTAGCTTAACAATATCGCTTGGCAGAGTCTTAACAATTCGCTGTAAATCGAAAGGATCGAGGTGCATGTTCGTATACCTGATAGTGCGCCATCCTTGGCGCGATTGGGTTACTCGCTAGGGCGCGATTCGTTTACATACTGGTTCGGCCGGAAGCGGGCGAGCTTGTTTTCTTTCAGGCCCATGAAGTTACCAATGTCGCGGCTCCAGACGCAACCGTCGGCACCTTTGAGGATCACGCAGATTTGCTCACGCTCGGTATCATTGGCCAGAGCGATGACCTCGTAAGCAAGTCCGTTCTGGTGCATGTAGACCTCATCGACCTGCGGAAGGCGCTGAAGCGGGCGCCAGTTCTTTGGTATCATGTCCATCTATTCAACCTCGCGTAACGACGAGAGAGGGATACGCTTACCATCGGCGCCATCGATAAGGCAGCCGATGAATGGTGCGTAATGCGTATCCCGGTTCATGGAGTAGCCAGCGTAGGCGCAGTGGGCGCGCTCGATCGTCGCCAGTATCAGACCGATAAGGGCGATGATGAACGCAATCCAGAGCACCGGCTTTACCAGGTGCTTCACGACAGATAGTCTTCAGGGCGCAGGCCGAGCGCTTGACCGATCTGGCGCAAAAGCGACATTTCTTTCTCGTCGACTTCGCCGTCTGCCGCTGCTACGGTGAGGCCGGTGACGAACACGTCCTCCTTCTCGCGCTGGTCGCCCTTGACGTCGCCAATCTCGCGCATGAGTTGCACCTTGGCCATCATGAAGCCGGACTCTGTGCAGATGCGGTCGTAGCGGTTGTAGGTCTCGGTGACCTGGGCGCCGAAGTTGGCCAGTGCTGGGGTATTGGCGAGAACCTTCTCGGTCTTCAAACGCTCTTCGTCGCTGGCGCCCCCGGATACGTGCATCACCAAGACGGCGATAGCGACGGTCGCTTCCATCAGGTCTTTGTTTTCCATGCGCTGAACAGCGGCGCCGGCCTGTGCTGCTTTCTTGCGGAAAAGTCCCAACATGGTGTAATCCTCTTTGCTTGTGATGGCGTTATCGCCGGGTGTTGCGGTTTACCAGGTGATCAGTATTTCTTGCCGTTGTCGAGCAAGCGGCTTTCGATCTTGTGATCGGCGCGCTGCACATTATAGGCGAGTTTCTCGACAATAGCGCCGGCCAGATCCAGCTCACGCCCGCCGGCGTATTCGGCGCAACGAATCATCAGATCGGCCAGCTCGACCTCGACGCTACGACGATGAGGTAGGTGATCGTCCATCTTGTTTTTTCGATGACCTTGCAGCGCCTCACCAATCTCGCTGACCATAAGCATAAACATCTCACCGTCGTTACGATCTTTCGGTTCGCCGGTCTCCAGATCACTCCACCAGCCGCCGAGCTTCGCTTGACCGTAGCAGACTTCGACAAGCGCCGTGATGCCGCTTTGCAGGTCCATCACAGGCCATGCCGCGAGGCCTGCCCCGGCGCGCATCTCTGCCACGTAGGATGTTGCGATCTGGACCGCGCTCGGTTTTTCTTCTGCGGGCCAAGGATCTGCCGTTACCGCTTCCGTTTGCGGAAAAGCGGTCGCGTCAGGCAGCTTATGCGTCACAGCCGGGATGGCTTCGGAGGTTGGGCTAAAGGCACCGCTACCCACGTATGTTGCAACGCTTGCTTCTTCGCCACAATCTACATTGCGTTTAACTTCGTTGTCTTCACTCATGGTACACCTCTTGCGTTGTGGCCAGATGGCCGGGGATTAGTTTGTGGGGCCGTGGCCGAAGTCCACGTTGTTGATCTGTTCGACGATGTCGGCGAATTGATCCGCGACGGTTCTGTCCGTATCGCACAAGGTAGCGCCGAAACGAACGATGGCGAGCCCTTCGGGATCATTACGAAAGACGTCGATACGAGTATCAGACGCGCCGAGCTGGACACCGCCGATTCGATCCCGATTAACATACAAGCAACGATGAATACGAATCATGATTCCACCTTGCGAACGATGTTCTCCGCGTCCAGCGCGATAACACGATCAGCGCGATACGCCTCGATGCGGTTTATCTCTGTTGCGATCTGGAAAGCGTATTCTTTAGCCCGGGTGCCATCAGGCACGGTGATGTTATGAATACGGCCGTCGTTGGTGCAAATACTAACCGCCTTCGGGTTGCTCGATGGCGTAGCCTCGACTGAAGTTATATTGTCATGGTTCAGGAAAAGCGTACCGTCATTGAAAATCTTAAACATGTTGCACCTCATGAGTAGCTGACGCCTAAAACGTCGGAATGCTTAGGCTTGATCCAGACGCGCAGGCTGACCGGAGCGCGAAGCTCGTGCAGGCGCTGCATAGCGTCGTCAATCGTCTCCGGCGGCGGCTTGCCCCCGGAAGCGTTACGCCAAGAGCGACGGGCCTCTTGAGCCGGCCAGCCGTCGTGTTCTAGGCACCACCAATCCCGGAAGCGCGTTAGCCCTGCGTAGTAACTAATCTCAAGGCTAGGCGGCCGGCCGGGCTTGTTGTGCTTCTTGTATTCAACGCGGGTGACCGGCACCTCGTTGATACGTTTGTTTTCTTCGTCATTGCTGCCGACCATGATTGCGTCGGTGCCTGCTGTGCCGCTGAAGTTGATGTTCTCCGGGAACTCGAAGCCGCAGGCGTCGCAGCGCTTCAGCGAAGCGTGACAATGCTTGTCGCAGGCTGGGCAGGTTCGCACTGGCGCGACGCCTTTCGGCCCCTTTCCTTTTGCCTTCGGAATAACCGGGTCGTTGAATGGGCCGCAGCGATAAATATTGTTCGCGAAGTCCAGTACCAGACAGTTTTGCTTCGGGCTGGCGGCAATGGCAGCGAGTCGGCCCGCCTGAGTGCTAAGGTCGAAGCCGACAGCGTAGATAGGACGAGTTCCCCGGCCAAGCATCTGGACCCAAAGACCAGCAGAGTGCGTGCCACGCAACATGGCGATAAGATCGATATCTTTGTCATCAAACCCCGTTGTAAGCACGCCGTAGTTGGTGATAGCCCGATAGCGCCCGAGGCGATACTCGGCGAGGATCTTAATGCGATCCTCGACAGACATGTCGCTATGCACGCAGGCCGTCGGGATGCCTTGGCCATTCAGGTAGGCTGCGCAGTACTCGGCATGTTCGACGCCTTGGGCGAAGACAAGCCACTTGCGACGGTTCTGCGTCTGGCCGTAATAGATCGTCTCGTTGAGCGCTGCCTCTGTTACGCCTTCCTTCGTGACAACGTCATTGGCCTCCTTGCTGTTCATCTCCCCGGCCACGATATGAACGCTACTGAAGTCAAGCTTTTCTGTCGTGCGCTTCTCGATCAGCGGAACTAGATAGCCCTGCGCAACGAACCAGTTGATGACATCGCGGTGGGTCATGTCGATAGCGATATCGGTAAACAGCGCGTCTTTGCCATCGAGCAGCGAGCCGGAGCCCATGCGGAAAGGCGTAGCTGTTAGCCCGCAGATCTGCACCCATGGGGCTACGATCTTCAGGTAGGCGAACAGCTTTTGGTACATCGAGGCTTCTTTCGGTCCGATGGTATGCGCCTCGTCGACCCAACACATATCGGCCGCGCCGATGACTTCCGGCTTACGAAAGATAGACTGAATCATCGCGATCGTGATTTGTGCGCCAAGCTCTTTACGTTTCAGCCCGGCAGCGATAACGCCAATCTCCAGCTCTGGGCAGCAGGCGCGGAAAGCCTTCTCGTTCTGCTCAACCAGATCCTGCGAGTGCGTTACGATCAGGTGCCGCCCGATGTTGTCATAGCAGCTCAGGGCGACCCTACAGAATAAAGGCGGGATCAGAGACTTTCCTGTCCCGGTGGGCATGGCCACAAGCGGGTTGCCTTTGCCACGGTTGACATGAAACCACTGCATCAACTCCTTGACGCCCCACTCCTGATAGTCGCGAGGAACGACCACCATAGGTGCGGCTTGTTTGGCGACCCGCGCTAGGCTCATCCGTTAGTTCTCGATGTAGTCGGTATAGGGTTCGTATTTGCCGCAGCCGATGAGCTGCGAATTCTTGTCGAGCACGAGCGCTTCCGTCATGCCGAAGTCGGCGAGATGCGCCGGGTTTTCGCACAAGAACGTTCCGTCTTGAGCCACGGTGACATGCGCGCAGGTCCGGCAGGATTTGGCGACAGCGTTCGATTCGCCATCGTGGCAGATCCCGGCATGGTCGCAATAGGCGCAGGCCCAGTAGGCCGGCGATTCATTGATACGAGGCGGCGGGCTCTCGCTGAAGATGATGTCGCCAGCCTTGCTGTAATCCGTGGCGGCCAGCTCATCGTTACGCGTGATAATCTCGCAGTAAATTTCGTCGGTGTCCTTGCATACCACCATGAACAACGTGGCAGGCAGATCATATGCCGGCATATATTGGCAGCACTGGCTATAGTATTCCGGCTTCCAAAGCTGGACACCTTCAGCCACGACCTTATCGAAGTTCTTTTTGTTGGCCGTTTTGAACTCGCCAAGGATAGGGCCGCTCGGCCAATCCGGGCAACCTTCAATGACGCAGTCGAGCGAGCCGCCGTAATGGCCACCATGCCCTACGATCGTGAACTGTTTGCCGTTCTGGTCGAGCTGATAGAGCGTGCAACCGATGCTCGCCAGCATGGCGAGGAACCGAGCCTCTTCCAGGTGACCGCGGTTGAAGAGCCGCAGGGTCTGGCCGTCGAAATACGGGATCGTTGCCCAACGGAAACCGTACCACATTTTACGGTCGCAGGCGCCGCCGATCAGCGAGGCCCCGAGGTGGGGACGAGGGCCGCTCTCGGCGCGGAATGCGTCCTCTTGCAGCGGGATATAGTAACGAAGGTAATGCCGAAAGCCGTTGCCTTGGTCGGCAGCCATGCTGTCAGCGATCTTTTGTTCTGTGAGCGTAGCCCGGGTGACAAGCGAGGCGGGGGCCGTCTTCTTGCCGGGCTTGGCTGGTTTGCGAGCTGCCATCGTGCGAACTCCTAGAGGCGGGGCCGTTGGCCGACCCCGTCATCATCAGGCTAGAGGTTTAGGGTTACTGACCTGGACCGGTCCAAGGCGCGGAACCGCCGCCCTGTGGCATGCCCTGCGGCTGCGGCGCTTGTTGCTGCACCGGAGCCTGCTGGTAACCGCCTTGTTGCTGCTGAGCAGGGGCAGGGGCCGATTGTTGGGTCGGCATGCCTTGTTGCTGCTGCGGCGGCTGGTAGCCCTGCTGCGGCATCGACTGCTGGTAGCCGCCCTGCTGGGGTGCCTGATTCACCGGGGCTTGCTGCTCATATTGAGCGGCAGGCGCCGGGCCAGCGGCCGGATACTGCTGTTGCTGCTGAGGCGCGTACTGCTGAGGTTGCTGGGCGTACTGCTGCGGGGCTGGCTGCTGCTGAACAGGCGCCTGCTGATATTGCTGCGGCGCTTGCTGCTGTTGCGGCGCATATTGCTGTGGCTGCTGTTGGTATTGCTGTGGCTGGCCTTGTGGCGCGCCCTGCGGCTGTTGAGCATACTGCTGTGGGGCTTGTTGCTGCGGAGGTGCGTAGCCTTGTGGGGCTTGCTGCGGTACCTGTTGAGGCGCTTGCTGTGGAGCACCGCCCGGGTTGTATTGATTGTTGATCATCGGCTGCTGTTGAGGCGCTGCGTTCGGCTGGCTGAAGTTAGGCTGTGCGCCCGGCCCCGGCAAACCGTTGGTAGGCATCACAGTCGACTTCGGCAGAGAGCCGTAGGGGGCGACGTCCTTGATGCTCGATTTGTCTTCGTAACCGTCTTGCCCTTTTTCCGTCTTGGTCTTGCCATCGACGTACTGACCGGCGAGTTGCTCGGCGCATTGCAGATGCGACCAACCCAGCGCGTAGGCGTAAGCCGCCAGTTCTTGCTGGGCAATCTCGACCGCTTTCGGGTTACTGTTTTGAATGTTGATGCCGTGGAAAACCTTCTTACCTTGTAGCGGGCCTTCGGTGATGATCAGCGTGATACTGGAGCGGGCGCCGCCGGACTTGGTGGAGGTTGTTTCCACTTTTTCGATGAAAAACGAGTAGTTTGCATCGGGGACCGGCTTGCCGCGTTCTTCTTCGTAGGCCTGTTTCGCCGCGATCTGCTGCGCAACATCCAGGTTCAGCATTACAGGTTGCAGTACATTACTCATTGTGTGTATCCCAAGATCTTGTTAAGGATATAGCCCATGTCTGGCGCCTCGTACGCGGCCAACAGACCCGAGCGGTCTTTGCAGTCCTTGTCCATCGTGGCACAAGTTTGCAAATAGCGGAAAGTCTTACCTTGTGCATCTGGCTGGCTGATGCCGAGGTAGAAGACTTCGTCAAATAGGTACGGCAGTGCGGCACCGAGCTTGCTGCCCGGCATCGACGGTTGGTATTTAGGAAGGGCCAGCCCTTCGCCCTTGATGTATTCCATCTTGGCTGTAACCAAGACATTTCTGCCGGGCAAGTCGCGCAGCTTGCGGAGCAAGGCCACACAGTCGGTGACAACATCGCCGTAGGCCTGCCGGGGATCCTTCACGGATGCCTTGAGCTTGGCGAGCAGCACCTCGGCAATCTCGCTGATCGAGTCGCAGCCTACCAGGCCGAACTGCAACGACTCTTGCGAGAAGGCGAGCCATTTATAAGCCTCTTCAAAATCAGCGATGGTGTTGATATCGAAGAACGGAATGTTGTAGTTGGAAAGAGAAAGGAGGCCGCTTTCTGCCGACAGGATGATCGGATTATAGCTCAAGGCTGTGGCCATAAGCGTTGTCTTGCCGGCACCTGCGCCGCCGAACACGAGGGACTTAACGCCCTGATGCCGGCCGACGCCTTGGGTTGTGCGCATCGTCAGAGCCATTAGGCAGGATCCTCGACAAACTTAAGCGTTGGGCTGTCGAGCGTGATGCTTAAGCAACGGTCTACTTTCTTGCGCTGGGCAGCCGGGAGCGCTCTGTAGACTTCCAAGTTCAACTTGGGGACGTAGTAGAAGATATCGTCGACGGGAATGCCTGCCTGAATCCAATCGCCCTTAAGGCTATCGAGCAGAGCCTCGTCGATTGTTCGCTTGTATGGCTGGCTGAGATTGAGCCCACCGACGCCGCAGTCTGCGATGTTGGTATTCTCGCGTGGACGGGGAAAGAACTGTTGAACGACGAGCTTGCGCAGTAGCCGTTCCTCTTCGACAAGGGGCTTGGCCTCTTCGTCGACTCGCGCCTTGGCGGCCAGCCATTTGGCTACCGCGGGCGCCATCTTGGGTTTTGGTGGCATGTTGGTGTTTCTCCGGGTCCGGGGGTTTCCGGGGCTAGGGAGCGAAAGCTTAGAGCCTGTTACTTAAGAATGCAAGCCACCGGAGAACCGCGTGCTAGAACGGTTTCTAAAATAAAATTGGAAGGATTGCCAAGCCTGCTATATGCTCTCGGCTTCAATGCCTATAAAGGAGGGCCGCGCATGGCGGCGAAGAGGACACACCACGACCACGTGCAAACGCTCGGCACGCTAAAGAGCATATCGACAGGCTCGAAGATTCCCTACCGTTATCTTCGCAGGCTCTCGCTGTTGCCCGGCTTCCCGCAGCCTTATAGGCATTCGAGCGTCAGTGTTGAAGCGCTCACGACAGCCGACTATCTCTACTCGAGGCAGGCTGTCCGGGACTACCTGGCCGAGCATCTGGCCGAGCTTCCGCAGGATGACGCGAGCGGCTATAGCTCGGTTAAAACCCATCTTAAGCCGAAGCGCGAAGCCAGAGGACGTAAGCCATCATGCCTGTGAATGGAAGGAACAAGGGCGCATCAGCCGAGCGGGAATTTGTCAAGATCTTGCAGCAGGAAGTCGACGTTTCGCTGCCTGCCGGGCACGGCCTGAAATTCATGCGCAACCTCGAACAGGTGCGTGGCGGTGGTTTCGATATCGTCGGCCTCTCTTGGCTGGCGCTGGAGATTAAGCGACAGGAGAACCTTTCGCTAAACAGCTGGTGGGAGCAATGCGAGCGGCAGGCAGAAGGCCGGGTGCCTGTGCTGGCCTATCGACAGAACAATCGGCCGTGGCGCGTGCGCATGCCGATCCACATCTATACCAATCGAACCTTGGTCGACATGAGCCTCGAAGACTTCCTAGATGTTTTCCGCTCGATGCTGGCCGATCCGGAATACGGAGTAATGACATGAAAGTTCTTGTTGAATTATGGAACGGCAAACAAGAAATAGAGCTATCAAACGCGCTACGGCCTACAGCTTGGCTCGACGATCACTGCGGAAATGCTGAGGCAGCGAAGGCGCAAGCCGACTGCAATGCCGAGGCTATCGGCAAGCTCGCTGCCTTGCTTGTTGAAAAGGGTGTGATCGATCTTGACGAAGCTACGCATGCATGCGGCGTTGTTAATGTTACAGCTATTTAATTGAAACAGAAACCAAAGAGGGTTACCCCATGAGCGTAGTTAGTTATCACTTCTCGGCCTGCGGCTTTCCTGAAGAGAGCTGTATTTGCAATGCGATCCAATCCGATATAAACGAAAACGGGAAAACGCAACTTCCGCGCAACGAAGCGCGGGAATACCACCCAGCTGGTAAGCTGCACTATAAGGATTGCCCGTCCCCGCTCGAAGCCTGTGATTGCGACGTGATACAGCGGCCGAATGGCTGGCTGCGGAATCGGAGAGTTAAAGAGCCTTGCATGATCCTCGACCTCGAAGGAAATAATCCGACCACCGCCATCCTCGACGAACATGCGCCTACGATCGAGAACTATAAAGCAGCTTGCCGGGATATGCTTACTCGACTGTTTCCGGGTGCTGATCTTCGCTTTGTTGGGCCGATTTATTCAGTCAATCAAGAAGCTCCGGCGCAGAATCGATATACCGCGAGGTTTGGTTTTCCATACGATAAGATATACGGTCGAGGGGCGAACGAGATTGATGCCTATCAAGAACTCTACAAGAACATGTATGAGAAAATCAATGCTACGCCTACGCCCGATCTTTCGTTCACGCAGAATTACTGCCAAAACCTCGACCGCGAAAACCCGGAAGCTTTTATACCGTTGGCAGATCTGGAGAAGGCCCGCGAAGAGGCAACCGCTGCCTTGGCCGATACGGGCGAGGTGCAAGACGAAAAGAAATATATCGAGCTGACCGCCGATTGGCCAGCGCCCGAGGTTGGTCCGCTGGTGCAGGTCGGGAGTGTCTCCTACGATGATAGCGAGCTTGAGCATGTAGCTCTGCCGCAGGCTAATCCGGCATTCATTCGCGGCTACGAGTTCGTGACGCCAGATTATTCGTTTGTGCAAAGCGTGGATACGCAGCCCAAGGTCGATACCGTCCGGGGTAACTGGTATCCGCTGGTGCGGCTGGCTGCCTATGAGAAGCTGCAAGCGACGGTCAAGGGCCTGACTGTTAGCCTGCTCGCCGAGCAGCAAGAGACAGCGGCAGCCGAAGAGCGGGCCGAAAAGTTCCGGCAGCAGGTTGTCAACATGCGAATCACAGACGACGATAATGGTATCCCTATCGCGAGCTTGACCGCCGGCTTACAGGCCGCGCTCGCTGGCTACGGACAAATCATCGTGCAGGCCGCTATCCATAGCCGCTATCGCAAGGCCGAAGAGCAGCGCGACTATCTGGCTGCGCAAAGTTTGGTTATTCGCTGGAACGATGGCCTACCGTATGTTGCTCAACTCGTGGACGCCACAAGCTTGGCTGCGGGCAATACAGCGGTATTCGTCGAGCAAGCGATCTGCGGCTACAATGACTCCGGCCCTGTGGTTTATCCAACCATCGAGGCTGCCGTTGATGGGGCTATGCAGATCCTGCCGCATGTCAAGGACGGTGGCCAATGACAGACCAAATAGATGTAACGTTTGAGGGCGGCCCGCTCGATGGGCGCACGCTTAAGGTTGATCCAAGCGTATCGACCTACCGCGCCCTGCTGCCCCGAGTCCCGCAGACCCGGCCTTATCGTAAACCTCGTCCGCTGAATATGCAGGAAGCAGCCAGCGAGAGCTATGTCGAGTACAAGATCGTTCAGCGCTGGCGCGGCGTGTCGTCGTATTGGGTGGGGGTATTGGTATGAACAAGCAACGGGCTATGAATGTTTCTAGGCATATGTGCGACTGCTGCGGCTCGCATGAGGTGGCACTCGACAGGCTATGTCATAATTCATCGTGCGAATTGCACCAAGTGGCTGTGACCGTGTACGAAGGAGGTTTGCCCGGGCAGGCCCCAGCTTTAACCGTCGCCCAGATGAAAGCCGACTCGGCGCGCTATCGTAAGCTACAGCGCTGGATGGCCAGCAATGTGCCAGAAGGATGGGCCGAGGTGGAGAAACTCGCGGCCCTAGCGGCATACATCGCGATTGATTCCATGGACCAAGCATTGGACGCACTGCCAGAATGTAACGTGGGTCTTTGCGAGGTGGCGCCATCATGATCATCCTCGTCACTGGCGGTCGCGACTATACTGATCTGGCTACGGTCTACGGCACGCTGGACGTCATCAAACCCACGCTTATTATCCACGGCGACGCAAGAGGCGCCGATTCGCTGGCGCAGCTCTGGTCAGAGCTTCAGGGTGTGCCTACCAAGCGCTATCCTGTCAGTGCCGAAGCGTGGGAGCGGTACAAGTCATTCGCTGGCGGGATGCGAAACCAAAAGATGCTCGACGAGAATCCAGATATTCAGGTTGTCGTTGCTTTCCCCGGCGGCCCCGGCACCCGCGATATGATCAACCGCGCCAAGGCTCAAAACTTTAACGTGATCAGGATCGGCCAGCATGAGTGACATCGATGCCGTAACCGGCGCTTGGCGCGTTGTCGAAGATCTAAGCCCGCAGCCCATCCCGGCGCCTTGCGTCGGGCCGCCCTTTGCCTTTACCTGCGAAGGCTGCGGCTACGATGGGTACGCCGCATCTTTCTTTATCTACGATGGCCTGTTTGTCCCCATCTGCAACTGCCCGCTGCCTGCCACCCTCACCGCATGACACAAGGAGTTACCATGTATAACAAAGTATGCTTGATCGGCCCGCAGCGGCTCCCGGTATCCGAGAGCCAGGTGCGTGACGCGCTGGACTTCCTTACAGACCGCAGCCAGATAGCTTGCCTTCTTGTCGGCTCATTGAGCGGCGTGATCGGCACCATCGCTGGTGAGTTTGCCCTCGATCATAACATCCCTATCGAATGCATCGAGGCCAAGCACGAAGAGCTGGGCAACGAGGCGATGACGCGCCAGATGTGGGACTTTATCGGGGCCGGGACTGACCTGTTTGTGATACTGCCGCCCTTCGATGTTCAAACGCATAACATGCAGGTGCTCGCGACATACTCAGGCTGCGCGCAATGGGTGCCGTATGATTGTTAGATCCTTCGATAACAAAACGATCAAGCCGTTGCGTGATGACAAACCGCACGTCGTCTATCGTAAGGGCTACTGGCGCGTTAGCTCATATAGACATAGTTACTATTCGCAGGTTCTTACACGCAAAGAGCAGGCGGACATTCATATGCGTTTTATGCTAGCCCACGCGTGGGTTCATAAAGCTAACCGCGGCCTCATCATTGGCCTGAACGAGGTGACGTAATGCCCGTGATCAATAAGCACCACCGCAGCGGCGCTGTTCCTTTCGGCACAATAAACATCATGCGCGGCACCCCCTTCGGCAATCCGTTCGTGATTGGCAAGGATGGCGATCGATTGCAATGCATCGAGAAATACCGTGAGTATATTTGGGGCCGGGTTCGCCATAACCCGACCTTTCGCTCGATGGTCTGGGCTCTACATAACCAGACGCTCTGCTGTTGCTGCAAGCCCCAGCCCTGCCATGGCGACGTCTTGCTAGAGGTGGCTGCCCAGCTTCACCAAGAGGCCGCAGCTCATGGCATACGTTAGCTTCTACAATTCCCCGGCATGGAAGGCGCTGCGCAAGCGCGCCTTAGCCCGCGACAAGTATCAGTGCGTCAAGTGCGGGGCCTGCCTGCGCGGCAAGGGCAAGTCCCGGGTCGACCATATCAAGGCGGTTAAGCTCTTTCCAGAGCTAAAGCTGTCGCTGGAGAATCTGCAATCGCTATGCCCTTCCTGTGACAACAAGAAGCACAGCGAGAAGGCGCGCAAGTACGAAATAAAAGATGTCGACGTTAACGGCTACCCAGAGGATTGGCGCTAATGCAATTCCACTATGTCAGAGCGGATAACGTGCGCAAGACCATCGGCTATGATGAGAGCCGGGGCAAGACGGCCACGGATCCGACGATACCCTCATCGTTCTTTGTATCCCCCGCGACACTCGACCTCGGCAGCCTTGACAGCTGCCGTGAGTTTGTCAATAGCACCCGCGTGCTCGGCTCGCCCTGCTTCGAATTGTTCGCCGCCGGCCGGCAATGCGTTAGCCGAAAGCTGAAGCTGTCTGGTAACTATCCAACCGCTATCACGCGAACGAAAGAGGACTTTGCTTTTCTGCAAGGCCCCGGCTTGATGTTCGTGGATTGCGACATGAAGATCGCCGAGAGTCAGTTTCGCCCTCTGGTCGAGCTTGGGCTCTCGCCTGACGTTCTGCGCCTCGAATACTTCAGCTCTTCGTCGTTCCTTTATCGAAACAGCCAATGGGTCACCCAAGCATCTGGCCGGCATATCATGCTAGCGGTCGAGAATGCTGCCGATATTCCACAGATGGGCGAGTGGCTCTACCTTCGCTCTTGGCTCTCTGGCAACGGGTATGTTCATATCACACCCAATGGCCGGGCGCTGGATCGATCCTATGTTGACCAAGCTGTATGGCAACCGGAGCGCCTTGTATTCGGTCGGCCAACTTTGATCGATGGCCTCGCTCAAGCGCTCTATGAGCCTGAGGTCTCTGGGCATCGCCTGCTGACGCTGGCTGACCTGGCCCTGACCTTCGATCAAGAGCATCAGGCCCGAGCGATGATAGCCGAGGCCCGGCATCGAGCCATGAGCAGCCCCGAGACGCTGGCCAAGCTTCAGGCCTTCGCCCAAACGAACCGCTACGATGGCGAGCCATTGAGCGAGGCGGTTATCCGTAACGGCACCATGGCGCAACGCGGACTACTCCCGCCCTACATGCGGCTCAATACCCAGTTCGGCACTTTCAGCGTGCGCGATATCTACGCTAACTTCGAACGCTTCTATGAGACATCCCTAGCGGATCCGGTCGAGCCAACCTACGGGAACGGTGATACCCGGATCGCGATGTTCGTTTATCTCTATGGCGACAAGCGTGGGCTCTACTCGCATGCCCACGGCGGCCAGTCTTGGTTGCTGATGCCGGCAACGGTCGAGGATGACCCGCTAAGCCACATCAACGAAGACCCTTATCTAGACATTGAAGAAATCGTGAGAATGTAACCATGGCAAGAACGGAGCTGACCCAGAAGCGCGACGAAATTCTTCAACGGATGCGCGGGACAATCAATCGTCCTAACAACGGAAGGTCGATAGTTTACGATATCCCGGCAGGCCTCGGGAAAACGAAAGCCATGCTGCGCGTGATCGGCGAGAAGATCCGAGCGGGCGTTGGTGATGTCATAGTGGCCGGCTGGCAATCGACGAACCAGATGCTCGATGCGGTTGGCGTCGGGATCCCCGGCGTTGAGTTACGCGATTGCATGCGGGACGTGCCCAAGGAATGGAACAAGGAGGATGGCGTAGCGGACTTCACCGGCACCCCCGGCCTGATCTATCGCGGCAAAGAGCAGGTTTGTGAAGTCACCGATAAGTCGCGGTCCTGCTTCGGCTGCCCATTCTTCGCGACCTGCCGCTATACGTGGCAAAAGGTCGTCCTTGGCAAGAAGGTATTGCGCGTTGTCTTCGGCACGCATGCGCTACTCAGGGGCCAAGCCGCCCGCACGCTCTATCTTTATCTCGGGCCTGTCGATCACGTTATCGTGGATGAGAACAACAACGCATTCATGGTAGAGCTAACAATCACCCATGAGCAGCTAATGCGCGTCATGCTGATGTTTGCTTGGCAGCTCGGCGAGAAGGGTTATCCAGATCTGCCAGTTGCGATTGCCGAGATAGCTAACGTCCCGGCGATGCAATGCTATACGGCCCGCCAGCAAGCGAGCGCCCTGCTCGATGCCTTCAACACGCTGCGCAATGAGGGCACAGCCTTCGGCAACTGGATGCAGATCCGCAATCTCTTGAACGAGGTGATTGATGATCCTGTTGATATCGACGATTCGACGGATAAAGGCGCCGATCAGCTGTTACAGTATCGAATGGCCCTCAACGCCTCGCGCAAGTTCTTCGGCGACACAGAAGCGCATATCGAGCCAGGTGGGCAGCGATGGCGCGAAGGCCGCCGGGCTGCTCGGGATCTGCTCGCCCTGATCGAACGGTTGCTCGATCCGAAAGACCTGCGAAAGCTCGTTCGTGTTGAGCCCGGCAAGCGCGCCGGCCAAGAGCCTACGCTACATGCGAGCTGGTGCGATAAGGAGAACCAGTTCTACGGTTCAAACGATCAGCCCGCCGATGTTCATTATCTCGACGCAACGCCTCATGAGCTTATGCTCAAGCATATGCTCGGGTTCTTCGATCCGGATAAGTTCGAGTATCACAAAGTCACGGTTCCTGATCAGAATATCGACCTCACGATCTATGCCAGCCAAGCGGCGCATAACTCAACACTCAAGCTGATGAACAAGCAGGTGATGCTAGTTGTCAACGAGATGCTGACAGACCACGGTGGCGAGCTGCTGCTCGTTATGCCGACCATCGAGCTGGCCAACAAGTTCAAGGGCATGTTCCGCAGCCGCAAGGAAATACACGTTAGCCATATCCAGGTGCTGCCGGGCGTAAACCTTTACGAGCATTGCCATAGCGTTGTCATCGCGGGTAATTATCTGCCGGGCTCTGATGGTTTGGCCGATAGCGTGACGATGCTTTACGGCCGCCCTATGAGCGTGCGCCGCCAGCGCGAGCAGGCCCCAAGCTTGGCCCGCCTGCCGCCCGGCCCTGCCGGCCCTGATCTGCGCAAGGTGATCGAGTTCGGCGTCTATGAGGGCGTGCCGATTGCGCCGGTTGCTGATGCGCATATTGGTGATGCCATTTGGCAGGCCATCGCACGCACAAGGCCGCTGGACAAGCCGCAGCCTGTGAAGGCGGTCTATATCGGCAATTATGATTTGCCCGGCTACCTGGATCGCATGGGCCGGCCGCTCTCGATCCCGATCAAGCACCTCGATCTGAAGCGCAAGGCCGGGCAAGACCGTCGCACGGCCAAGACCAGCATAGACCGTTGCCGGATCCTTTGCAGCATTTTCGGCGGGTTCATCCTTGAGCATGATTGGTTGCGCCTTCGGAATGATACCAAGGGCAAGCCGATGTTCGCCGATTGGAATGCGGCCAATTATTTTATCAATTGGATCGACGACAGGAACCCCAATCGAAGCCGAGACGCTTGCTCGATCAGCGAGGAATTAGGGTTGCGCGGCTACAGCTGGGTTGTTGGCTTGGGCAAGGGCGAACCGTTCGCCGGAATGTTCGTTTCACAGGAGTTTGCCGACGGGATTATGGGCGACTATAAGTCGGAAAAGGAGGAATTCCAGCGCAAGGAATTGGAAGCGCGCATTGTGAATCGCTCGGCCCTTGGCGAACAGCTTGTTAAGCTGATTCGGTCTTATCCACAGACGTATGGCAAACTGTTTCAGCAGCTCAGCAGGCGAAAAGAATTCAAACTGATTGAGAAAAATCAGCTCGGCGAGATGATGCGCGCAGAACTCGATTCTCTAACGAAAAACGGCACGATAATTAACAATAACGGGAAATACAGCAAATAGTGATGTCAAGGCTCTAGCGCAATGGATTGCGCGTAGCATGCGCGTCTGAGACAGATAGCCCCTATAGGGATTTGCTTTAGGAATTGCCTCAGACGCAGGTGCTACGATAAGTAACAGCATTTGCTTAACGATTTGTCGGGGCTTAGACTTGGTCAGTAGCGCGCACGGGCGAAGGTTAAGTAAGGGATTGCGAGAGGATGATTGCGAGGGGGATGCCATGGGTGATGCTCGATGCATGCTCGATGAGAGATTGATAACGATAACGATAGGTCGGATAGGGATGGTGGGGATGGGATATCCCGAGGGGGATGCATGGGGTGATCGGGATGCATGGCGATGCTCGATGCGATGGGATGGATCAGGGTAGGGCGATTGGGTTGGGCAGGGCAGAGGATGGCTACAGGTATGGGGTAGGGCTAGGGCATGGCATGGGTGGGTGATGGTGGGTTAGGCGATGGGTTGACCGATGG